>Ga0187876_1000066_pt1 | contig 97548 bp, 80 predicted proteins | sample June2016WEW_17_4_FD_133000 | JGI IMG/M metagenome (GOLD analysis project Ga0187876, IMG submission 133000) | Peatland microbial communities from SPRUCE experiment site at the Marcell Experimental Forest, Minnesota, USA - June2016WEW_17_40 | ecosystem: Environmental > Terrestrial > Soil >... | reverse complement strand
TCTGGAAGCGGGGCTGTGGGCCTGGATCATCGTCAACGTCTCCCATGCGGACTTCAACGCGCAGAGTGAGGACGGGCTGGTGGCGTCGATGCGTGCCTCCTTCACCGGGTTCGACACGGCGGCACCGCTCATCCAGGCCATGCTGCACTCCGGCCAAGGGCTCGAGATCCGGCGGCGTCAGCAGCCGGCACGAAGGGCGATGTTCGAGGCATGTGTGACGGCAGCGGTGCCAACAGCGCCGGCCGAGCTACGCACCCGCGCGGCGGCGGCACTGCAGGTGCTGTATTCGGCGCCGGCGTGGGAGCTGCTGCGCTCGTTCTGGGGCATGGACGCGGCGCAGGCCGCCGACGTCATTGACCTGGCTATTCGGGCACTGCTGGCGGGGCTGCGCGCCAGCACGGACCATGAGCAGCCGGAGCGCGCACCGCCGAGGCGCCAGGCAGGACGCATCGGGGAGACCCGGGCACAGGTGACACACGCAGGGACAAGCGAGGAACACAGTGGAGGAAGCCATGCTCGAGACAACAGTGACCATGCATGAGGGTGACGCGAAGGGCACACCGCGGCACGCCACCAGGACGGCCATTGGCGAAGGGGAAGCGTACTGGTTCTTCGGTAGCTTGGCGGTGATCCGCAGCCCGGAAGGTGCGCGGCCCATCGTCATTCAGACGACGCTGCCACCGGGCGGGGTTGCACCCCTCCACGTGCACACCGAACTCGACGACAACATTTATGTGCTCTCTGGCCGGCTAGCGGTTCGGAGTGGCGACAGAGCCTTCGTGCTCTGCGCCGGCGACTACGTGTCGGAACCGGCCGGCGTACCGCAGACGCTGGCAGTACTCGACGACACGCCGGCGGTCATTCTGCAGATCCACGCTCGGGAGGACTTCCTGAACTTCATCCGCGAGGCCGGCACGCCGGCTGCGGACCGCACCGGGCCACCCAAGGGGCAGCTCGACTACGAGGCGCTGTACCGAAGCGCTGCGGCGACTGGGCAGCCGGTGATTGGCCCCCCGATGAGCGCGGATGAGGTGGCCGCGATCGTCGCTGCGGCGGAGCACTAGCGGGCGAACCCGACCACGCGGTTCCCGATCTCGGGGTGTGTTCATCTGGTCAGGCGACCGTGCGCCACAGCACGGCCAGCATCACTCTCATGGTGCACGCCGACGGCATCCGCTTCTACACAGCGATGCACAAGGGCGTGAGCACCACGCCGATCGCCCTCACCGTGGGCCAGGATGCCGGTGCGCTCAGCGTCTGGAATCGGAGGCACTCGGTGCGCGGTGGCCTGCTCACCAAGTGCTGCACGATCAAGAGCGCCAAGGCCCCCTACGTGGGCGGCTGCGAGCTCGTGGCCAGCGGCTGGCTGCCGGAGGCCAAGGTGACCTGCACCCTCAGCTACGCCGACGGCACACGCCAGGCCTACTCGGGTACTGCCGATAGCAAGGGGCACCTGCAGCACGTCCTCGCGGTGATGTACCAGCCGCCGGTGATCGCCAAGCACGGCGAGCCGGTGACCCGGGCCTGGATCAGCGTGGTGGCTGCCAGCGCCGACGGCAAGCAGACCAAGTCCCAGTGCCTGCGCTCCTAGGCAGCAACGAAGAGGGCAGCCCGGCTGGGCTGCCCTCTTCGGCTCGCGCGGCGCAGCCGGCCGAATCGTAACCGTGCCGCTAACATTCGTGTACCAGGCGCGCTGACGCTGAGTAGCAGCACGGCGAGGACCACAGTGCTGCTGGCGGTCGAGGCCCCGCGCGGGACGCGCCGGGTGCCCGTGGCGCTGCGAGGGACGCGGGTTCGGCCATAGGCCGGAGCAGTGTTCGCCAGTCTTTGGAGCGCATCACGCGCAGGCGATAACGGCGCGTTGATCACTCCACCTAGTGTCCGTGAGATTTGAGATAATGGCGCAGGTAGTGCGCGCGACCCCTGGCAGACGCGGCCAACACTCGCTGCTGCGCGGTCGATTAGAGGTAAGCGATGTCCAAGGTTGCGGTGCAGGACATCGGCCGGGGCAGCAGCCGAGATGCGCAGGCTGAGGTAGGACCGGCGAGAGGTTCGTCAGGACGACATCCCGTGGGCCGGTGCCATGCTCAGACGCGGGCGCGACCTAGGGGGGGTGCTCACGGTGCGGAGCTAGAGGCTCTACGCCTCTACGGGCTGCGCCAGACCGGCCCGGCGGGCCAGCTTGACGCGCTCGCTGTTGTCCAGCACGCGCTTGCGCAGCCGGATGGTCTGTGGCGTCACTTCCACCAGCTCGTCGTTGCCGATGAAATCCAGCGCTTGCTCGAGGCTTAGCTTTATCGGTGGGACGAGCTTGACCGCGATCTCGGACGTGCTCTGCCGCATATTCGTCTGCTGCTTCTCGCGGCAGACATTAACCGCGATGTCCTTATCGCGGGCATTGAGACCTACTATCATTCCTTGATAGACCAGCGTGCTCGGGTCGATGAAGAGATTGCCTCGCTCCTGCGCTTTGGATAGGCCAAACGCCACGGCCACGCCGTCCTCCGAAGCGACAAGCACGCCGTTCCGGTCGCCCTCCATCGCGCCGTACCACGGCTCGTAGCCCAGCAGGATGCTGCTGAGTGTGCCGTTCCCGCGCGTGGCTGTGAGGAAGGCAGAGCGGAAGCCGATGAGGCCGCGAGTAGGCACCGCGAACTCCAGGCGCACGTTGCCGCTGCCGTCGTTGTGCATGTTGACCATTTGGCCCAGGCGGCGGCTCAGAGCCTCGGTGCAGTAGCCGATGTACTCGTCACGCGTGTCGATCACCACGTGCTCGATGGGCTCATGCACCACTCCATCCACCGTCCGCGTGATCACCTCCGGCCGGGAGACTTGGAACTCGTACCCTTCGCGGCGCATTGTCTCAATGAGGATCGCCAGATGCAGTTCGCCACGGCCTGATACCTGGAAGACGTCCGCACTGCCGGTGTCGGCCACGCGCAGGGCCACGTCGCGCTCGATTTCACGATACAGTCGCTCCCGAATATGCCGGGAAGTAACCCATTGGCCGTCGCGGCCGGCATATGGGGAGGTGTTGACGCCGAAGCTCATGCGTACGGTAGGCTCCTCGACTGCAATCATCGGCAGTGCTTCTGGCTGGTCGGCACTGGCCACGGTGTCGCCGATGTTCAAATCGGGCAAGCCGATGAGCGCAGCGATATCGCCGGCGGCAATCGACTCCACGGGGATGCGATCCAGGCCCTGAAACGTGTAGAGGCCGGTAACACGCGTCCGGGTGATGGCGGCATCGCGTCCCAGCACTGCCACCTGGTCGCCCTGGTGCAAGGTGCCGCGCATTACACGCCCCACAGCGGTCTTCCCCTGGTAGTTGTCATAACCAAGTGCGGTGATCAGCACCTGCAGCGGACTTTCCAGATCGACGAGGGGAGGCGGCACGTGATTGAGGATTGCCTCAAAGAGCGGCACCAAGCCTCTGTTCTCGATCTGCGAGCGGGAGGACGAGTTGCCCGCGTCCGGTGCCGGCGCCACGTAGTCAGCCGGATCGGCGACGGCGATGCCCTGCTTGGCCACGGCGTACAGCACCGGGAAGTCGAGCTGATCCTCATGTGTGGCGAGCTCGAGAAACAGATCCTGGGTCATGGTGAGCACATCGGCGGGACGGGCATTGGCGCGATCGATCTTGTTGATAACGACGATGGGCTTGAGCCCAAAGCTCAGGGCCTTGCGCAGCACGAAGGTGGTTTGCGGCATCGGCCCGTCTACCGCGTCCACGAGCAGCAGGCAGCCGTCGGCCATGGTCATGACGCGCTCGACTTCGCCGCTGAAGTCGGCATGCCCGGGCGTGTCGATGATGTTGATCTTCACACCGCGATAGTTGACGGCGGTGTTCTTGGCCAATATGGTGATCCCCTTCTCACGCTCCAAGTCATTGGAGTCCATGATCAGGGTGCCGACATGCTGATGCGCGGCAAATACCTTGCTCTGCTTCAGCAGCCCATCAACCAGGGTGGTCTTGCCGTGGTCTACGTGGGCAATGATGGCAATGTTGCGAATATCTTCGCGGCGAATGTGGTGCATCTCTGGTTAGTATACAGGGAGCGGCCCTCGCGGACCCAATCGGCGCATTGCGTGCCCAGCGGGGAACCTGGATACTACATAGGTGGTGCGGCCCGGTGGTGGGGTGATTTCCCATTAGGATTGCCGGCGAGGCGACGCGATCGCGCTCACCGGTGCGCTACACTCGGTGCTGGCGTCGAATTGGGAGTTGAAACGAAATGGCAAGGATACTGGTGGTCGACGACGCTGCGTTCATGCGAATGCGTTCCATGAAGGCACTCAAGGAAGAAGGCCACGAAGTTCTGGAAGCATCTACAGGGCGTGAAGCCGTGGAGATGTACGAGGCACATCACCCGGACGCGGTGGTGCTCGACATAACGATGCCCGACATGGACGGCCTGGAAGCACTGAAGCGCATCATGGCGCTCGACGCCCAAGCACGTGTAGCCATGGTGACGGCGGTCGGCCAGCAGGCAGTAGTCATGGAGGCCATCAAGCTGGGCGCTCGCGACTTCGTCGTGAAGCCGTTCCAGCAAACGCGGTTTCTGGAGGCAATTCACCGGCTGCTGGATGTTCGGCAGGGTTAGGTAGATTCTAGGCGCGTATAGACGACGAGGCGTCTGTCGTAGGCCTGCTTCGCGGTATCCCAGGTGCCGGCGCAGGTAATGAGGTTGAGCTGCGGAGTGCTAGCCGGGCCGAACACGGTGTCGAGCGGAATATCCGCCACGGCATAGCTCTCGATGTCGACGACATCGAACTGGAGTTTCTGGCCTGCGGCGGTGGTAACTACCACCTGATCTCCTGCTTGGAGGCTGGAGAGACGCCAAAACACCGCGGCGCCCGACGGGCTATCGAGATGTCCATCGATAACGGCGTTGCCTACCTGTCCCGGCCGGGGGTTGATTGACAGCCAGCCGACGTCCCACCAGGTGCTGGGAGCTGCCATGTCGCCACCGGTGACGCCCACTGGCTCGACCTGTGCGGAGACCCCGGCTCTGGGGATTTCAAGCAATATCGGGATGTCCGGCGTGCTGCCCGCCGTGGTGGCGCTGGGCACCGCCGCAATGGCCGTGGGCACGTCGTGAGGCCCAGAAGTTGCAGTGGGGTTAGCTGTGCTCGCGGCAGGCAGAGCCGCGCCGGCTATCGTGGGCACTGAGCCGTTGCCCGATACCGTCGCCGTGGCAACGTCTTGTGGCCGGCAAGGCGGCTGCGCGGGTACGATGCGGCCGGCGGCGCGCGGTGCGGTAGCGTCGGCGTGCGAGGTGATTGGGGTTGCTCTCCCGGCACGTGTTGGAGTGCCAGCGGGAGAGACGGCACCGCTGGCCGCAGCGCGATCCGATGTGGCTGTGGCCGGTGGTGGTAGCGTGGGCGGCCTTCCGGCGCCGATACCGACGGGCCGGCGCGACTGTTGCCATAGCATCGCGCTGCTGAGCAGCACCGCAGCCGCGAGCAGCGCGATCAGCACAATCGGTAACCGTCTGCGCGTTAACGATGCCACCGTATCTCCAGTCTCAGATAGGAATGGTCGGGTGGTATCTTGTGCTACGCAGTCGGCACGCTACGCCGCCGGAAGGAGCGCCGCACAGCGAACGTTAGCGTGATGACGACCGTGACGAAGATCACGAGCAGCAGCACCACCCAGCCTAAGCCGCCGGACATCGGCGTAGGTACCTGGCCGGTATCGGGCGGGCCAATGACCTTGACCGACGCCAGGGCAAAGCCGCTCGGATCGTTCGTGCCGCCAAAGTGATGCCCGTCTACCCGGCCGACGAGAATTGCCTTGTTCGTTACACCGCCGCCTGTGAATCCTTTGGCCACGCGGGTATCAATGAGCAGCGACACAATGGTGTGACCCGCCAGGTGGCTGATGGCCAAGGAGACTGTTTGACCGTGCGTTACTATGTGTCCCGCCGAGGCAGTGGCGCCCAAGACGATAAAGGCCGCAGGCACATTGTCGGTGACTGTCACGCCTGTGGCATCCGCCCCGCCTGGATTGATCGCGCGGATCGTGAAGCGCACTGACTGTCCCGGGCCTACCACTGCGTGGCTGGCGTCCTTGGTTACGTAGGGTTTATCGCTGTTTGCGCCATGAGCGACGGCCGTGGCTGTCTTGGACGCCGGTGTGCTTGCCTGCACGGTAACAGTGACCGAGGGTGTTGTGCCGGCGGTGGCTTGGCGTGACGGCGTAATCGCCGGGGTGCTTGTGGGTGCAGCCGTCATTGTCGCCGGAATGGCAATAGCTGTCGGGCTCGCCGTCGCAGTTACCAGCGCAGGAGCAGCGGTGTCGGACCATTTGGCGGTGGGCATCGGCGCAGGCGTCGAAGGTGCAGTGGTGGGACTGCTCTGCCCGGTGTGCGCGGCACCGGCGCGCGGTGTTGCCGTGGCTGGCAGGCCGTGACCTGAAGTGCGCGTTGCAGCGGGTGTGCGGGTGCGGCTCACGGTGGGCTGCCGCGTCGCGGTAGCCGTCGACGCTGTGCGCTGCGCCAGGGCAGGTGCGTTCGTGGCGCTGGGCGTTACCGTCGCGGTAGCCGATGGGGTTAGGGTGGTACTCGGCGTCTCGGTCGGGCTGGCTGTAGAGGTCGGCGATGCGGGCACGAATGCAACGACCAATGCCGTGGACGAGTTGTTCGTGCTGATGAGGTCAGGAGGGCTGCCTGTGCCCGAAATGACGGCCGTGTTTGCAATCTGCCCCACGACCATTGTCTGTGCTGTGAGCGTCAAAGGTACGCTGGCGCCCGCGTCCAGGGTACCGATCGTCCAGGTGCTTTGCGACTGAGCATAGATCGCGTTGCCGCCCGCGTCCTGGGAGACGAAGCTGAGACCGGATGGCAGTACATCGGTGACCACCACGCCGTGCGCATCGTTGGGCCCGTGGTTCGTGGCGACCAAGCTGAAGACGACATCCGTGCCCTTCAGCACGGTGGATGGGCCGACGACGGACTTGGCGATCGCGAGGTCGGCCGCCAGACCGGTAACGGTAATCGCACTCGTGTTATTCGTGAGATCCTGGTCCGTCTGATCGCCAGCTACGCTCGCCGTGTTCGTGATCGTGCCCGGCTGGTCTATCCTGGTCGTGACGGTGAAGTCACTTGTGTTGTCTGAGGACACGCCGAGGCTGCCGATTGCCCAAGTTAGTGTCTGGCCGGTCAGGGCGGGGCTGATGGGACCAGACGATACGTAGCTGAGACTGAGCGGAAGCGTATCGGACACCGTGACGCCCGTGGCGTTGCTAGGCCCGTGGTTCTGAACGTGCAGGTCAAAGGTGACGTTCCGGCCCACGTCGACGCTGCTGGGTGCCTCGGCACTCTTGGTAATTGCCAGATCCGCAGCTTGCGGGAATATGGTATTGCTGGCACTGGTGTCGCCGGAGTTGTACTGGTCCTCCTGGGTGACCATTGCTGTATTGACAATCGGCGCGTTCAAGTTGGATGGACCGACTCCGGTCACGCGTGCGGTGAATGTCAGCAACTGGGTTGCACCAACGCCCAGGCTAGCGATCTGCCAGGTGAGGGTGCCGCTGGATAGGGTGGGACTGATTGGACCGTCGTAGGAGATGTACGTGAGGCCGGTAGGCAGCGGGTCGCTGACAACCAGGTTCGTGGCCGGTGACGAGCGCACGTCCGTGATGGCAATGGTATAGGTCACGTTGGTGCCGATGTTTGGGCTAGCGTTACTCACGCTCTTGCTCATGAGAAGGTCCGCGTGCTCCGGTGTTAGCGGCACCCAGGCCGAGTTGTTGTCGAGATCCGGATCGAACTGATCGCTGTGCATGATGTCGGCCGTGTTGGTAAGCGTGAGCGAGTAGCCCACGGTGGCGGAGATCGTGAGTGTCGGCTCGAGGCCGGCATCGTCGCTTGCCTGCACCGCGCCCGCGGTCCAGATGCCCGTGGTTGAATTGTAGGAGCCCTGCGAGGGGGTCGCGCCGTCGAACGTGAGTCCCGTGGGCCACGTGTCATGCACGTCGACGTTGGTGGCATTGTCAGGCCCGTTGTTGCCCAGCGTGACGGTGTACGTAATCATCTGCCCGGCGATGGGCTGATTGTCGTTCACCGCTTTGGTCACCCACAGGTCCGCTTGCCGCGGCGTCACTGGCGCGTAGGCAACTTGTGGGTAGGTGTCCAGCTCTTCATACTGGTCCTCACTCACTATCTGTGCGGTATTGGTGAAGGTGGCAGTGCCGGGAATGGGATCGCCGACCGTGGCCGACATCACGAGCGTGGCAGATGCGCGATACGGCAAGCTCGGGACGTTCCATGTCCCGTTTGATGAGTCGAAGCTACCCAGGGACGGCACGGCACTCTGATAGGTCAGGAACGCTGGGTACGAGTCGTCGACCACGATTCCCGTGGAGTCGTCGGGCCCGTAGTTGGTGAGCGTGACGGTGAACACTTCCGTGTCGCCGACGTTGGGACTAGGCTGGCCGGCCGTCTTGACGATGCCGAGATCCGCCTCGATACCCTTGAAAGGTGTTGAGTCCTGGTTGTTGGTCCAGTCTGGATCTGTCTGGTCCAGGCCAATGATCTCGGCGCTGTTGTTGTACGTGCCCTCCTGCAGGATTTGGGCCGTGACGGTGAACTGCTTCGTTTCGCTCACCGCGAGGCTGCCAGCAGCCCAGGTGAGGGTCTGGCCGCTCAGCGTCGGGCTGATTGGGCCGGAGTAGGAGACGTAGGCTAGGCTGGTCGGGAGGACGTCGCGTGCTTGCACATTCGTGGCGGGGCTTGGCCCGTTGTTGGTGATGCTCACCGTAAACGTGATATCGCTGAGCACGTTGATCGTCGGGGTTACGCCGCGGCTCCAGCCCACGACGGCCTTGCTGATCGCGAGGTCAGCTGCCTGCGGATTGATCGTGGTGCTGGCGCTCTGCGTCCCCAGATTGTACTGATCTTCGGTGATCGAGACGGTATTTACGATTGGGTCGGCCAGGCTGCTGATGACGTCCGGCGTGGCGCCGACGACGTTGGTGGTGATCTGGAACTCGGCCGCCGCAGCGCCTGAGTTGAGTTCCAGCCCACTCCAGGTCACCGTGGTGCCCTGCGCGTTGGTGATCACCGTGGCCGCGGCCGGGCCGGACGAGGAGATGTACACGAGGCCGGCCGGCAAGGGGTCGGTCACCTTCAAGTTCGTGGTGTTGGATTGACTGGTGGTATTGGTGACGAGGATCGTGTAGGTCACATCTGAGCCGATGTTGGGGTTGGCGTTGTCCACGCTCTTGCTGACCTGCAGGCTCGCTACCTGCGGCGTAAAGGTGGCCGAGGCCGAGTTGTTGTCAGGGTCGGGGTCATACACGTCGCTATGGTCTATGTTGGCCGTGTTGGACTGGCTGCTGGCGCCTGTCACGGTGCCGGTGATGACCAACGTAGGCTGATCGCCCATGGCCAGGTTGCCAATGGTCCAGAGACCTAGGCTCGAGTTGTAGGTGCCGGTCGAGTAGCTCAGGTTACTGAGGTAGGCTGGATTGAGCTCGTCTACCGTGACGCCCGTGGCTGTATCTGGCCCCTTATTGCCCACGGTGACGGTGTACACGATGGTCTCTCCGGCCACCGGCGCCGGATCACTCACCTGTTTGGTCACGTACAGGTCTGCCTGCTTGGGCACGACCTCGACGCTGCTCTGGCCCTGCACGGATCCGTATTGGTCCCAGCTTGCGACCGTCGCGGTGTTGGTGAACGGGTCGTGCGACGTGACCTGGCCCGTGATGCGCAGCGTAGCTTCCGCACCATCGCCCAGGCTGCCGATCGCCCACGTATTTCCGCCGTAAGTTGTTCCAGCGCTGGGACTAGCGGTGGCGCCCGAAATGTCCGAGGTCGGCATGTTGTCGGTCACGCGCACATTCGTCGCTGCTTGTGGGCCATGGTTCGTGAGCGTGACGGTGTAGGTTTCTGTCTCGCCCACGTTGGGTGTGAGGTCGCTCGCGACCTTTTCCAGTTCCAGGTTGGCGTTTTGGGGGTCGGAGGAGATGGTCGCCGATTTAGTTGGGTTGGGGTCGTACTGATCCTCGCTCGTGACAGTAATGGTATTGGTGATGTTGCCCGACGTGTCGACATAACCGGAAAGCAGGAGCGTCGCCGGATTGTTCACGGGCAGGGTGGGGACGTTCCAGGTGTCGGTTTCGGGGTCGAAGGACGAGCTGCCTGATGCCGTGTATGTCGGGGTCATCAGAACTGTTGACATTGCGTCGCCGAGCAACACGTTCGTCGCTGGCATGGGGCCGGTGTTGGTGAGGGTCACCGTGAAGGTGATGAGCTGGCCGGCGATGGGCGCGAAGTTGCTCACTGTCTTAGTGACAATGAGGTACGCCTGCTGCGGGGTCGTGGTGGCCGTGGCCGAGCCATTGCTGGGGGTCATTGAGTTGATGAACTGGTCGCAGCCGATAATCGATGCCGTGTTGGCGATCGTATCCGTGGTCCACGAGTTGGCCACGGTGCCGGTGATTGCCAGTGTGGCCGACGCCCCATTGGCCAGCGTCACGACCCAGTCGTTGGTGCCGGCATCAAACGTGCCCAAGGAAGGCCCAACGCCGGTGATTGCGGCGATATTGACTATGGCGCTAGCCAGGCCGGGCGTATAGATCGGATCGTGCACGGTGACGGTGGATGGGTCACGCGTATTGGTGTTGGTCAGTGTGACCGTGAACACGATCTGGTCGCCGGGCAGCGGCTGGCTGGTGTCTACGGTCTTGGAGATGATCAGCCGCGCCTGTTGCGGCGTCACGGGGACGGTGTTGCTCGTGTTGTTGATTAGGTTCGGATCGTGTTCGCCGTTCGTCGAGACCGTCGCAGTGTTGCTGAACGTCGAAGGACTATCGCTATGCACGGTGCCGGAGATGACGATTGTCTCGCTGTCTCCCGGCAGCATATCGTAGCCGAGCGACCATACACCGCCGGAATATGTGCCCTGTGTGGCCGTGTAGTGCACGGACGTCAGGTTGGAGGGCATCACGTCGGCCACCGTGACGTCCGGCGCGTCGTCTGGTCCAGCATTCGTGATGACGATCGTGTAGCCAATCTCCTCACCGTTCTTGGGAGTGGCGTCGGAGACGGTCTTGGAGATGCTGAGATCTGCCGCCGGCTGCACCGTGCCCGAAACGGTGCGCTCGTTGTTCGACAGGTTGGCGTCGGGCGTGTCGCTGTGGATGGTCGCGGTGGCCGTGATCGAGGACGATTTCATCGCGGTGTCGATGAGAGGAATGGTGAAGGTCGTGGGTCCGTTGGTGGCGCCCCAGCTCCCGCCGCGATCGCAGGTGATGGTCACGGGAGAGCTGCCCAACCCACTCGTGCTGCAGCCCCAATTGTTAGGCTGCGCGAATCCGCTTGCCAGCACCGCGCCGCTGGTGATGACGTCCGTGAATTCCGTGCCAACCGACGGGTCCGCGCCGATGTTGCTCACTGTCGCCACGACCGAGAACGGCTCCAAGTCGTAGATCGTGCCCATCGTGGTGCTGCTGACCTGCGGATCGGTGCTCAAGGTGACAGAGCCGGTCGAGGTGTACGTGGCCGTGCCAAGGGGCGCCTGGTCGGCGGGCACGGAATCGCTGGCAATCGTCGCGTTATTGGTGAACGGCGGGATGCTATCCGTGAGGCTGCCCGTGGCGTCGACGGTCACCTGACCGCTGGCATTTGATGCCAAGGGGCCAAGGTCGAACACGATGTCCTGGGGGTCAACCTCGGTCGTCGGCGTGGTACCGCCCGCGGTGTAGGAGAGTGGCACCGGCAGTGTGTCGGTGAGCACGGTGTCGTAGGATATACCTGCGCCCGTATTGGTGTACGCCAGGGTGTAGGTCACATCGTTCGTGGTTGACGGGTCCTGGACCTGACTCTTGGTGACTATGAGATGAGGCTGCAGGACGTCAATCGTTAGCGGTGTGGATGATGCCGTGTGCTGCACGCTCTGGGAGTCATCCCAAGCGGCGGTAGCTGTGTTGACATAGCTGGGCAACAACAGGCTGGTGTTGGTGATCAGCGTGGTGGTAATCACCGCGGTATAGGTAGTTTGGCTGGCAAAGGCGGTGACGCCGGTATCGCTCTGTGCCCACGCAATATCGCTGCCTGCAGTCTGGCTGTCACAGGTGCCACCTGCGGCGACTGGGCCGCCCAGACCGTCAAGCGGTCCGGCGTCCGTGCAGATGAACCCGGCAGGCAGGTGGTCGTCCAGCGTGAGGTTCTGCACGTTGGAGTCCGCCGGAACTGCCATGGTCAGCGTGAAGATGGCTGTGCCGCCCGGCTGCACCGAGCCCGGCGCCCAAAGTGGCGAGCCCTCAATCTTCGATACCGTCAAGCTGCCGGCGGACACGGTGGCGGTGGCAGTGTTGCTTTGAACTCCCAGGTCGTCGGTGCCCGGCGGGTCGCTGGCCGAGGCATTCGCTAAGTTGACATAAGACACTACGCCTGCCGAGGGATAGTCGGGACTGCTGTACACGACGACGAGCGGGGAGCCGTTTGGCTGCAGCACGGTGCTGGAATCGTAGGTCAGCACCCAGTTGCGGCTACTGCTGTCGTAGGTGATGGTGGGCACGTACGGTGTGCTACCGATGGTGGAGCTGACGATGGTCGGCTCGTCCGCCATGCCGGGCGACAGCGTGTCCGTAATCACTGGGCTGTAGGCCGGCGCTGGGGTATGGGAGCCTCCGCTGTCGTGGAGCGTCAGGGTGTAGGTGATCACCTGGCCTGCGATCACGCTGGCGGCCTTTGACAGCACCAGCTTCGGCGGCTGGCCGGTGACGCCGGCATTGGTAGTATCGTTGCCCGAGTTCAGATCAAACTGGTCGCCGCTGATGCTGGCTGTGTTCGTCACGATCGCGCGGCTAATGGCGGTTGCCGTAATCAGCAGCGTGGCGGCAGCGCCGTTGGCGAGGTTGCCGATGCTCCACATGCCGGTGCTTGGTGTGTACGTGCCGGTAGCCGTCGTGGAGTCGACATACGTCAGGCCACTACTGGGCAGCAAGTCATTCACGGTCACGCCGGTGGCATCCAGGTTCCCGTGGTTCGTGGCTGTCACCGTGAAGGTCACGTTGCTGCCCAATTCGGGGTAATGGTTGTCAACGGACTTGGCTACGCCCAGGTCGGTGATCTTGGGCGTGTTGGTAGCGCTGGCGGAGTTATTTGTCGCGTTGGGGTCGAAGACGTCGCTGTGGGCGACGCTGGCCGTATTGGTGTATGCGGCTGGCGACGTCACCGTGCCCGTGATGAGCAAGGTTTGGGGATCGCCCGGGTTGATGCTGCCCACGTTCCATACGCCCGTGCTTGGTGTGTAGATGCCTGTGGATATTGAGTAAGTCGGCGAAGTGAAGTTGGCGGTGCTCGTGTAGGGTTCACTGACCAAGACGCCGGTCGCCTGGTCGGGCCCGAGATTCTGCAAGGTGACGGTGTAGCTGATCACCTCGTTCTTATTCGGGGTTGTGTCGCTCACCGTCTTGAGCACCTGCAAGTCCGCGACCGGCAGCACTGTCGGATCGAGCGGCGCCGCGTTGTTGGGCATGTTTGAATCCGGCGTATTCTCCTGCACGGTGGCAGTCATGGGCAGCGTGTCGCCTGCCACGGCCGTGCTGTCCGTCAGGGGTATCGTGAACGTCGAGGAGGCTCCACTCCCGAAGACCTCCGATCCGCCGATCCGGTCGCAGGCGATGGGCCCGCCACTGCCTTCCGAGATGTCGGGGCACGTCCAGCCGGACGGTGCGCTGAAGTTGGGGCCAACCGTGGCGCCGTCCGGGATCTCCTGCGTAAACTCAGGTGCGTACCCGGGTGTGCCGCTATTGTTGAGGACGGTGTCGGTGAGGGTGAACGGCAGGGTGTGGTATACGCTTCCCGGAGAAGCAGGGTTGGGGCCTGTGATCGCCGAGGTCACCTGGAGGTCGGTTTGCAGGGGGGCGTTCGCGGACGCAGCGTACGTTTTTCGCCCGTTCGGGGCCTGATCCGCCGGCAGCGAATAGCCGGTGAGCGTAGCGTTGTTGAGAATCTCTGCGGCAGTGTCGCTAAATGGGGTAGTGGTCGTGAGTGTCAGCACAACCGTGGGACCGGTACTGTGCGCAACCATATCTGGGAGAGAAAAGCCAAGATGGCCCGAACTGTCGTCGTTGGGCGTGTAGTCCACCCCGCCGATGGTGGCAGACTCAGCCAGCGGTGCAAACGGCAACGTGTCGGTGATCACGTTGTCGTAGGATATGCCGTCGCCCGTGTTCCCCGGTGTGAGTGTGTAGACGAGCGTTGACGGACCCGTCTGCAGCACGGACTTTGTCAGCGTTGGGTTTGGTTGCCGCACGTGAATCGTGAGCGAAGCCGAAGGGGTATGCAGCCCGCCCTGCCCATCGGTCCAGCTGACGCCAAACGTATTGGTATCGCTACTTTGGGCGGGCGAGGTGCTCAAGTGCGCCGTCATGGTGATTACGTAAGTGGAGTCGCTGCTGCCCGCCAGAATCGTGCCAGGGCTCCAGGTGATCGTGCTGCCGCCCGTGTGGCCATCGCACGTGCCTGTCGGTGTGAGACTTCCGCTGGGCGTTGGTTCAAAGCCGGTCTGCCCGTGCACGTCGCCGGCTGCATCGCAAATCAGGTCTGTGGGTAGCGTATCTTGGGCGGTGAGGTTGTTGCTGGTGCTCATAGGCACCGTGAACGTCATGGTGAAGAGCCCGGTCTCGCCCGGCTGCAAGTCGTGCGCCGCTGAGAGGGCCGACACTTCGTCCTTGGTCACGCCGATAGGGTTGACGGTCACTATGGAGGAGGCCTGCGGCGTTTGCAGTGATTGGCCATTTGTCGCTTGGTCCGAATAGGTCGCGGTGACCACGTTCGTGTAGCTGGTGCCGGCTGCCAGATCGGGATCCAGCGTGGCATCATAGTCAACCTGGAGCGATCCTCCAGGTGCAATGGGAGCGGACGGCGTGATCAACAGGGTGCCCGACGGGGGGTCGTAGGCAGCGGTCAGACCGGGGTCAGGCGGCGTCACCGTGAGGCCACTCGGAGCGATGGAGCGCATGCCGGGCGGCAACGTGTCGGTGATCACCACGTTGTAGGCGGGCGAGACGGAACTTCCTGGGGCCGGCGCGTTGGCCAGGTTCAGGATGAACTCACCGGTACCACCCGGGGAGAGACTGGATTGGACGGAGGTCTTGCTCAAGGTGAGATTGGGCTCGATCACCGTGACGTCTTTGGAGTCTCGCAAACTGTAGGCGTTGCCCAGGGTATCGGTACCCGACATCTTGCCGAGGTTGGTCAGGACCGTGCCCTGTGTCTCGATGGGCACCTGAACGCCGAACGTCACGCTCCACGTCTGGCCTTTGGGGAATACTCTGGGGCTGCTGCCATAGCCTAGGTCCCACTCCACGGCATAGGGGATGTCGTTGGCCGTGATGTACGTGGGCGCCACAGTGCCCGTGTAGGAGCCGGTGTAGATGAAGGTGTTCGGGAGCACCGTCGCGCCTACCGGATAGAAGTCGTAAATGGCGATATTGTTCATGTCCGCTTGGCCGGTTCCGGTGAAGGAGAGCGTGTAGGTGATGACGTCGCCGGACACGACCTGCAGGTTGGCGAGGTTGCCCGAAGGCCCGATACCTGTGATGGCCTTGCTGAACTGCGGCGGGGGGATCGATGCACCTGCGCTGGAAGCGGCGGCACTGTTCGACCCATTTGAGATCGCGAGGCTAGCGATGCTGGCAGCGGAGTAGGTGTCGTTCACGACGTTGGTCATGCTATCGACTGCCACGACGGGCTGGTTTAGGGCCAGATTGTGATAGTAGTAGTTGTCGACCGTGGTCTGGAACGTGATAGAGAAGGTCGAGCCTGCGGCGAGCGTGCCCGGAATATCCCACCGCACCAGCGTGGTACCTTCCGACGCCGAATACGACGGCGGAACGTTCGACGTATCGGAGATGATGGAAGTATCGGTGAGCGGGTTGGCCCCATTGGGGCCAGAAACGGTCGTGTCGGCGAGCACGGCGCTGCCCGCGACGTACTCCTGGCCGTTGGGTACGGTGTCGGTGAGTACTATCGTGCTGCCCGTGTAGTACTGCGACACGCTGCCGTCGATCGTGTAGTGGAGCGTCTGGCCGGTTTGCAGCGGCGATTCTGCCAAGTTCTTGCACAGTGTGACGAACTTGGCGTGGTGCGAGCCCTGGCCCACTGCGCTCGTGATCAAGAGCGGGGCGCTGTTCGAGTATGGGTAGGTCTGGAGCAATCCCGCTGCTGTCATGGACACGGTCATGTTCGTGTCGTCTGGTATGACATTGTGTTGGGTATCGGTGTAGGTATAGGGGATAGTCACCCCTATGATGATGTCCTGCGAGCCACTGGGACCCAAGCTGATGTTCGTATAGGTGAGCGTGGTAGTGCCGGAGGGTGGATCGAACGTCACAGCCGGAGCAAGCGGTGTGGAGGAGGAGGCTACGTACTGCAGTCCGTCCGGCAGGGTAGCTACCGCGGTGATGCCATCTGTCGCATCGACGTCGTTGTTCTGCACGGTGAGCTTGTAGTGGAATGGCCAGTCGTCCACGCCGGTCGGGTAGCCGCAGGTCACGGGCTCCGGCGTGACGATGGTACGGATGGCACGCACCTGATTGGTGGCTACGGGGGCGGTCAACGGGATCGTCGCGCTCTGGCGCGGGTCCGCGCTGATGGCACCCGACACGGTGTTGGTCAGCGTGGACGTGAGCACAATATCTGGCGGCACCTGCAGTACCCCGGTGACCAGCAGGTGGTCCTCCTGGCCGGGGGCGAGGTCGTTGACATCGCTGAATACGGTGGTGGTGATGCCGCCGCTCGACGTAATCGAGCTGGGGCTAATCTGGCTGCTGCCTAGCGCGGTCGTTTGCAGGGAGGCGCTGACAAACGTTACCGACAGTGGCAGTGTGTCAGTGATCACGTAGTTGTAGCCGTAGTCTGAGGGATCGGCGCCTGCATTGCTTATCGCCACGTCGTAGGTTACCTGGCCACCGAGGAGCGGGTCGGGGCCAGCTGCCTGGGAGAGGGTGACGCACGAAGCAAGGCCGCTGCACGAGTCCGCCGCGCGCGTCTGCGCCGCGCGGCTGGAGTGGGATCGGGATGCGGCCGGGGCCGAGGCAGGGGCAGCAGCTCGCGAAGCCGCCCGCGCTGCCATGAGGGCGCTGGATTGGGCTGGCCCGCCGAGCGCTTGGCTTGCCACGAGCACGATGAGCACGAGGACGCGCCAGCCAGCCGTGCGCAGGCGGCGACGTGAATTATATCGACCGTACACGTTGACTCCCCTAGTAACTGGTCACTAGTCGCAGCGCTTTCCCAGGGCAAACCGAGGCCGTTCGCATTATATGCGGCAACGCGCGATCTCTATAGGACTTATGAACGCCCAAAAGTACTGCCGCTGCCTTTCACTTAACTGCAGGGTGGTCGATAATGTCTCTATGAAGACGCCACGAGGCCCCAGCTGACCCTCAAGCCGGCATCCGTTCCCCGGCCTCTTAGCCGCCCTGCTCGCCGTCGAGCTGCTCGATGAGTTGGTGTACGGAGCGCGGGAGGCGGCGTGGCCGCTTGTCAGGCATGACCTGCACCTGACCTACGCAGGTATTGGCGTGCTGCTCTCTGTACCGGAACTCGTGGCGGCTGTGGTTGAGCCGCCAATGGGTTTGCTGGCGGATGCAGGCCGCCGGCGGATGCTGGTGCTGGCAGGCGGCGTAGCCTTTGCGGTCTCCCTCGTCCTGACCGGGCTTGCCTGGAGCCTCGCCGCGCTGCTGCTGGCTTTCGCGCTGTTCTACCCGGCGTCCGGAGCGTTCGCCAGCCTCTCACAGTCCTCGCTGATGGACTTGCAGCCCGACCGCCGCGAGAAGAACATGGCGCGCTGGACGCTGGTCGGATCGATAGGCGTGGTGGCCGGTCCCGTGGTCCTGCTGGTAGCCGTGAGCGCAGGCGTTGGGTGGCGCGGCACGTTCCTGCTGTTCGCAGCCCTGACGGCGCCTCTCGTGCTGCTTGCCGCGCGAACCACCCCTGCCGGCGCCTCAGAGACGACAATGGCGGCCGGCCTGCGGGCGGCGCTCAGCGCGCTTCGCAGCTGGAGGATCGTGCGCTGGCTGCTGCTTCTCGCGGCCGGCGATCTGATGGGTGACGTACTCACGGGCTATCTCGCGCTCTACATGGTAGACGTGGCCGGGGTCGACCCGGCCCGGGCAGGAGCCGCGGTCGTGGTGCTCGCGGTTGCGGGTCTTGCCGGCGACACCCTGTTGCTGCCGCTGCTCGAACGGGTGCCGGGCACACGCCACCTGCGGCTCAGCGCGATGGCAGTGCTTCTCGTGTACCCGGCCTTCCTATTGCTGCCGGGGTTCATTCCCAAGCTGGTGCCGCTGGCGCTGCTGGGGCTGCTTCGGGCAGGCTGGTACGCCGTTCCTCAAGCCAGGCTCTACGACGAAATCCCGGAGGCAAGCGGGTCGATGCTGGTGCTAGCCAACGCGGCGGGCTTGCTCGGCAGCAGCCTCCCGATTGTGTTCGGACTCGCAGCGCAGCGAGCGGGTTTCGGCATGGCCATGTGGCTGCTCATGCTGGGTCCGGTGGCGCTGCTGGTGCTCGCGGAGCGTAGGCAGTCTTGAGCGGTGCGCAACATATGTATGAAGCCGCAGCGGCACAACGATTTCGGCGGTTCCCCTTGCTTGCCCGCGTGGGCCACGACGTTCGCACGCGTGAGGTGGTGTTGTCCGAGTATCCATAGTTGCTGATCTATCGCGTGGAAGGTGCCACGGTGGTGATCCTGCGCGTGTACCACACCTCGCGCGAACGCTAGGCGACCTTGCGCGGATCCCAGATTCGCCTGGCGTCAATCCATGCCAAAGGGCGCCGGCAGGACGAGCTCTACGTTCCGGTCCGCGGGGGTGCCCGCGAAGCCAGACTTGACGCCGCAATGGGGGTCGTTAGCAGCCAACTCGCGGTGAATACTCGCGAGGCGGTAGGGGCCGCCGGCTTTCGCCGGGTCAGCCGCGGCAGCGTGGTCGACCATCGTGCAGAGCACCGACAGCGTACCGTCTCCGTTTGAGACAAGCTCGATCAGGCGCGCCTGGCCGGGCCAATCAATCAGCGATGTCGTAGTCACCTCCCAGAAGCCTCCGGTCTTCCCGGAGCGGTCAGGCCGGGGCGTGATGGTGTTGCGGTGGGTATGGCCGTTGACCCACAGCACGACACTGGGGAAGCGATGCAGCTGCGCTTCGAACTGGGGTCCGAGGACCCGCGGCAGGTCGGTCTCGCCGCCTGGCGTCACCATATCGTTTACCAGCGAATCGATGCCGTGGTGCGAGAGCAGCACGACTAGACGGTCGGTGGCCGACGTGCGGACACGCCGGCCCTTGGTGTCGTAGTACTGGGAGTGCACCTCTGCCAGGCGGCGCTGCAACCACTCGAGCTGGGCTTTGCCGATACTGCCGTGGTAATTGCCGCTGGCGTTGACCGTATCGAGCACGATGAGCCGGATTCCGGCGTGGCTGTCGTCGACGTAGTTGGTCCTGGCGGCTACGCGCGTACGTGTACCAAAACCGTGACCCGGCGGATTGCCGGGCGCGGCACGATGTATCTGGACGAATTCCGTGCGGCTGAAGCTCCGGCGGAGCGGGTCGGTGGTGACCTCATGTGCCGGGCCGGCAAGGAACCGCTCTGGGGCCTGGATATACTCGCCGATGTGGCTTAGAGCATTGAAGCCATAGTGCAGGCGGAACACTTTGTGCTTGCCGATGACCCTGCGCTTGAATTCGGGCGTGTAGACTGCGGTGCCCTGCACCAGCGCGTCGTGATTCCCAAGGCAGGAGATCCAGGGACGTGAGGTGCCGGGCGCCGCGAAAGGCTGGCACGCATCTTCGAGCAAGCCGGGCAGGGTGGGGAAGCCCCAATGCAGCTTGTAGATATCGTCGTAGCGATCGGGATGCCAGTAGGCGGCGTCACCCCACGCTACGGAAGACACCCCCTCGTACTGCGGGCCTCCGGAAAACGGCAAAATGTCCGAGCCCTCCAGGAGCGCTACAGCCCAGCGAAGCTCGTTGAGTTGGCAGTTATCGGTCATGTCGCCCGTGCAGACGAGCAGATCGATATCCGCGCCAGTTGCCGGGTTCTGGCCAAGCGCGTTGATAGCGCTGACCATTGCCGCGTAGGCATGCAGCTGCAGGAACTCCTGCGGTCGATAGGACGGAGCGAAGAGGTGCATGGCCGGCGGTCCGGTGAGCCGATCGAGGTATTCGAATCGTCCGGGGGACTGGTGGTCCTGCACATGAAGATCCGTGATATGCGCGAAACTGAGGAGGCTGCGCCGTCGCCCGGCACCGGCACCAGGTGCGCGCCGCGCGAGATCGAGCCGCAGGATGTGCGGCTCACCGGGACCAACAGTCAGCCTGTGGTACGGTCCTTGGGAACCGCGTCGCTTGACCGCGCCAGTCTGGATTGTCTGGGCTGAGGTAGTGCCTGCGAAGGCTGGGAGGCCGGCATTCTCGCTCACTGAGGGCCTTTCACGTACATGCGCCGCGTGGCATGCTTGCCCGGTCCCCGTAGCACCCGGGAGCCCGGCTGCTTACTATAGTACACGCCCTGCTCTTTGCGTTACCAGGGTGGCAGCTACACTGCAAGTATTGGTGTTTGGTCGCGTCGTACAGAGGAGGCACGCATGAACGCGAGAAGAGTGCGCCGGCTGCTGCCTGCAGTGGTTATCGCGCTTGGTCTTCTGGCGACGGCGACGGCACAGGCGTGCACGATAGACGGCAAGCCGTCGGTCTCCGCTAATGGCATCCTGGCACTCCGCAACGAGAGCCGCGCCAGTCCGGGCAACCTGGGCCACTGGGCCGTCTTCGTTTTCGGGACATCCTTTGCCGTCGGGCAGAAGGTGCAGTTTGCCGAGAATACTCCGTTGCTGCGAAGCGCCCTGCCCTCACAGGCTTGGGGGAAGCCCTGGCGCTGGACCTTGGGCGACGGTACCACGCTCACCGGCTACAGCGTGCGGCACGTCTACGCGCACGCCGGTAGCTACAAGCTCACGATCTCGGCATACTACTCCGGCTACGGCCAGTGGCTCGAATTCGACGATGCACTCGTCACCATCCGGTCTACCGCAGCCTCCAGATGACCTTCTGCCATCGCTTCGCGGCCACATGGCAGAGACGACGAGTCGGATAGTGGATTCATGCAATCGCTTCGCGGCGGGTGTGGTGCGCGCTGATCCGGCTTTGTTGCTGTGCCCGGATGCTAGTTGGCGATAGCTACCTCGTTGGCTCCGCTCGCCGATGGCACGACCGCGACGACTTTGTCGTCCACGGCGCGAATGATCGTCACGACGTTGCCCCCAATACTGGCCACATACACGTACTTGCCGTCGCCGGTGACGTCGAGGCCGTGCGGCTGCGCACCTACCGGGATTGTAGCGGTGATCTTGCGGCTGGCGGCATCGATAACCGTGACCGCGTTGCCCTGCTGGTCGGCCACGTACACCGTGCGACCGTCCGGACTGGCTGCCAGCAGGGCCGGGCCACGGCCGACCGGGAAAGTGGTCAGCACGCGCATCGTATGCTCATCAATCACCGACACGCTGCTTGCCGTCTGGTTGGTCACCCAGACCTCGTGCCTGGGTGCGTCGACGGCCACGCCAAAGGCGCCCGGCGCGGTAATCACGGGCTGGCCCACGGTGAGCGTCACGGCGTCGACTGGATAAATCCAGGAGCCGCCACCACAGGCCACGTAGATCGTGCGGCCGTTCTCTGAGAGGTCGATGCCGTGCGGCTCGAAGCAGGTGTCATTCGGGAACGTGACGCGGGTGGTAGCCCCGCTGTCCAGATCGATCTCGTAGAGGTCGTTGGAGCGAAAGTCGGTCACGAACGCGTGCCGGCGGTCCGGCAAGAAGACGATGTGAGCCGGCCCGAGACCGACATCATACTGTCGCACGACCTTCATGGTGCGCAGATCTACCTTTGAGACCGTGCCGGGGTCGTCGCCGAAGTTGGTGACGTAGGCATAGGGCGTGCCGTCCAGCACGTCGACGCCATGGGCCTGAATGCCGGTGTGTAGGAGGGGCTTGCCGAGCAGCCGCACGCCATTCGAGCCCATTTGGGTCACGATGGCGGTATACGGCAGCTTCTCCGCGAAGGCGACTTTGAACGCCGCAGTAGTGGCGGCGGCTTGCCCAGCCGGGGAAGGCACCGGCGCCGCCGCGGGCTTGGTACCGGAGAGCAGGCGGATAGGGCCGCTCAGCGGTACCTGGTAGACGAACTGGCGCACCGAGGTCCATGACCCGGCTACCTGCACCTGCACCGTGAGACCCCAGCGCCCTTCCATCGGCGCGTAGACGCCGGAAGCGGTCCAGCTGCCGTGGCCAAGGTCGAGCATAGGCACCGACTCCACACCCATGTCCATGTCCAGAGATTGCGAGAGCAGCTGGACCGAGGCTGCCACGAGGTGCGAAAGCGTAAGGGTATTGGTCGAGTCGAGGCGCCCTGGGCTGATGGCGATCTGAATCGCCTCTGGATTGAGACCACTGGGCAGAAAGCCGGCCCCCGGGCCCACGATGAACTGGAACGGCACGTCGCGATACTCGAGCGGATCACTGCGTGTACGCACCAGCACGTCGGCTTGCCACCGGCCGTTCAGCACGAGGTCGCCGCTGCCCGCATAGCCTGCGCCGGATGGTGTCGTCTCCACGAAGACAGCCCCAAGCGCGGAGTTGCCGGGTACGCTCAGCTTGACGCGCACTTGACCCTGGTCGCCCGACACCGCCTTGCCGCGTTCGTGCACCGTGATCGAAAGTCGTGCCTGACCGATGGCAGCAGGGTCGATCGTGAGCCCGATGTCGAGCACGCCTTGCTTTGCCACGGTGCTGATGGATTGGGGAGCGGCGGTGGTTGTGGCGCCTTCAGCCGGTGAGGTCGGACTCAGCCCGAGGCCGGCCTGTGCGGCACTGCTGAACACCGACACAGGCGGCGCAGTCTGGGTCATGAGCGCCACGCACAGCAAGACGCCCGCGCCCAATACCGGCTCGAGGCGAAGCCGGCCGATCAGGGAGGGGAATCGGGCTTCCGGCGAACCGGCGCGAGCACCGGCCAGCATGGCGGCCAAGCGTGGCCGGGAGTAGAGCACGTGCGAGGCACTGATCGCCACGATTACGGCGATCAACGCCATCTTGACGATCAGGAAGCGCCCGTACTCGGTGGTGACAAAGGCATCCCAGCTCGAAAGGTGCACCTGGGCATTGAATTCGCCGGTCACGGCCGCCGTGGGCAGGGCAATCAGCGCCAGCGGCGAGTAGCGGTTGAGCAATGCCAGGAAGGCGAGGCGTGTGCCGCGGCCGCGGGTCCCATCCGTGTGCAGAGCGGTGCCGAGGGCCGGCACCAGGGCGAGCGCGATACCGATCATGCCGCCGATCCACACCGTATTGGAGAGCAGATGGAGCCAGTCCAGCGTCACGGAGGTGACGACCAACTGAGGCACTGCCGCGGCGTGGCCGGACATGGCCAGGGCGAAGAGGTAGACCAGGCCGGACAGGCCCGCTGCGACCATGGGCCAGCTGGTCGGTGCGGCCCGGAGCTGGGATGGTGCCGCCTCCGGGGCCGCGGCGCGCACCGGCACCAACAGCAATGCCAGCTGCGCGGAGAAGACGCAGGCCAGCCGCAGCACCCAGTAGGTGCCATAGGAAGAGTGCAGAATGTCGCGGACCGTGTCGAGGTCGAAGATAGTGCTGCCGCCGGCGTAGGCCTGCGCCGCGATCTCCAGCACCGAAGCGACCAGGGTCAAGAGGAGGCCGAGCTGCACAACGCTCAACGCGCGCTCCGATGCGCGATTGGCGAGCGCTACGACGTGGGCGTCTTCACGGCGGCGGGCCGGGGTGAATATCAGGAGCTCCAGCACCAGGGCGCCGGTCCAGCCCGTGGAGGCGAGCAACACCAGCCAGTGCGCCAGCGCGCCAGCCCAGGCCGCGCTGTCGAGGCTCGGATTGTTGCCGCCGGACACGATACCGGCAGTTGAGCCGATGGCGGTGGCGCCCGGCCCTCCCGCGGTGAACACATAGAAGCCATGGAGAATGTGGCCGTCTTGCGCGGAGTCGCTGGTCCAAAACACGGTGTACTGGCCGGGGGCCATGGCGGGGACGACTACGTCCAGCTCCTCGCTATTCGTGGGGTCGAGTTGTCCTGTGTCCGTGTTTACCTGCCGGCCCTGAGCATCCTTGATCACGATGTTCGAAAGGGCAGGATTGAGCGACTCGTCAAACCAGAAGTGGACCGAACCGCCCGGCACGTAGATGTGGCTGTCGGGTGCCAGGTCCGCGCGAATCAAGTGCGCGTGTGCCTCGGCCACGCCCGGTGCGAAGAGCAAGAGTGCCAGAGGGAACAGCGCCAGGGCGAGTGCGGCTCGTTTTCGGGCAATCATGGCAGGCGCGCTACCCCGCTCACGTGATGCTGAAGCTGAAATACCCGCCGGCACGATGGCCGTCGTCGGCGGAGATGGTGAACCAGATCAGGTTGTAGGTGCCCTTGGCTAACCGGGGAAGGCCGACAGTCAGTTGCTTTGCATTGGAGAAGGGCACGGCGCTATTCAGCTTGTCCACCTCGCCCTTCTCCCCGGCGGCTTCGAAGACGCCAATGAAGCTGCCTTTGGGATTCACGCCTTCGGCGAAGGTGCAGGTCAAGACTGCCGGCGCCGCGGCGAGCTTCGCGCCCGACGCGACAGTGCACTGCACGAGTGTCGCGTGCGCGGCGGCCGGGCGAGCAAGCGCCACGAACGTGCCCGCGACGAGCAAGGCAGGCAGAGCCGCGCGCCAGAGTAGCTGCTTCATAATGGAACTCTCCCGTCGATCGACCGGCGCTGCGCACAGCCACGCACGGGCGCTAGGTCGCTCTACGATCATGGTACCCTGCCATATGATATGTCACAGTGGAAGTGGCTCATTGAGCGGGTTGACGGACATGCCGCTTTCGCCGAGAAGAGGTATATCGAGTAGTGAAGCCACCACACGGAGTGACCACAGTGCCTTACGAGCTATGAGCTACAATACTCGCCCAACCCTTGGCCTCTTGCTGGCGACGACCATGGTGGTCGCCGCACTGCTTGCCACGCCAGCGGCCCTGGCCTGCGACCTGGACGGCATCGCCTCTATGTCGATGAATGGCACCGTGGCCACCATCAACGGTGGCCAGGCTACGGCGAGTAATCTTCGCTACTGGGCGAAATTCGATCTGCTGGCTGCCGCGCCCGGAGACCGGCTGCAGTATGGCGAGAACCTGGCCAACGTGAGCCTATCCATTCCCAAGGAGTCGGTAGCGCTGCCGTTCAAATGGTCGTTTGGCGATGGTGCATCCGCCCTTGGGCACGCGGTGAGCCACCAGTACACGCACATCGGTTGGTACAAAGTGACGGTGCAGTACTACTGGCCCGCACGCCGGCAGTGGCTGCAGTTCGACAGCGCGGAGCAGCAGATCGTGCCCAGCGGCGACCTATTCTGGACGAATTTCGGCTATTATGCCGGCCAGGTGTTTCAGACAGTGCTACGTATCGCGATTTGGACGGCGCTGCTTGTTGTCATTGCCTTGATGGTGCTCGAGAGGATTCGCCCACGGATCTGGCGGCGAGTGCGTGGGAAATAGCAGCTTTGCGTGCTTGCCGGCCCCTTCCTCAGTGCAGTGCAGGCAAGGTGATGATTGTGACCTGGTCGAAGGCGATCCACTGCTTGCTCGGTGGCCAGTAAGCCTCAACTACGATGCGCCAGCGGCCCTGGCGGGCGTAGGCGTGGCGCACGGTCCAGCCGAGGGCAGTAGCGCCGTCGCCGAAGTCCCAGCGCCAGGGACGTTGCATGGCCTGGGGCAGGAGGGTCTTCGCGACTTCCTGCCGGAGCTCCGTGAACACGATGGCGTGCTTGGCGGCGTAGGTCCCCGGCAGGGTGAACGGCGCGTAGGTCAGCAATTGTGCCGAGGTCGTCGGCGGATCGGTGGTCAGGCGGTCGAGGCGGCCGTCGGCGGTGAGCGACGGCACGCTGTCGAGGGCGCAGGCGTAGGCGAGTCCTTCGATGGCCGGCGAACTGACGATTAGCCCAATCGCGATGGCGATGGCAACGAAGCGAAGGACGTGCATGTTTGCTCCAGCGAATGGCGCCCGCTTACGCCTGCAGCAGTGCGCGGATAGTGGTGAAGACACGCGACGGGAGGAACGGCACGTCATAGTAGGCGCGCAGACGACCCTGGGGATCGATTAGGTACAGGTCTGCCTGATGCACGACCGAGATGTTCGACTTGAAGATGGGTGGCGGCGCTTCAACATCGACTCCGTAGGCACGCCAGACGGCCGACAGTACGGCACGCGATGCGGTCAAGTAGTGCCAGTCTCCGCCGGGCCAGCCGGCCTCCTGCGCGAACTTCAGTGTGGCGCTTGCAGTATCCACTTCGGGCTCCACGCTGATGGCCACAATGCTTAGCTTCGCCGCCTGCTTGCCCAGGTCGCGACGCACCAGGGTCAGCGCCTTGCCCACCAGCGGGCACTGCTCAGTGCAGAGCGCGCTCACAAAGGTCAGGGCTACCGTCCGGCCGCGCAGGCTCTCCGGGGTGATGAGCGCGCCACGCTGGTCGCGGAGGGCAAATTGGGGCGCAGTGCGCGCGGGATTGTACACCACGTCGGCATCGACCGCGGGTGCGGCACCTTGCGGTGACTGGTCGGCGACCAGCGTCGGTGGTGGCAGCGCCGCGCAACCGGTGCAGCTGAGCGCGCCAATCTGCGCCAAGCCGTCACGCACCGTGGCGGCGTCCAGTGGACCTACCCACTGCGCCTGCAGACGCCCCTGCGCATCGATGAAGAAGCTGGTAGGCCAGGCGCCGACATCGTAGCGCCAGGCCACGCTCTGCTGGGCGTCCACGGCGATGGTGTAGGGAAGATGGGCAGCTACGGCCAAGGCATTGGCGGACGCGACCGAATCGCCGCCGGTAGCGATGCCGATGACCTGGACGCCCTGCGCCTGGTAGGTGCTCGCGGTTTGGCGCAGGACCGGGAGCTCATCCAGGCAATCCGCGCACTGCGAGTTGAAGAAGTTCAGCAGGACAGGGTGCCCCTGCACCGAATGCAGCGAGAACATGGCGCTACTGCCGCTGGCCAGGGAGAGCGTGAAATCCGGTGCGAGCGGGGCTGCCGCCGGCACCTGGCGCGGGTGCAGCACGAGTGCGCAGCAGGCCAAGGTAGCGAGCAAGGCCACCGCCGCCGCGAGTTGCCGCGTGCGTTTCCTGAACAAAGGTTGTGGCCAATCGACTTCGGCGCGTCACGCCGTGGTGCCGGGTCTTGGCCAGCCGGCGGCGCGCGTGATATGGTTCCAATTCCGAGGGTAGCAGGTGCGCTCCTAGCGCGCACCGTCCCGGCATGAATGACGGCTTCTCGCCTGCCCATTGACTCCCGTCACGTCACATACTCGTGCTGCCTGCCAGATTCGATCGGGCTCCCCCTGTCAGGTGATGTGCCGGACGAAAAGCGACGCATATACTCAAGGGGATCCATTCCGGCCGTGGACTCAACTGATCAAGGGTAGTGGCCTGCCCACCGGTGCTACAAGCGGATCCAGTTCCTCACCTGAATCGGCTTGTATCGCATGGCGTGTGCCGGCCTGCGACGTGCAGTGGAGGAGTAGTACATGTCTCGATCACGCTTCATCTTCGTGGTGCTCCTGGTGTGCGGTATGGCGCTCGCTTCGGCAAACTGCACGAACGCCGCGGGCCGGCATGGCGGGGTCCAGGGCGGTGGAAACTGCCAAGCTGCCGGCAGTTGCAATGGCCGAGGGCAAGGCCAGGGCAACGGAAACGGCCAGGGTGCCGGGCCGGTTGGCAACCAGGGTGGTGTGACCTGCCAACCTACTGCCAACTGCCCTGGCAAGGGCCAGGGGAAAGTCGGGGGTAAGGGTGGCAGTCTCGGTACTATTCGGCAAATGCAGGAGACCGGCGTGGTGGGGACGTTGACTGCGAGTGGCTGGACGCTCGAACTGGTTCAAGCGCTGCCGCTATCGGTAACCGTGACCATCACAACTACCTACGAAGCGGCTGGCGCTCCGGCCACGCTGGCGCTGGTACAGCCCGGACTCTACGTGCACATGACCGGCCACTTCGATGCTACTGCCCACACGTTCGATGCGAGCAACGTCGAGGTACTGTTGCCTATCGTCGAAGGCACCGTGCAGACGATCGATGGCCCGGAGTTCACCGTCTTGTCACAGAGAGGTGATGTCGTATCTGTTACTACCAGCGCGGACACGAAGTGGATCGCGACACCGGTCTTCAAGCGGCTGCTGCTTGGCGGCGGTGGGCAGGGCACGGCGCCGATCAGCGGCACGACGGTTATCAGCGGCACTCCAGGCTTGCAGCCCGCAGTGGGGCCGTCGAGCCTCGCGGCCGGCGATACCGTGGTGGCGGAAGGTGCGCCTGGCGCCGACGGGCTTTCAATCACGGCGCTACGCGTGGAGATCGGCGTGCCTTTGAAGCGACTCGCGCCGTTGCCCGGCGATAACACGGGTGCCGGTTTCGACTGATACTTGGAGGGCGACCACAAGCACAGAGCCCGGCGCCCACCACAGCCCGACCCGGTCCGAGCGCGTGCTACACCAGGTAGGAAATAGCCGCGCCCGCGCAGGATCTAAAGATCGGGTGAAGACATGGTAGACCCAAGACAACGACAGCGTGATCTCAACCTCGACTCGGACATGCGGATGGTGCAACCCTGGAACGATAAGGCGCACCGCCTGATCGAGCAGTCCATCGCGCGTCAAGCAGCGCGCGAGGCACGGGCGGCGGCAAAGGCCGCGCGGCAGGTATCCGTGCCAGCGCAAGGCGAGGAGCGGCTTGCCGGGCCATGGCACGTGCTGCGCCGCGCCGGTGGGGTGCTGCGGCGCGCCTGGTTAGGCCGGTAGCGGCGTCACGTCAAAGGAAAGGATTGGCCACCAGGGAGCGTTGTTGATGCTGAGCCTGGTGGCCAACTCCCGCGCAGGGTGGCCAAGGCAGTTGAGCACCGAAATCGATAACCACCGTCGTAGCAGTGGCTGGTGCTGAGCTTCGCATAATCGATGTTATGCGAAGCTCAGGTGATTAGCGCGATACACGAGCCAGCGTCGACGGCATTCCATGGGCGGATGTATGCGAGCCCGATGCCTGGCAAGCAGAGGTGCTCCGCTTCAGGGAGCGTCAGGTCAGTCTGAAGCTGGCCAGCACCAGGGCGAGATCCGCCCTGTCCCGGCTTGTCGCAGCCGGGAGCTTCGCGGAGCAGATCGCCAGAACATAGTACGTGCGCGAGCCACGGCTGGCAGCCATGGCGCAGACCCTATTCAGGTACTTGTTTGAGTCCGTGCTTTCCAGTCCGGACTCGCGGAGGTACCGGATGCCGTTGATTGTCGTGCTGTCGAACCTCACGCGTCCCACGACTTTCGTGCCGTCGCTCACCAGTGCGGAGAGCGTCGACTTGAGCACTGCACCGGTCGTGGCGTGTTGCGCGACCAGTACCGCCAAGCCCGTTCGACGGTCAGCTGATTCGGTCCAGACTAGCGTGGAGGCAATACTGATCGCGACCCTGCCGTTGTGGCTCGTGTTCTGACTGCCTTGTTGCCAGGTGGCAGGATACGCGAACGCATAGTGGCTTACCGCGTCGGTGTGCAGCTTAGAGCTTGCTGCAGCGCGCGCGTTTCCGGCGACGAGCAGCAGACAGATGCTGAGAGCCAAGGCGCGAGCCACCGTCCTGTGGAGACGGATTGCCATGTCTTGGAAATCCTTTCGGCTGCGTTCGATGCATGGCGCAGGTCGCGACGCCGTGATCCTACAGGCTGGACGGAAACGCCGTCAATGGCATTTAGAGGCGAATGCATGCCTTTCGCAGGCGGCCTCGGCGTCGCTCATCTCGTCGCGGCGAATCGTCGTCATCGCACACCTCCCGGGCTGGGCCTGGTGGCCGGTAGGCGGGCGCCCGCCACTGTCGTGCCTGCTTGAACCTTATCCCTATTGGAGCCATTGTGAACATACCGATAAGGAAAGAAGCAAGGCGGATTGGGGGGCACGAAGAAGTGGCCAAGGTGTTATGCGTTCTCTATGACGACCCAATCGATGGCTATCCTCCACAGTACGCCCGGGATACGATCCCCACGGTGGAGCGCTACCCGGGCGGGCAGACGGTACCCAGCCCCAGCCACGTCGATTTTCGGCCGGGGGACCTGCTCGGCTCCGTCTCCGGCGAGCTTGGCTTGCGGCGTTACCTCGAGGGTCAGGGGCACACGCTCGTGGTGACATCCGACAAGGATGGCCCGGACTGCGCGTTCGAGCGTGAGCTACCCGGTGCCGACGTGGTGATCTCACAGCCCTTCTGGCCGGCCTACCTCACGCGGGAGCGCATCGAAAAGGCGCCGAAGCTCAGGCTGGCCATCACTGCCGGCATCGGATCGGACCACGTCGACTTGCAAGCGGCGATCGAGCACGGCATTACGGTTGCCGAAGTGTCCTACAGCAACAGCATCAGCGTGGCAGAGCACGTGGTGATGCTCATCCTGTCGCTCGTGCGCAATTACCTGCCATCGCACCAGTGGGTACTCGATGGGGGCTGGAACATCGCCGACTGCGTCGCTCGATCGTACGACCTAGAAGGCATGGATGTTGGCACCGTGGCTGCCGGGCGCATCGGTACCGCGGTACTGCGGCGGCTCAAGCCGTTCGACGTGAAGCTGCACTATACGGATCGCTACCGCCTGCCTGAGCAGACGGAGCGCGAGCTGGGCGTGACGTACCATCCTACGGTGGAATCCCTGCTGCGCGTGTGCGATGTGGTGACGATAAACTGTCCGCTGCATCCCGAAACCGAGCATATGTTCGACGACGCGCTCATCGCCAAGATGAAGCGAGGCTCGTACCTCGTGAATACCGCGCGCGGCAAGATCTGCGATCGGGACGCGATCGTGCGGGCGCTGGAGCGCGGGCAGCTGGCCGGGTATGCGGGCGACGTCTGGTATCCGCAGCCGGCACCGCCGGACCATCCGTGGCGCACGATGCCACACCACGGTATGACGCCCCATGTCTCCGGATCGTCGCTGTCGGCGCAGGCGCGCTACGCCGCCGGCACACGCGAGATTCTCGAATGCTGGCTCGGCGGTCGCCCAATTCGCGAGGAGTACTTGATCGTCGATGGAGGTAGGCTTGCAGGTAGCGGAGCCCACTCGTACAGCACGCGCCCGGCCGGATCCTAAGCCAGCCGTTCCCCGGCATGTATGGCGATATCCAGCCGGTTTTCGGGTGGCGTGAGCGGACAGGCCCAGCGAGGATCGAACGCGCAGGAGGGGTGGTAGGCGAAATTGAAGTCCAGGATGAGCGTTCGCGTCTCCAAGTCGCCGCCAAGATCGGCACTCTTCGCGGCATCCAGCAGATACCGCCCGGCTATATAGGTCTCGACGCCGTTCGTGGCATCGCGGAACGGCAGGTAGAGTCCGCCGGCGTAGCCACTCATCCAGTACACGGTAAGCCGCCGCGCACCCTGGGGAAATGGCACTTCCACCATTCCCAGCCGCTGCATACTCGTGTCTTCGCCGGTGCTGGTGGGGATAGTGGCGGTCCGACTGGGCCTGTTGGATTCTGGAACTGTGCCCTTCGGGCTGCCGCTGGCCTCTTCGCCATTCACGGCAACATTAGGCTGGACGATTATGTCAAATCGTAGCGCAGGGTCGTAGTCGAAGTAGCGCGCCTGAAAGTCCCGCCGTTGTTCGAAGGGCACCGGTGATTGGGGATGATGGCGGTAGAGAGATTCTCGCCGGTCACACCAGCGCGCATGCGCGACGCGTGGATCGCGCTGCGACAACAAACGCAGCTCCGCGTAGAGGTCGGAGACGACGCGTCGCCAATCTGCCAGCTCGAGGTAGTCCATGAGCACCCCTCGACTGATTCTACTCGCCTGACGCTAAGCTGGCCGGCTTGCTTCTGCTCGTAGTCGAGCGAGAGCGCGTGGGCAAACGTGAGTCTCAAGCGAATTATGGTAGCATGGTCGAGGTGCACGACCATGGGCATGAGGATGATCTTGCTATGTCTGAGCAGCCGCTCAATGTCCGTCTAGTGCGGGTGCGGATGCACCATACCGATTTGCTCGGCGCCCTGTACCATGGGCGCGTGTTCGACATCTTCGAAGACGCGCGCACGGAGGTATTCCGCGCCCTCGACTACACCTACCAGACGTGCGTCGAAGAAGAAGGCAGGCTCATGATAATCGTGCGTGCTGCCTGTGACTATAAACGGCCGGCGCGCATGGACGATCTCTTGGCAATTGCCGTTACCGTGTCAGCCATGACACGCGCCACTGTCACTTTCGCCTACGAGATCCGTCTGTCTGCCACGCAGGCGTTGGTGGCCCGCGGCGAGCACGTGTTCGCGTTTCTCGACGCGACGAGCAGCCGGCCCACGTCGGTGCCTCCACGGCTCGCTGCCTTGATCCGAGCCACTGCCGCTTTTGGCTACGCCGAGTGAGTGGAGGGGCTATTCTGAGCGCCCTGGGGCCCGACTGCCCATCGTGGCTATACTGCTCACGGCTGGTGGCGCGTAAGATAGCTATGAGGATCGCACGATGCCCATTCGACGCTTTGATGACCTGAAAGGTCTCGATAAGGCCGCGGGGCTGCTGCTGTCGTTGCCCAAAGACGAGTCGGCAGCGGTGCTTCGCTGCATGAATGAGAACTACCTCGAGCGTCTTACCACCAAGCTGCTGCGCGCCGAGGATATTCCCATGGACATCCTCGAATCGGTGCTCGAGGAGGCGCACGCGCTCGTGCGCGCAACGGAGTACATCCAAAAGGGCGGCGTCGAGTATGCTCGTGCCCTGCTGGCCAACGCGATTGGCACATCACGCGCCGAGGAGATCATCAACAAGCTCGTCCACAAGATGCAGTCGCAGCCGTTCCACTACCTCGCGGACATTGAGCCCGTGGCTCTGGCCCAATTCCTCCACACCGAGCACCCGCAGATTGTAGCCCTCGCGCTCTCTTACCTCACCGCCAGCGAAGCCGCGGCCATCCTCATGCTGTTGCCTGAGAAGTTGCAAGCCCAGGTTAGCCTGCGCCTGGCAAACATGGATGCCGTCGACCCCTCCGTTGTGGCGCAGGTTGAAACCGCTTTTCGCGCCAGGCTCGCCTCCGTGCTCGACGCCGAGACGCGCACCAAGACCGGCGGCGTCGACTACCTGGTCAAGGTCTTGACTCAGGTGGATCGCACGACCGAGCGCTCAATCATTGGCCAACTCGACCTGACCGAGCCCGACCTCGCGACCACGATCAAGCAGCAGATGTTCGTCTTCGAGAATCTCACGATCCTCGACGATCGTTCCATGCAGCTGGTGCTCCGTGAGGTAGACCATCGCGACCTGGCGATCGCCTTGCGCGGTGCGAATAAGTCGTTGCGCGATCACGTCTTCAAGAATATGTCTCAGCGCGCGGCAGCGACGATATCCGAGGATATTGAGAACAGTCCGCCAATGCGCATGCGCGCCATTGAGGAAGCGCAGCAGAAGATCGTGGACGTGGTACGGCGGCTCGAGGACGAGGAAGAGATTCTGGTCGCCCGCGGCGCCGACGAGATGCTCGTCTAGCTCTCTACTCCTTTTTGGTACCTGCCGGGCATACCCCAAACGAGGACCCCTTTTTAGGCCCCCTCCCTTGTGGGATTGTGCTGCTAGGGTCTTCCGTTTATTGTCAGACTCATAGAGGGGTCGCGCTGGGAGGGGCGCCGGTCAGGACGGCAGACTCCCATGACGCTGCCGGATATCGTTGAGTCCAGGGAAATAGAGACGTCGCCGTGACGGAGTGGGACGCGTGATTGCTGCCTCGCCTATTGTAGTTCGTCTAAGTGCCGACGCGATGCGGCTCGAAGCGTGCCTGGCGCCTGAAGCGCTGGATATGCCGCCGGACGACCTACTGAAGACAATTAGCGACGAATCGGCGCTCCTCGGTGTCACGTTCTCCGTAACGCCCGGCGATCTGCAGACGCGCAGTGCGGCCTACGCGCCGGGAGAGTGGATTACGATCATGCGGGCTCCAGATCCGAGCCCGCCCGTAGATGGCCGGATCGAGATGCTGGTGTCAATTCCTGTCGCCTCTGGGCAGCGTAATGTGCAGGGTGCCAGGAGCGCCGTCAAAGCCGGCACCGCTCTGGCTCGACGGCTGCCGGCGCTCCCAGGTAGGCCCTCCCGCGATCTCTTGGGTCGCGAGGCCCCGGCTCGCCGCCCGCACGAGGCTCGCTTGCCGCAAGGCAACAACACGCAGATAGGTGCGGATCAGAACCTGTTGCTTGCCACGTGCGATGGAGAAGTTCGGCTGCGTGCCATGCGCATTGAGGTAGTGCCCATGCATGTGTCCGAGGGCGATGTACTCGAGGGTGCCACACTGTCCACCGAGCTTCAGCCTATCTTCATTGCCGGATCCGTGCGGGAAGGGGCGAGCATCGAGTGCGGAGGCGATGTCTACATCCAGGGTGACGTTTACAGCGCCCAGATCGTCAGCTGGTCAGACGTGATTATTCGAGGAGACATCAACGGGTCGGCAGAACTTCACAGCTCTGTGCGGGCAGCCGGGAGTGTGACGTTTCAGCAAGCGCGCTTCGCGCGTGTGACGGCGGGGGCGAATCTGCACGTGCTGGGCCAGGCAAGCCAGTCCTCGCTGGAAGTGAAGGGCGATCTGTTCCTCGCACGCACTCTCGACGAGGCTATGCAGGGAGTGAAGTTGCAGGTTGGAGGTGCGGTATTTCCGCCGCTGGACCAGGCCATGCCCAGTCCTGCTCCCGACCAACCGCGGGTGCGGCAGCACGTGCGCGTGAACTGCAACTTGCGCGCGGTGCTGGCCAAGTTTGGCCCGACTCCGCCGCGCTTTCTTCCCTGCACGATTGTGGACTTGAGCGAAGGCGGCGCGCGGTGCAGACTCAGCGAGGTGGAAGCCCAATCCTTGTCGGGCGCGATCGTGCAGGTGAAGTTCTTGTTGCCCGAGACCAACGACCAGCTCCTGGCCATTGCGCAGGTCGCGCGGGTCGGCGGACCGGGCCTGGTAAACGTGAGCAACGACATAAGTGGAGCGCCGCCGACTATCGTTGCCGCGCCAGGCCTGGTGGGCATCGCTTTCACGCAGATGCTCGATACGGATCGGCAGATTCTGGCGGCCTACTGCCGGCGACTGCAGTCGGCGGGTGCGCTGCTCCCCGGTACGCCTGAGAATCGTAGCGGCCGGCCGGCGTATCAGTAGCCCATTGGCCGGCACCCGAGTTCTGGAAGCCCGCGACTGATCAGCGCTCTGAGCGCTGTCGTCAGGCCGCCACCGTGGAGGGAACAGATGCACGATGGTACGGGCCCAATCGGGCTACTGAGCGTGCCAAGATCGTGCACCCGGACAGCAAACGCTCTTGGCGATCATCTGGGGGAGTCGATTTGCGCTATGAAGGTGACGAGATCGCTGCGTGCACGCTAGAATGATGAACGTCAGATGAAATCCACGGTCGGGCGGGCACAAGGCCCAGGGAAGACCCGACGGAGGTTTGATGCAGCGTGAGGGTAGCCGCAGGCCGAGCGCCGCGGCCAAGGTCTTGGCAACCCTCCTTGCCGCGGCCGGCTTGCTGGATTTGGGATCGGCGCTTACCCCCGCGCTCACACCGCGCCTCCAGCTGCTGCAGGAGCTGATAGGCAACGACACTATTCGATTCAGCCAAACCGCGACCGTGCTTGCCGGCATCTGCACCCTGATGCTGGCTCAGGGTATCGCCAGGCGAAACCGCCGCGCCGCGTGGCTAGCTATGGGTACCCTCGTGGCGTCGGCCATCCTGAACCTGCTCAAGGGAATCGACTTCGAGGAAGCCTCATTCTGCCTCTTCGTTGCATGGCTGCTATGGCAGGCTCGATCTGACTTTATAGTCGGCGGCGCGCGCATCTCTTGGCGCATTGCCGCCGGCCGCGCCGCGTGGCTTGCCGGCCTGACTGTGCTCTATGCCCAAGCGGGCGCCCTGCTGCTTGGCCACCAGGTGCGGGTGTTGATGACCGCGGGAGCGGCCTCCCAGCCCATGCCCTTTCCGATTGCGGCATTTGCCGGCCTGTGGACCGATACGCCTACCGTCCTCTACCTGGGCGAGCAGGGTCACTGGTTTCAACGCTCCCTCCACGCGCTGGCTATCATGGGCGTCGTGTACGTGGTCGTGTGTCTGCTCAAGCCACTCGTGCACTCTACCCCGGCCACACAGGACGAGCGTAACCGCGTGCGCGGCCTCATTGATTCCTTTGGCACCGACGCGCTCTGCTACTTTCACTTGCGGCCCGATCGCGCATACATCTTCACCCCAGATGGTCCTGGCGTCGTATCCTACGTCGTGCGCGGCGATTTGGCGCTGCTGGGTGGCGATCCGCTGGCGCCGCCTCACCGCATGCAGCAGGTCACTCGCCATGCACGCGACGTGCTTTCGGCCAACGGGCTGAGGATGTGCGTCGTGGGCGCATCCGCCGCTGCAATGGCCGCGTATCGCGCCGAGGGTTTGAAGGCGCTGAAGATCGGTGAAGAGGCGGTCATCGACCTGCCTGCGTTCGATGTGGGCCAGCTCGCCAAGCGGGTGCGCCGGGCAGCACGCGCCGTCGACGCCCATGGAATCCAGGTTCACCTCGGCGTGATGGCCGAGCTTGACCCGGTGCTCACCGCGCAGTGCCAAGCCGTATCGCAGGCTTGGCTGCGGGCGCATGGTGGCAAGGAGCAGGGCTTCTCGATGACCAGCGGTCCGCTGCCGGGACTTGAGGATCGTCGGCACCTGGTAGTGCTGGGCGTGGCGCCTGGTAGCGATGGATTGCCCGGGCGTCTCTTGGGCTTCCTGACACTGGCTCCGGTGCCGGCTACCCGCGGACTTTCACTCGATCATATGCGCCGTGTTGCGGATGCGCCGAACGGGCTGATGGAGGCGCTGATCATTCGGGCTGCTCTGCAGTTTGCAGCCGACGGCTACGCGTGGCTCAGCTTGAACTTCGCCACCCTCTGCGACAAAGAGTGCCCGCAGGGCGAGGGTGCGCCGATTCGCGCCGCGCGAGCCGCCATCTTCGAGGGGGCTCGCCACCTTCCTCTGCGCTCGCTCTATCGTTTCAACAAGAAGTTCAACCCCATCTGGTCGTGTCGCTACTTGATGTATGAGAGCACGATGAGTCTGCCTTCTGCCGCGTTGGCAACAGTGCGCGCGGAGGTCCTCGCGCAGAACCTCATCCCTGTGCTGCCCGGCACCCAGTTGCGGCCCCGTTAATTGATATCATGAGCGACAGAACAGGCGCTGAGTTTGTTCAACTTATGTCTAGCCAGGGCGCCCGATGAGCAGTGAATTGTCTGATGGTGTGATCATCCAGGAGTTGCACTCGCTCGAGGAGATAGCTGAGTGGCAGGCGGTTGCCGGCGCCGTGTGGTCCGGGGATGATGCTCATCGATTGCAGGCGAGTCTCCTACTGACACTTGGACGCTACGGCGGGCTGCTGCTCGGCGCGCGGGATGCCGGCGGCTCGATGGTGGGCATCCTGCTGGGTTTCCCCGGCATCAAGGACGGCGAGGCGGTCCACTGCTCGCACATGCTTGGCATCGTGCCTGAATGGCGAAACAGGCACCTTGGCTATCGCCTGAAGTGCCGCCAGCGCGAGCTTGTCTTGGCCCAAGGCCTCGATCGCATCGTGTGGACGTTCGACCCGCTGCAAACGCCCAACGCTCACCTCAACCTCGGGCACCTGGGGGGCATCAGCTACCAATACCACGTGAACTTGTACGGCGCCATGAACGATGCGCTCAACTGTGGCATGGAGTCGGACCGTCTCACTCTAACCTGGCTCATTCGCCATCCCTTAGTTGAGCAGCGTCTGGCAGGCCAGGCTCCGCCGCCCTCGGCGACCGAGCTGCTGGCGGCCGGTACTCCGCTCCTGACACGCACCAGCGTGGCGCGCGAATCGGACAGCCGGGAAGAGTATCTCAGCCTAGTCGAGACGCGCACCGGGCACGACGCGGCCTGGATGCTGGTCGAGGTACCTTCCAACATCCAGTCAATCAAGCGGCTCAACATTGCCCAGGCACAGGCATGGCGCCTGGGCATACGCGAGATTCTGACCGACCTATTTGAGCGCGGCTACTCACTACTCGATTTGGTGGTGGAGGCACTGCCCGGCCAACCCAGGCGCTGCTACTACCTGGTGGGGCAGCATGAACGTTATGTAAACATTGGCGCTGACCCCTTGGATTCGGTCTAGCGATGGGAGCGACAGCAGTGACCGGAGGTTTGAGATGGTAATCCACGAGCTCGAGGTATTTCACGTTGAGATGCCACTGGTCACGCCATTCACGACCAGCTTCGGCACCCAGGTGGTCCGGCCTTGCCTTATCGTGCGGCTCGGTGGCGAGGGTGCGGACGGTTGGGGGGAGTGCGTTGCCGGCGAGGGACCGTGGTACTCGTATGAGACGGTGGAGACGGCTTGGCATGTGATAAGGTCGTTTATCGCTCCCCTCATTTTGGGCCAAGATGTGCTCGACGCTGGCGATCTCTGGGCAAGGTTGTCGCGCATTCGCGGTCACCGCATGGCCATAGCGGCAGTGGAGCAGGCGCTATGGGACCTGCTTGCGCGCGAAGCGAGGCAGCCTTTGGCTGGCATGCTCGGAGGGACGCGCAGGGAGACGCCAAGCGGAGTCAGTCTTGGCATCAAGGCATCGCCTGCACTGCTCGTCGAGGCCGTGGCCAGCCACGTGGAGCAAGGCTATCAGCGTATCAAGCTCAAGATAGCGCCTGGCCGCGACCTGCCTTTCGTCGCCGCGGTGCGCGAGCGCTTCCCTGATATCTTGCTTAGCGTTGATGCTAACTCGGCGTACTCGCTCGCAGATGCCGCGCACCTGCGCGCGCTGGACGAGTTCAATCTACTGATGATTGAGCAGCCATTGGGCGAGGAGGACATCGTCGATCATGCGACGCTGCAGCGGCAGTTGAAGACGGCTATCTGCCTCGACGAGGCGATCTGCACGCCGGACAACGCGCGGCACGCTATCGCTCTTGGCAGCTGCCGCATCATCAATATCAAGCCGGGCCGTGTCGGTGGTCTGTTGCGCAGCCGGCAGATTCACGATATCTGCCAGGCCGCAGGGATCCCGGTGTGGTGCGGAGGCATGCTCGAAACGAACGTGGGCCGTGCCACCAACGTGTGCCTTGCGAGCCTGCCAAACTTCACGCTGCCCAGCGACATTTCCGCCAGTGCCCGCTACTTCCGTGACGACATTGCGGGACCGCCGTTTGTGCTCAATCCTGGCGGCGCCATGACGGTACGTTCGACGCCCGGCACTGGCGTCGAAATCGATCACACGGCACTGGCTCGTGTCACGCAGTGGCACGAGACGATGCGGGCTGGCTCCTCGGTCCTGTAGTAAGCGGTGCGCCGGGGATCACGCGGGATGCGCGTGGTACTCCGGCGTATGGAAGTACGGCAGTTGCGGCCGATGCGTGTTGAGCAATGCCGCTTGCGGGACCTCAATGTAGACCTCGGAATTGTTCTGGCCAGGTAGGGTGCCGGGCGTTGCCAGATACACCAGCCGCCCGCTATGCACCTGACGGTAGACGCCTGCCGGAACCTGCGTGCCGCCGCGCAAACTCATGGGATGCATCACACACCTCCTCGTGTGCAACAATGTTGGCCACAGCTCTGTAGCCAAACCAGCTTTCAAGACCTGGTGCCCTGAACCGGTACAGCCAGCATACCACAAGGCGATGATAGCTTCTCGCGATGCGGCGACCCGCGACCCGGCGAACTTACGAAGGGTGCTCCAAGGAATGTAGGAACCTGGCTGGGATGCTGAATAGCAGCGTCAGAGGTGATCCTCGGCGTCATTGCCTACCACGGCGGCACCCTGATGGGGCGAGTGAGACGAAGCTTGCCGGAGCGCTGGCACCGGGTTGAAGAAGAGCCGTAGCATCGGGACGTGAGCCAGAACATTAGGGGTGGTGTGGTGTTGGGTTTAGGTAGTTATGTGTAGTCACACAACGGTGAAGGCCATGGCCTGTAAGGTAGCATGAAGGGTAGGGCCACTTCACTTTGAGGCCACATACAGCGACTGCGTACGATCGAAATCGCCGGGCAGGCGTCGCCACCCGCGGGCTGGCTGAGTGTACAGCTTGTGAGACCATGCACTGCCGCACAGTGCTCTATGCCCGATCCGGCGCTTGAGTGGAGGAAAGACAATGTCCGAGCCGTCCAGCACGCTTAGCCTGGCCCAGGTCAAGGCGCGCGGTAACCCTGCGGTAATCCTGAGTCAGAATCGTGGCGCAACGCTCGTAGATCTGGGCGATGGCGTGGCGTGCCTGGAGTTTCATACCAAGCTCAACACGATTGACGATGACGTGATCGGCATGCTCGGCGACTGCATTGCCCGTGCAGCCGGCCGCTACCGCGCGCTGGTGATCGGTAACGATGCCGCGGATTTCTCGGCCGGCGCGAATCTAGGAGTGCTGTTGGAAGCCTCGCGCTCCGGGCTGTGGCACAATCTCGACCGGCTGATCAAGGCGTTTCAGGATGCGCTCACGCAGCTGAAGTACAGCAGCATCCCCGTGGTCATCGCACCTTCCGGGCGTGCGCTCGGCGGAGGCTGCGAGGTCATCCTACACGGCGCGCACGTGCGTGCACACGCGGAGCTACGTTGCGGATTGGTGGAGGTCCGCGCGGGGCTGATTCCGGCGGGCGGAGGCTGCAAGGAGATGCTGCTACGCCACGGCGCCGGTATGGACGCCGAAGATTCCCTCACCGCTGTGCAGTCGGCCTTTGACGCAATCACCGGGGCCAGAGTCTCGACGAGCGCGGAGGACGCCAGAGGCATGCGGCTCCTGCGTCAGACCGACACCATCACTCCGGATCGCCAGCACTTGCTGTCCGACGCGAAAGCCGATGCAGTGGCACTCGCCGGCGCGGCCCGTACGCCGCTCTCACCAGCGCTGCTGCGCCTTCCCGGCGAGAGTGGACGTCTTGTGCTGGAGCAGCAGATAGAACGCTTGCAGGCCTCAGGCACGATGAGCGCTTACGACGCCGTGATCGCCCAGACGCTGGCCTCTGTGCTGACCGGAGGCCAGGTATCCCCAAACGATACGTTGAGCGAACAAGCCGTGCTGGACCTGGAGCGCGAGGCGTTTCTCAGCCTCTGCGGCATGCCCATGACACAAGCACGCATGCAGTCGCTGCTGCAGACCGGGAAGCCACTGCGAAACTGAACGACCACACCGATACGAATGACAGGGGATTGCATCTCTAGGCACATGCGGTAGAGTGGCCCTGTGCGCACCGCGTCCTTGAGCGAACGGGGAACCTAATGCAGGCAGACGATCGCCACGACCTCGAGTTTCCTCTCGAAGAACGTGGATATACTCACATTTGGGCATCGACGGCCGTTCTCGACGAGATCCCATCAGATCCAGAAGCAAGGGCGAGAGAGATCGTGGCCTTGCGCGCGCGCATCGAGCTGCTGGAGCGCGGTCTAGCCGATGCCCGCGCCATCGCCACGGCTCACCAAGCAAGCAACCTCGGCCGGGGCCTGCTGGGCTACGTGCTCGACGTTATCTGCGCCCTGCTGCGCCCGCTGCGTGGCAGCACGATCGTTGTGGATGTGAACGACAACTCCCTGCGTGACGAGGCGAAAGACGTGCAGCTTGCGGTGGGACCAATGCAGGCCCTGCTCGAACGGCCTGCACTCGAGCGCGCGCTTGCCGGCGAGGCGTCCCGGCTGATGACGCGCTACGAATCGGTACTGTGGCTGCCGATAACACAAGACTCTCAGGTGGCAGTCATCCTGTGTCTGCGGCGAGGCGCCAATAGCCCCTATTCCATCGAGGAGCAAGAGATCGGCGAACTGCTTGGCCCGCTTGTCATTAGCGCACTGCAAACCGGGCGCCGCACCTTCGAGCTGCACCGTGATACCGAGGCCCTGCGCAGCCTCGCGACGGCGCTGGGACCGAGCATTCGCTCAGGCGGCGGGCGCGTCGCTGCCAAAGCGCGCGACGCCGATCTGCTGGCGCACCACCTCAACGTCCGTCGGAGCGAGCGCCAGACCATTCAACTCGCGGCAATGCTGTGCGATATCGGCACGGTCGACCTGGCAGAAGACGTGCTGCATGGAACCTCGCTGCCAAGCTGGGTTGACTTCGATCAGGTGCGGCAGCATCCATTATTCGGAGCAGAAATAGTGCGCCAACTGCCCCGAATGGACGACATCATTCCGCTGATACGACATCACCACGAGCGGTGGGATGGCTCCGGCTATCCCGACGGTCTGGTCGGCAATGAGACTCCGCTTGGCGCGAGGATCATCGCCGTGTTGGATGCGTTCCATGCCCACCCCGGCTCACCTCGACAGACGCGCTCCACGAGCAACGCCCTGCAAGCGCTACTGGACGGTGCAGGCAGCCGGTTTGACCCGGCGGTAGTGGAAGCATTCGCCAAGCTCACCCGCGAACGCGAGAACTCACCCTGCTAAGAGGCCCGGGCGACATCCGACTCGTTCGACGCGTCGGCGCCAAGCGGCTCAGGGGCTCCAGCAGACCGACGGTGGCCGCCGGGAACGACTAGAGGATCTGAGGCAGGAAGTCGGACCGCCATCGGTTGCCTCGCAGATCGTAGCGCCGTGCCCGGAGCGCGGGAACCAGTCCTGGGGCCAGACGGCCGCTGCTTGGCGGTGGCATTCAGGTCAATGGGGCCGACACTACCATGTTGCCCAGACAGGACCACGACACCGCCAATGGCGCAGCCCACTGCTACCACCAGCAGCAGATCGCCCGAGGACACGGCAAGCAGCAACGCAAGAAGCATGATTCCCAAGCTGCCGGCTCGCAGTCCCTTTGCGTACGGTTTCATCGCAATCACTGCCAATTTCGGCCATCCACTCCTAATGGTCATGATTACATATTCCCACACTGCGCGCAAGCTGGTGGGCATGGCCAATATAGACTCCCCCATATGTTGTGGCTAGTTGGGCTCATCCACTAGGACGTGTGTTGTCAGGCAGTCTTGCCGCTGCTGGATGGCCGGAAGCGCATGGCGGACCATTCATCGTCGACAGCCACGAGCGACACGCCTTCCCAGCTGTGAGCGGCGCTCATCACGTTCCACAGGATATCGCGATTGAGGTCGGTTCCCGCCTTTGCGCCACCCTTACGGTAGGCGATCCAGAGCAGTCCGTCGCGCCGCACTGCGCCAAGCACTGAGCCAGCCTGTTGCGCGAGCTCGGCCGCGGTCGCGACAAAGAGCAGCGCCGCATCGACCGGACTCCCGAGGTCGCTCGTCACTTCCAGGCCGTCCGGCAACGGCTCCAGCGCCGCCATGCACCGCGACGGCACGTTCACGAATGCCACCCGCTGTCCCGGCTTGAGCAGCAGCTTCTTAGCTAATGTGGTCGCCATAGCGGCCCCATGGTATCACAGCCGCAAACCGTTTAGGTGACCGATCAGCGAGATCTGGGATCAAGAGCATCACGCAGGCCATCTCCGAAGAAGTTGCAACCCATGATCACACTGAACAGAGCCACACCCGGGAAGACCGAGATCCACCACTGATCGAAGTTGTTGCTCCCCTGGCTAATCATCACACCCCATTCAGGCGTGTTTGGCGGCACGCCCACGCCGATGAAGCTGAGCGCGGCGAGGGTGGTGATGGCGTTGCCCAGGTCAATCGTGGCGTACACGATTATTGGGCTGATCATGTTGGGTAGGATCGCATGGCGCAAGATGCCGCGCGTACCCTGGCCGAGCGCCTTTGCCGCCGTCACATACTCCTTTTCCTTTATCTCGAGCACGACACCCCGGCTCAGCCGCGCGTAGGTTGGCCACCAGACGACCAGCAGCGATACCACCGCGTTCCGCTCGCTGGAGCCTAGACCGGCCGCCACGGCAATTGCCAGCAGGATCACCGGGAAGGACAGGACGACATCGGCAAAGCGCATGAGAATGTCGTCCAGAAGGCCGCCATAGTAGCCGGCAAGCACGCCGATGGTCATGCCAATGATGCCGCCCAACAGCACGACGAGAGCGCCTAGCGAGAGCGAAGTACCGCCGCCGTGGAGGAGGCGACTGAGAACGTCCTGCCCTACAGCGTCTGTCCCAAGAGCGTGCCCTGCAATCCCCGGGCCCTGCAGGCGGTTCGCCAGGTCTTCGAAATAGGGATCGCGCAAGGGCAACAACGGTGAGAGCAATGAGGCGAGCACCCAAAACGCGACGATCGTCAGGCCGACGACTGCCAGGCGATTGCGCAAGAGTATGTGCAGCCGGCTGCGCCTGCTTACCAGTGGCAGGTCCTGGGCGGGCGCAAGCTGGGCGGCACGTACTGTATTCGCGGGCTCCGCGTCGCTCATCGTCCGGTCCGGATCTGCGGGTTGAGCACTCCGTACAGAACGTCCACCGCCAGATTGACAAAGACATACACTACGGCGGTCACCAGGGCCACGCCCATGATTGCAGGGTAATCGAGCAGCGAGGCGGTCCTGGTCGCGTACGAGCCGATCCCTTGCCAGGAGAAGATCGTCTCGGTGAGGACAGCCCCGGAAAGCAGACTGCCGAAGGCGAGTCCCACCAGGGTGAGGGTGGGAATGAAGGCGTTGCGCAGCGCGTGTCGGTAGATGATCCAGCCCCGCCGCACGCCCTTGGCGCGCGCGGTGCGGATGTAGTCCTGCGAGAGCGCCTCGACCATGCTACTGCGCGTCATGCGCGTGATGATCCCCATGGTGTAGCTGCCCAGCGTCAGTGCCGGGAGAATCAGGTGCTCGAGGCTATTTTGTAGGTCGTCGGTATCGCCGGCGATAATGCTGTCGATGACGATCATCCCGGTGTGCACCGGCGGCGGCGCGTAGTCGGCGTCAAGCTGGCCGGGCCCGGGGGCCCAGCCCAGCTTGGCGTAGAACAGCACCAACAGCATCAGACCTAGCCAAAACGTCGGCGTGGCTACGCCGATCAGCGAGACACCCCGTGCCAGGTGATCCACCGGCCGATCTCGCCGCGCTGCAGCCACCACGCCCAGGGGGACGCCCACCAGCAGGGAGAACAGAATTCCCGCAAGCGACAACTCCACCGTGGCCGGAAAGTACTGCTTTAGGTCATCTACGACGGGGCGGTCTGTGGTTATGGAAACGCCCATGTCGCCGTGCAGGATGTTCCAGACGTAGGTTAGGTATTGCCGTGGCAGCGGCTGGTCCAGCCCCCATTCGTGACGGTACTGCGCCACGATCGAGGGATCGTTTTGTGCCCGCTGACCCAGGTTGGCAGCGATGGGGTCAGCGGGCACCTCATGCGACACCACGAAGGTGACGAGGGTGATACCAATCAAAACGGGGATGACGAGCAGAAGCCGGCGGACGATGAACGAGCCAAGGCTCATGCTTGTTAGGTTACTCGCTTAGCGACGCCACATCCACCCGCCAGATAGGCGCATACTGGAAGCCCTTGATGTTTGAGCGCATGCCCACGGGGAACTCGGGCTGCACAAGCACAGCCCAGGGGCCTGTCTTCAGCAGTTGCTGCACAACCTGGTTGTAGATCGTTCCACGACTCGTCGCGTCGGCAGTGGCGTCTCCCTTGGCGATAAGGGAAGGCAGGTTGCCATCCTGCAGGTAGTTGACCCTCACGGATTCGCCGCCACCGGGACCAAAGTAGTAGAGGTTGTCGTAGGCATCCGGAAAGTCAGCACCCCACGGTTCCAGGTTGATCTGGGACTTCTTGGCACGGTATTCGGCCAGCGCCAGAGACACCTGCTCGGGCTTGGGCGTTACGGTGATGCCCACGCCTTTGAGGTCGTTGATGAGCTTTGCGGCCAGGGAGTCGAAGTCAATGCCGTCGAAGTTGTAGTTAGTGGGGTACGTTAGCGAAACCGTGAACCCGTTTGGGTAGCCTGCCTGCGCCAGCAGTGCCTTGGCTTTTATGGTGCTGGTCACGATGCGGTTGGCCGCATTTTGGGCTGGGCTATTGCCGACGTAGCCTATCGGTACGACGCTGGCAACCTGCAGGCCGTCGCCGCGCATCAGATCCTTGATGATCCCGTTGTAGTCAATGGCGTAGCGAATCGCCTGGCGCACCAGGGCGTTGGAGAGCGGCTTGGAGATCGCGGCGCTGACGTTCATCGCCAGGTATGCATAGTCGAGCGTCGGTCCAGCATCGATTGTCACACCTGGAGAGCCCATGAGGGAGTTTGCCTGATCGATAGTGAGCCCGAAGGCCATCTGGGCGTCGCCCTTCTGCAACTGCAGCGCCTGGGTCTGACCGTCCTTCACACCGTCGAGGATTACCTGCTCAAAGTACGGCGCCGGGCCCCAGTAATTGGGATTGCGGGCGAGCACGATGCTGGTGTCGGGCGTCCAGGACTTGAGAACGTACGGACCCGTACCCGCGGAGTTGGCATTGAGGTAGGCAGTTGCGGTGTCGGTCTTGGCCGCGTTCGCCGCATCCGTGCCGCCATGCGCGATGACCGTCTTGGAATCGAGCACGCCGAAGTTCGGGGCGGTCATCGCCGCTAGGAAGGAGACATCGGGGGCGCTCAGGGTAATCTGGACCGTGGAGGGATCGATGGCGGTGATGCTCTTCATGCCGGCAATCAAGGGAGCCGGGTTGTCGTTCAGGTTCTTGAAACGCAAGTAGCTGAACACGACGTCGGCGGCGGTGAGCGGGTTGCCACTGACGAACTTCACGCCCTGGCGCAGTTTGAACGTGAATATGGTGCCGCCACCGGTCACCGTCCAAGAGGTTGCCAAATCCGGCGCAATCTTGCCCACGTCTGTGCCATGGATCGTAACGAGCGAATCGTACATAGAGTGATCGACCAGCTCACCGCTGAACTCATACTCGCGCCCGGGATCGAACGTTTTGGCCTCGGAGACATCCCAACCCACGACCAGCGTGGTCACCTTGGCAGCGGGCGCGTGTGCAGAAGCGTGCTGGTACGAGACAGGTGCGAATACGGTCATGCCGGCCAACGTGGCCAGTGCGACGGCTTGGACAAACCTACGCGAAGACATGCATGAACCTCCCGGGGAGCTGAGGGGTGTGACCATGCCTCGAATTTCCGAGGATGTGCATAGGGCATGGTGAGAATAAGCCTATTGTAGGTTCCCGCCCGATAATAGTCCAGGCTGGACGCGCGGACGCTTGATTGCGGCCCGCGCGCTATGATCGAGCAACAAGTGGCGCCGATTAAGGGTGGAGGGAACGTCAATGCAGTACGATCAACGACTGGCAAGTGTGCGGCGGGCAATGGAGCGCCTGGACCTCGACATGCTGTTTCTCACGCCGTCCGCCAATATGCAGTACCTCACCGGCATCCAGCGAGACCGGCCCAATTACGGGAACGTGAACTACCCCGGTGGCTGGACGCACGGCGCACTTATCGGGCGCCATGCAGGACCGTTCGTGCTGCTGCCGCGCATGGTCGCCGAATTCCATCGGCCTCCCGGCGTGGATGCCGATGTGCGGATCCTGCCCGACGAAGCCGACCCGGTGGCATTCATGCGCCAGATACTAACCGAACTGGGTCAGGTGAAGCGGGCGGCGATCGAAGATCGTGCCTGGGCCGCGACCTTGCTGCACCTACGGCAGCTACTGCCCGAAGTGAGCTGGATCCCCGCTTCAGACATCCTGGCACCGTTGCGCATGGTGAAGGACGCGGACGAGTTGGATGTGATGCGCCGCGCATCACGTCTGGCGGATCGGGTGCTCGATGCAGTTCTGCCACACTTGCGGATGGAGACCACAGAGCTGGATGTCGCACTTGAAGTCGATACACAGATGGCGCGTCTGGGTGCCGTCGGCCCCTCATTCACCACTAACGTGTTCACGCTCGGGCCGCAGGAGGTGCGCGAGGTGCGCGAACCAACCAGCACGCGCCAGCTGAAGAATGGCATGTCGCTGTCGTTCGACTTCGGCTGCGTCCTCGACGGCTACTGTTCAGACTTTGGACGCACGGTGCACCTCGGCGAGCCATCCGCCGAGTTTCGCCGCGCCTACGATACCATCATCGCCGCCCACGATGCCGCCATGGCAGCAATGAAGGCAGGGGAGATCACGGCGGAGCGGGCCAATGCCGTCGCGCGGCTGGTCGTCGAGGGTGCGGGTTATGGTGAGTATTTCCGTCACCGGCTCGGCCACGGCATCGGGTTGGACGTGCACGAAGGACCATTCCTCACGCATGGCGACGGGACGGTGCTGCAGGAAGGCATGGCCTTCACGGTTGAGCCGAGCATCTACTGGTTTGGCCACCTGGGCGCACGGATCGAAGACGTGGTGGTCGTTCGCGCACACGGCGGCGAGTCGCTGAACGAAGCGCCGACCGCGCTACGCGTGATCGATTTGTAAGCCAGATCCTTGCAGCTACCAGCCAACTTGATCCGACCAAACGGCGGCTTTGGGGTGCAGGCATCGGGTGCTTTAGTGGTAACGCGATCTACGAGCCGACAGCCAGCGCTTTGAGTGCCGGCAACACACGCTGGCCCAGAAGTTCGATTGCCCGGCGCGGATCGGGACCTAGCGGCGGGCCAAAGTTGACGTGCGTCACCCCTTGGGACACGAGCCATGCTAGTCGCGGCAGCACGTCGTCGACCGTGCCTGCGATGGCCAGATCAAACATGCGGCCCGCCACCATCGCTTCGGCAGCGGCGTGATCGCCCGCAGCCCAGCGTGCCCCGAGCGGCACTAGATCGGCCTGGGTGAGCCCGGCAGCACCGAGCATTTCGTCGCGCAGGTACCAGCCGTAGCTCGCGATCATCCGGCGGGTGGCAGCCAGGGCATCAGTCCGATTATCCCCGAGCGAAAACCAGAAGCACGGCGCAATTCCTATCGCCGACATCGCGCGATTGGCGGCAGCCGCGCCCTCGCCGATCAGGGCCATTGTGTGCGGCAGGTACTCAGGCGGGAAGATGAGCGGGAGCGCGCCGTCGGCTACTTCCCCCATCAGCCTGGTCACCATCGGCCCCTGACCACCGATGTAGATCGGGATCGGGGTCGACGGCAGCGACGGAAGCCGCGCTCCGATTTGCCAACCCGGGAAGACGTTGCCATTCACCGGCGTTGCCTCGCCACTCAGGAGGGAGCGCAGCAGGGCAACGGCTTCGCGCAGCCCGGTGAGTGGGCGTGCCTGCCGCCGTCCTACGAGCTCGAGAAACCGCGGCTCGCCGGGGCCAATGCCTAGGACGAAGCGGCCGCTGCTGTATTCTTGCAACGTCGCGGCGTGCATGGCAATCTCGGCCGGATTGTCGGTGAAGGGATTGACAATGCACGTACCGACTTGGATGCGCGTGGTTGCCGCCGCCATGGCCGTCAAGGTTACCCAGGCATCGCGCAAGAACAGATCGTGGCAGTACCATGCCACGTGAAAGCCGGCCTGCTCAGCCAACTGGGCCAGCTCGACCACCTCGCGCACCGGACCAAAGGCATCGTTGAAGCGAATGCCAAAGCGCAGCGCCATCCCTACTGCCCTTTCAGTTTGGGGTTCGGCTACCCTTGATATATCACGGCTGGACGTAGAAGGAGGTTGCCATGGCCACGCACGATCTGCACTATGGCGCGTTGCCCCATCCAGGGGTCACGCCCGAGCTTCGCGCCCTCATTCGCACTGGGCGTGTATTCAGCCTGCAGCAGGTCATGCGGCCGGAGATGCCCCAATGGGCCGTGCAGCCTGCCTACTGCCTGACGAACGTCCTCCCTCACGACCAGAGCGGCTCTTCGCTCCGGCGCCCCGTCACCGGCTCTTTCGAGCGCATCGAGCACTCCGGGCACAGCGGCACGCACATGGACGCTCTCTGCCACATCGGGTGCTGGCACGACAACCAGGCATGGCTGCATGGGCAGGTCCCGGTGCGATCGGTCGAGAGCGAAGCAGGATTCCAGGCGCTTGGGGCTGAGCTGATCCCGCCTATCTTCCTCCGCGGGGTATTGCTGGACGTCCCCGCGGCGCTAGGGGTCGAGTGCGTCACTGATCTGTACGAGATAACCGTGGCCGACCTGCAACGTTGCGAGGCACGCCAGAACGCGGCGCTTACTCCTGGCTGCGCGGTACTCATCCGTACCGGCTTCGATCGCTACTGGAACGATTCGGCCCATTACATGGCCAAGGGCGCTGGGCCCGGAATCGAGGCCGCACGTTACCTGGCCGACCGTGGGGCTGTCCTCGCCGGCAGCGATACGGCCAACTTTGAGGTGCTGGCTTTCCCCGACCTGCCGGTCCACATGCTGCTGCTGTACGAGCGTGGCATACCAATCGTGGAGAATTTGCGTCTGGCCGAACTTGCCGCTTCAGGCAGCTCTGAGTTTCTGTTCATAGCGCTGCCAATTGCCTATGCCGGAGCCACCGGGACGAGTGTCCATCCGGTGGCCATCACCTGAGCTGACCCCAGCTCAGGTGGGCGCCGGTTAGCGGAGCACAGAGCGTACCTGCCCGGCGCGCCCCATCGGCTCTCTGCCATGAACCAGTCCGGCCCCACAAGGTCGACGAGTCATAGCTCCGGCCGCACTTACGATGGACTGGGCGATTGAGCCAATTAACAGTCAACGTGACACCATATCGAAAGGAAGGCCGTCGCGCAGTGTGACTTCGGCGGTCACAGGAGAGCCGCACATGCCCAACCAGTATTCCGACGCCATCGTCTTCTTCGGCGCCACCGGAGACCTCGCGTACAAACAGATCTTTCCGGCCCTGCACGGTCTTGTGTGTGATGAGGGAATCGAGCTTCCTATCATCGGCGTCGCCAAGTCAGGATGGGACCTCGAGCGGCTGCGAGCTCGAGCCCGAGACAGCCTCGAACATCACGGCCGCTTCGACCCCTCGGCTTTTGAGTGCCTCGGCCGCCTGCTGCGCTACGTCGATGGCGACTACCACGACCCGGATACGTTCGACCAGTTACGTCGTGAGCTCGGCCACGCAGAGCGGCCTCTCCACTACCTGGCAGTCCCGCCAAGCCTCTTCGCCACGGTGGCCGAGAGGCTCGCCGAATCCGGATGCGGCAAGAATGCGCGGCTAGTCATCGAGAAGCCGTTTGGCCACGACCTGACCTCGGCGCGCGCGCTCGACCGGATGCTGCACGAGTACTTTCCAGAAGAGAACATCTTCCGGATCGACCACTACCTCGGTAAGGAACCGGTGCAGAACATCATCTACACGCGCTTTGCCAATGCCACGCTCGAGCCAATCTGGAATCGCACGTACGTGCGGTGCATCCAGATCACCATGGCCGAGAGCTTCGGTGTCGAAGGCCGCGGCGCGTTCTACGATGCGACAGGAGCCATCCGCGATGTGCTGCAGAACCATATGCTGCAGGTGCTTGCCAATCTCACCATGGAGCCACCGAGCGGCGAGGAGCGCGAAACCGTGCGCAACCAGGCAGCCACGCTGCTGCAAGCGGTGCGCCCGCTCGACCCCAGGGCCGTCGTCCGCGGCCAGTGCGTGGGCTACCGCAGTGTGCCGGGAGTGAGGCGCGAGTCCCCGGTAGAAACCTTTGCCGCGGTCAGGCTCTGCATCGACAATTGGCGGTGGGCCGACGTGCCGATTTATATTCGTGCCGGAAAGATGTTGCCGGTCACCGCGACTGAGGTGACCGTAGAGTTCAAGCGCCCGCCGCGCGAAACATTCGGGGAGCTTGTGCCTACCTCGTCGGGCCACTTGCGGCTGCGCATAAGCCCGGACATCAGCATCGGAATGGGAATGCGGGTGAAGACGCCGGGCGAGCGCATGGTGGGGAACGACATCGAGCTTATCCTCACCGAGCAGGATGCGGTGGACATGCCGCCGTATCAGCGGCTCCTGGGCGACGCGCTACGCGGCAACTCGGAGCTCTTCGCCCGCCAGGACCTCGTGGATGCGCAGTGGCGCATCGTCAATCCAATTCTCGACGACGTGACGCCGCTCTATACCTATGAGCCGGGGACCTGGGGGCCGGAGGAAGCTGCGCAGCTCATCGGCGCCGACGGGCCGTGGCTGAACCCGCGGGTAGCTGACAGAACACCCTAGGCACCACGTATGCAGGGCTGGCAGGCGGCGGCCAGCACGGCGGGGTCAGGTTCTTCGCTATCATAGTGGGGGGCCTAGGCACCCTGCGCCATCTCGCGGCGCGCCTGCCGCTGCCCGCATTGTGATGACGACACGACGTACAACAAGCTCAAGGGGAGTTTTGGATGAGCAGTCGGCCGATGATCTTGATCCTGCTGGGCGCTCCTGGTGCGGGCAAGGGGACGTATAGCAAGCCCTTGATGGAAAAATACCAGGTGCCCCAGATATCCACGGGCGACATGTTCCGCTCCCACTTGAAAAACGGCACGCCTCAGGGTGTGGAAGCCAAGGGCTACATGGACGCCGGCGGGCTCGTGCCCGACAGCCTGGTCATTCGTATGGTCGAAGAGCGCATCGGTCAAGCGGATTGCCAGCCCGGCTTCATCCTTGACGGTTTCCCCCGCACCGTGGCCCAGGCGGACGCCCTCGGCGAGCTTCTGGCCGGCAAGGGCCTGCGCGTGCGCTGCGCCGTCAACCTCGACGTGGACCGCGAGACGCTCATGAAGCGCCTGACCGGCCGGCGTATGTGCCGCGGCTGCGATAAGGGCAACTTCAACATCTTCACGCTGCCTTCGCAAGTTGAAGGCATATGCGACTACTGCGGTGGCGAGCTCTACCAGCGCGACGACGACAGGGAAGAGGTGATCGTCAAGCGTCTGGAGACCTACCAGAACCAGACGCAGCCCCTGATTGAGTACTACAAGGGCAAAGGCCTGCTCGAGAACATCGTCAGCGACGGCAATATTCCCGCCATGCTGCAGAGGATCATCGGAATCATCGAGTCCCGGGCCTGAGAGGGCCGACCTCGAGTTCCCATCTCGGTGTTAGCCCAGAATGCGGCTATCGCTCCCGAGTTACAACGGCTGGAATGATGTAGCGCACCTCCGGGTAGGCCGGCGTCGGCTCCCGCAACAGCACCGCGGGTCTCCCCAGGAGGTACGTGTCGAAGAACGCCCGAACATACGTGCGAGTAATCTGCAATCCCCGCGTCCCGTCAATCGAGCCCAGCACGCCGAGCAGCTTGAGCGGGGAGAAGATCACCGCGTAGTCTGAAAAGTTGAAGTGATTGGCGCCGCGAACCGCGAGGTCGTACGCATCACCGGCGGGCTCCCGACGCAGCACTGCCTGTACACCGGCCTCAAACGAGCGGCAGGCAGCGTCCCCGCAGGTACCGCTGCCGGCCTGCAGCACAAAGAATGGTGTCGTCAAGCCGGTCCGCACGACCTGACCGAAGAGGTCACCGTCAAGGTCGATGCCGGCCTTGCAGCGCCGGTCGAGCTGGCAGACCTCGGCCGCCGTCGCACCACCAAATGAGTGGCCAAACACCCCGAGCCGCGCCAGATCTAGTCGTCCGCTGAAGCGACTGCCCGGTCGGGCGTCGAGCGCAGCCACTTGGTCGATGACAAAGCGAACGTCTGCTGCCCACACCAGCACCAGCCGGTCACCTACGGCCTGTAGATCGGCACCAGATTCGGGCGATTGCCCGGCAGCCGTGGCCCGTGCCACTCGCCCATCGGGAAAGACCACCACGTCCGCACTATAGGTCGGCGCGATAGCAAAGACGACGTACCCGTGGCTGGCCAGGTCCTCGAGCAGCGTCGTGTACTGTGTGGGAATGTTGCCCAGCCCTGGCTCGAAAATGAGCACTGGAAACGGTGCCGCGGTTGCAAGTGGGGCGTCGGCCACGCTGTGCGTCTGAATGGAGCCGCTGCTCTGGATGAGCTGCCGACCCAGCCAGCCATACCCCTCGTCCATCAATTGCCCCCAGCGTGCGGGCAGATAGGGAGCGGTGGCTGCGGCCCGTACGCGTACGGCAGGGTACCAGCACCAGACTACCAGGTCGCGCTTTGTCCCGGCTTGGGGAGCCAGCGGATCGGCGCGAGCTGCGTCGGTCCAGTCGTATTCGACGCGGCCCACGGCGTAGGGGCCGGTCGGCGCGGGGAGCACCAGCGGTTGGTGCCGCCGTATCTCTACGAAGGCGACAGCGCCGACGAGGACCACCATCAGTACCAGCAGCAGGATGAAGATTGCTCGGACGTGCCGCAACAGCCAGGGCGGGAGCGGTGGGTGCGCGAGCAGGCGGCGGAGCGCTGGCATGGTGTCCCTGCTCGCTAGGATACTGTGAGCGATGCCCATTGATCCAGTGCCTCCGTGCACGGTGCATGTCTCGCACCGTGGCTTGCCGTGTCGATCAGCTCGGGCACACTTCCATTCGCTTCCGAGCTGTAGAGAGCCATGAACGCCGCGCTGGCCAGGATGTCACCGGTGAGCAATGCAGTGTATATCCCAGTGTCCGGCACGGCCACCGTGACGGTCGCCGGATGGGCGTTCAGCTGCTTTATCACCGCGGAAAACTCGGTGCTCAAGTGGGGGTAGCTCTTGTGACACCAGGTGTCGGCTGCGCAGCCAGCCATAACCAGGGAAAAGATATGAAGATGATACCGCGGGAGTGTGCCGATCGGGAGTTCGTTCCGCAAAATCGCGCGCACGAGCACGACGGCCTGGTATGCCTGGCTTCGTTTCGCAGAATTGGGCGCGGAGCTTGGTACTCGGCGTAGCTTCGTTTGGTGCAGGCATAGGTGCTGCCTGAGGCGAGCGCTGGGTTTGTTCCGCCTGATCACAGTGCGAATCATGGCGGTGCGCTCGTTGTGCGTGTAGCTGGTTTGAATGGCATGCGTGGCCAGCGCAAGATTCGGCGCTTGCTTTTGGTTGGCGACACCGGCTGGGTTTGTTTGGCAGCCCGGGCTGGGTTTGATTTGTAGATAGCACCTGACCTAGGTCTCACTCGTAAGACCGCTTGGTTTGAATTGCAATCCCACGTGGTGGCCGGCGCAGAGTGGCACCACCAAACATTGCGATCGCTGCCGCGGGTCCGACGTGACCCTGCAAATCGACACCGGCTCGGTAACGCCATGGATTCGCGCGGGACGGTTTCTTGGCGTAGATCGGTTGGTAGCGAATTGACAGGTGATGCCGACGAGGTTGCCGCCGGTATGCGTGGTCGAACGAGGACAATGTGGTGGAGCACGCACGCGCCTAGTAGTACTGGCGTTCTACTTAGGTAATAGCGTAACATGGGCTTTTGCATTGTCAAGGAACATCTGTGCACAAGTCCGGGCTGTGCGGCAGAGATCCGATGGCGTGTCGCTGTGCTCAATGCGGCCGTGTGCGCCTGCACTGGCGTCAGGGCGTGGTCATAGATGGCCACACCCGCTTATTAATATGTGCCATTCAGGTAGCACGCCCGAGCCGGTGTCGGCCGGAATTGCTCTATCGGTTGGGACAGAAAGGGAGTAAGCTGATGAGCAGCAAGCTCAAGCGTGAGCCAGCACGAGAGGAAATCCGATAATGTCCAGCACAAGAACGAGAGCCGCCATGGTAGCCGGGGTTGCAGCACTGCTCGTATGTCTCTTTAGTCCGATCCCTGCTGAGGCGGCAAAGCCGCACCCGCGTCTGGGGGACACCCTCAAGACGTGGGTGCAGGATTGGGGGCCCTATTTGAAGGGACCGGACTCGAATGCAGACCACCCAGACTGGAAACTATGCCCCGACGGGACCACGGAACAGATAACGACAGAAGTGCAGGTCGGCGAGATTGTAGACGTGAGTTTCAACTCATGCGACATCTCGCAAGGGCTGACCAAAGCAGCCGCCCTCGCCGAAGCACGCATGTTCTTCCCAAAGGACACGGTGAGCAAGGGCACTGCCAAAGCTGATAGCGGGACCGATCAGCTCTACTACAGCGCGTCGCTCGGCAAGACCGAACCCGCGAAGGTACTGTCGGCAGACTGCAACGAGAATTCGGTAAAGCCCGGCCTGTTCACCGTCAGCATCGACCCTGTAGGGTTTGGGTGGGAGATCGGACTTGGCACCTGCACTTGAGGTGCTCACCCTTGATGTGATGAAGTTCCTTAAAGACTGGTTGACCAATCACATTCTGCAGCGCGACAAAGCGCTCGGCGCATACCTGGCGGCAGCAATCGGCAAGTGAAGCTGGACATCGCCGCCTGGCCGCGGGCTTGCGGTGCCGGCAATGGAGACCACCATGGCGATCGTGAAGACGAAGCCTATCGTGGAGTGGGGCGAGGATCTGGTCAACGGCGTCCGGATGCTCGACGGCCAACATCGATTGCTCGTTGAACTGCTGAACACGCTCGGCCAAGCCATCGACCAGCGCCAAAGCGCGGAGAATGCAACCAACCTGCTAACCAAACTCATCGACGGCGCCAGGTTGCACTTCGCGACGGAAGAACGGCTCATGCAGGCAGTGGCCTACCCCGCCTACCGGCGGCACAAGAGTGAGCACGATGCCCTGCTCGAGCGCGTACTGGCCGCACAGCGCCAGCTCGCCGCGGGCCAGGGCATCGTCAACAGCGCCTTCGTAGCGTTCCTGCGCGAGTGGTTGACGCAGCATATACAAGAGGCCGATGCGCGCCTGGGTTCGTACCTGCGTGGCAAAGGACTGACCTAGCCATTTTGCCAGGACATCGGTACTCAAGTTCTTCGTCCGTCAAGATGTGATACCTCCTCGGCGGGGTGCCTGACAAAGTGTATCGATCCCTCACGTGGGCGTCGTAGCAAACAGCGAAATTCAACGTGTCGGTACGCTCGGTCCCTGCCATCATACGGCTCGCTTCGGTGCTGCCGCACACAAATGCGATACGCTAGCCACTCCCCGAAGTTCGTGCCGGAGGAGGCGTGGTCAGCGCATGCGCTGGGCTCAATATTGATCGGTGCCCTGCCAACCGCGTGATGTGGGACGAGCGTCTGTCGCCCCCATCGCTTGGGCAATCACGGGTGCACCGTTGACCCCGACATCGGGAAGAGGCAACTAATGATTGGCCATCATGACCAAGCGACCTCTGTTTTGGCAACGCCCCACATGCCTGCTCACTTTAGCCGGCGATGTATACTCATGTCGTTGACCAGTCGGACACAGGCGGAGCGGGAACGGTATGGCGCGAATCGGAATCAACGCCCAGTTGCTGACTTTCGCCCAGACCTACCGCAACGCCGGTACATCCGCGTTCATCTACCATCTGCTCCGCAATCTCCCTTCCATTGCCACTGAGCACGAGTTCGTAGTGTTCACCAATGCCGGCTCCGCCGATCTGCCGCTGGGGAGCGACCCGCGGTTCCAGTTGGTCGCCAGCCGCCTGAATACCGAGCGGCCGGCGCGCCGCATCGTCTGGGAGCAGACCGTACTGCCGTGGCTGCTCAGCCGGAAGCGCGTGGACGTCGTGCACGGCACCTTGAACGTGCTGCCCCTGGCGCGGCGCATTCCAGGAGTGGTCACGATACACGACGTCAGTTTCTTGCTGTTCCCTGAGCGCTTCCTGCCGGGCCGTCGACGCTACTTGACACACTTCACCCGCCTGAGCGTCCGTGGGGCACGCCGCGTGGTCGCCAGCTCAGAGAACACGCGCCACGACATCATCCGCTTGATGCATGTGCCCGAGGAACGCGTACGCGTCGCACACCTGGGCGTCGAGGACCGATTCCGCTGCCGGCCAGACGCCGAGGTACTGGCCCGTTTCCGTGAAACTCGGCACTTGCCGGAGGAGTTCTTCCTGTACATTGGGACACTCGAGCCGCGCAAGAACCTGGTGCGGCTGGTCGATGCCTACGGCGCGGCACGCAAGCGCGGCATAGACTGGCCCCTCATCCTCGCGGGCGGCAAGGGCTGGCTCTACGACGAGATCTTCCAGCGCGTGCAGGATCTGGGACTGGCTGACCATGTCCAGTTTCCCGGATACGTGCTGGATGATGAGAAGCCCCTTTGGTACACTGCCGCGAGCGCATTCGTCTACCCTTCCCTCTACGAAGGGTTCGGCCTTCCTGTGGCAGAAGCTATGGCTTGCGGGTGCCCGGTGCTCACTGCCAGAAACAGCAGTCTGGTCGAGGTTGCCGGCGATGCTGCCATTCTCGTGGATGGGCAGGACGAGGCCGGCCTGGCCGATGGCTTGTGCCGCCTCGCGGAGAGCAGTTCTACCAGGAATGAACTCAGTGTGCGCGGGTTGGCCCAGTCGGCGCAGTTCGATTGGGCGCGCACCACGGCGAACGTGGTGGCGGCCTATGACGAAGCGTTGAAGGAGGCGTAGCGTGCGGCAGCTTCAATCCGCTAGCCAGCAGCCACGTACCGCGGTCGCGGAGGCCGCCCAAGACATCGAAGTGCCCAAACTCTGTCCCCGCGAAGCGCACCCAATTGACGCACGACCCGCGGTGTCGGACTCGGGCGCAGCGTCGGGCGTGACGGCTCTCTTAGACTCGGAGGGTATGCCACACCCCCTTGGTTCTGCCTGGGGGACGCGCCCGTTGCCCGCAGCCCGCCGGCGATCGCGGATCCAGCTCATCGCATTTGCCGTGGTGCTCGACATCGCGCTCGTGTGGCTGGCATTCTGCGGCTCCTACTACCTTCGATACGTTATCGAGTGGTCACCGGTCGAGCGCGGCCTGGTTTCGGTGCCGTTCCGGGACTGGGTTCCTTTCGGCATCACCTTCACGCTGGTGGAGACATGCTGCCTGGTAGCCTTTGGCGCGTATCGTGCGCGGCTGGGGCGCGACCTCCTGGACGAAGTGCTGACGCTGTGCCGCATTAGCCTACTCGGAGTGGGCATAATCTCGATTGTCACGGCGTATCTTCCCCTCAAGGTCAACTCTCGCCTGCTCATCGTCTACGCGTGGGTGCTGCTCGTGGTGCTGCTCGCGGTAGGGCGCACGCTGCTGTACGGCTTGTTGGGACGGCTGCACAGCAGCGGCTGGAACACCAAGCGGGTCGTGGTCGCCGGGTCTACCTCAATCGGCAAAATGGTCATGCAAAACTTGCTCAACAAGCGAACTCACGGCTACCATCTGGTCGGATTCCTCCAGGAGTCCCGCCCGGCGGACGTTGTTGTCTCCGGCAGCGACACGGCTGCGCCGACTCTAGCGAACTTCGGCAGGTTTGTCTGCTTGGGAGGCGTCTCGGATATTCAACACGTCGTGGCACACTGGGCCATCGACGAAGTCATTGTGGCACTGCCGGCTACCAACCACGCCGACATTGCCGATATCTGTGCGCACTGCGAGGCAAAGCAGGTAGCCGTCAAACTGGTCCCCGACCTTTTCGAGTTGAGTCTTTCACGCGTGCACATGGACCACCTTGCCGGTATCCCGCTCATCGATGTGCAGCGCACCCAACCCGGTCGCGGCGCCCGTGCGGTCAAGCGCGCCAGCGACGTCGTGGTCTCGGCCGTGGCCTTGCTGCTCATGTCGTGGCTGTTTGCATTGGTGGCGTTGGCGATCAAGCTGGATTCGCGCGGACCGGTGCTCTACACAGAACAGCGGGTGGGTAAGGGAGGCAAGCCCTTTACCTTCCTCAAGTTCCGTTCAATGTATGTCAACGCCGACCGCATGCTCGACGGTCTGATCGCGGAAAAAGGCATTGCCGATCCGCGCATCTTCAAAGACAAAAACGATCCGCGTCGCACTCGCGTGGGACGCGTCATCCGCCGGCTTTCGATTGACGAGCTGCCCCAGCTGCTCAACGTGCTGCGAGGGGACATGAGCTTGGTTGGACCGCGCCCCCCGTTGCCAGGCGAAGTGGCGCGCTACGAGCCGCACCATCTCAAGCGTCTTGACGTCGTCGGCGGACTGACCGGCCTGTGGCAAGTCAGTGGCAGAAGCAACATCGAGAGCTTTGAAGAAGTCATCATCATGGATACCTACTACATCGACAACTGGTCGCTGGGACTCGACCTGAAGATTCTCCTCCGTACCGTGCTGGCCGTGGTCACGCGGAACGGCGCCTATTGATGATCCGGCGCGCGTGTGGTAGTGGCCAGCAGGCCACCAGATCCATTACCATCCATGCGGTGATGGAAGGAGGTTCGTCTCTTGGAGCTACGTTGGTACTGGCGCGTGCTGCAAAGGCAGTGGCGCATCATCTGGGGTTCGTTCATCGTCGTCGCACTGATTGCCGGTGCGTATACGGCCTACAGCTATGCCGGGAGCAGGTATAAGGGCCAGGCTACTGTCGAGTTTACACAGCTGCCGCCGACGTATTTCACGCAGAACCTACCCACGGACCCAGCTGCCGCTGCCTTGGCCAACGCGGCCGCCGCGTGCACCGCAGCCAAACAGTATACCCAGGGCGCAGACTTCTTCCAGGCGATGGAAAAGTATGTCCAGAAGTACGACCACGTAACGGTCGATTGGAAGACCATTCGCGCCGGGCTGGGCGCGTTCGTCAGCAACGATAGGTACCTGGTTTTCCAGTACTCCGCCTCGACGCCGGACAAGGCGACACAGATGCTGCAGGCCGCCATGGATGTGTTGCAGGCGACTCCGACCAAGGTGGTATCCAGGACGACAGTGAGCCTACCCTTGCTGCCAGGCTATACGCCGTTTCTAGATACCTACAATAGCACGCTGCTTGGGGCCAATAAGGCGGTCTACGAGCCGCCCATCAAAATGGCGATCTTCGACAATGCAAACGCGCCGCAGGTCTCGCTCTCGAGTACCGGCATCGGCTGGCTGGAGAAGGCCCTGGTAGGTTTCGTGCTGGGGCTGGCGCTGGCGGTGCTGTGGGAGTATCTGGACGAAACAATTCATGACGATCAGGATGTTCGCAGCTGGATGCAGTTGCCGACGTTGGGCGTGATTCCCGAGCTGAAAGGGCGTTAGCTTTGATGGTGGTTTCTGAGCGGATCGGTAGGCCAGACTTGGGCTCGGCGATCGCCGCAACGCGCGCCGCCGGACAGCTCGTTTCGGATCCTGCGTGCCCGGCGAACGTTCGTCAGGCATACGAACAGGCAGCGCTCAATGTGCGCTTTGGGCTTCTCGATACCCGTGGCTCGACCGTGCTGGTCAGCTCGGTCGACGGCACCGCTCTCGCGGTGGTAGTAGCGTCGAATCTCGCAATTCTCGCCGCGCTAGATGGCGAGCGCGTCATTCTGGTCGATGCCGGCGTGCACGCACCGGAGCTCGACTCCGTATTCACCCTGACGACCACCGCCGGCTTTACCGATCTGATCAAGTCCGGCGCACCGGTGGACATCACCGCGGCACTGCAAACCGTGAGCGACGTACCCAACCTGCAGCTCATCGGCGTGGGCAATGCGGGACCCGTCCCCGGTGGCCTGGGACGCGCGGACAGGTTGCGAGACGTGATCTCACAAATCAAGAGCGCAGCGGATCGTGTGATACTGGTGGGAGCGCCTATCCTATCACAAGTCGACAGCCTCGACCTCTGCCCACATGTGGACGGGGTCGTGATTGCAGTTGCCCCCGGACGAACGCACCGGCTGGATGCCCGCCGCGCCCGGGAGTTGCTCGAGCGCGTGCATGCAACGGTGCTGGGAGTGGTGCTGACGCCGAACCGATAGGAGATCAGCCGCCGGGCACCTGGAGCGGTTGGGCGCCGCCCTGCGTCACCGGCGCGACTTCATTCAGATATACCTGGAGCGCGGTTCGGGCCACAGGTCCGGCAACCGTTGAGCCCTCGCCGGCGTTCTCGAGCACTACTGCCAAGGCGATTTTCGGCGCGCTGAACGGCGCAATGGCGGCGAACCACGCGTGCGGTTGTGTACCGGTGTTCTGAGCCGTGCCGGTTTTCGCGGCGACCTGCCAAGGGAACGAGTTGAACAAGAACGCCGCGGTGCCCGTGCTCTCCGTGGACACTCCCAGCATGCCCTGGAGGATCGAGCTGAGGTGAGCGGCACTCACCGGTAGTTTGCCGGTGACGGGTGCCGTAAATGTTGTCTTGCCAATCTGCAAGACGAGCAACGGGCTATGGACTATGCCATGATCGCCAACCGAGGCCAGCATCGAGGCCACCTGCAACGGCGTCGCCAGGAAGTACCCCTGTCCGATGGCAAGGTTCACCGTGTCGCCGGTACGCCACGCGTCGTGCAGCGTCTTTTCCTTCCAGGCATTGTCGGGAACCAGGCCGGCAGCTTCGGCCACATGGTCAATACCCGTTGGCGCGCCGAAGCCAAACGATCGGGCGAAGCTCGGCAGGAGATTCTCATCAATGCCGTCGAGGTCCTTGCCGACAGCGTAGAAGCAGGTGTCGCAGGACTGAGTGAGCGCTTCCTGCAGCGTTATGGTGCCATGCCCGCTCGGTAGCCAATCGTAGAGCGGATCGTTGGTGCCCAGCCCATACCAGACACCAGGACCGTCGATCAGCGTGGTGGCTTGGTAGCCGCCTCGCTCCAACGCGGCCGCCATGGTCACGATCTTGAATACCGAGCCCGTAGGATAGAGCCCTTCGGTGGCACGCGGGTACATCCCGCGCACCGGCCCAATGCCGTTCGTCGCCGTAGGAATCTCGAAGCGGTTGGGATCGTAGCCGGGGGAGCTTACCAGCGCTAACACCTGTCCGCTGGAAGGGTCGATAGCCGCCGCGGCGCCTTTACGGGTGCCGATAGCCTTCTCCAGGGCCTGCTGCTCGCGCAGATCGATCGATAAGCGCACATCCTGTCCATTGACAGCGGGTCGACGCGCGAACGTGAGTGCTACCATCGTGTACCCCTGGTTCGTCATGTCGAGCTCGGCGCCATCGCGCCCGGCAAGAACGGAATCCAGCGACTGTTCGAGTCCCGCCCTGCCGTGCCCGGTAGTGGGATCGACATAGCCGACGAGGATAGAGGCCAACGAGCCGAAGGGGTAGGTGCGTCCAGGCACTTCTTGCGAAACCAGCCCATTCGCCTGGGCCATGTCGAGCCCTGCAGGTGCGTGCTTCCACTGGTAGTCCGTGACCGTGCTGATGGGCATGAAGTAGTCTGGTTTCGCCCACGACAACGTGTAGAGGTGCTTTATCAGCTTTGGATCCAAGTTCAACCACTTGCTCAGGTACGCGAGTAGCTGCTTCTCGTCGTTGATGAGTCCGGGCTCTACGCCGACCTGGACGAACTGGCCATCTTCGGCCAGGGGCGTGCCGTGGCGATCCAGAATGGAGCCCCGGTGAGCAGGCAAGGTCACCAGGTGCACGACATAGGGATCCTCAAGCCCTTTGAGAATCAAGGTAGGATACCAGTCGATCTTCCACTCGCCCTGCTCGAGCACGAGGTGCATGGTGTTGTCCTGCGTGAGTTGGCCAACGGCCGTGGTGGACAGCGTAACCGAGAATGCCACGGTAGCCGCTGGTACATCGACACCGGTGCTGCCCACACGCGTAGCCACGTGCTCCACGGTCGCCTCAGCCATAATTGCCCGGTAGCGGGCCACGAAGCGGCTCTCGCTGATCCGGCGCTGCGCCGCCGCGCCGAGCTGCGCATACATCGAAGCGTACTCGCCCTGCTGCCACTTATAGAGAAAAGTGCCCGCGGCAGACGCGACGGCGCGCTGGTCCACGGTAGGCGCTACCGGCGTAGCGCTGGGAACGCGTGTCATCACAATCGCGGTAGGCGCCGCCGGCATTGGGTTTGACACTGCCGTAAGGGGACGGATGCCCCAGACATACACGGCCACCACGCCACACACAAAGAAGCAGAATCCGAGAAGCTTGCTCATAGGCCCGTGCACCAGCCTGCTGCAACACGTTGTCCAGCGTGTACCATAGCAGCGGCAGACGGTCTTACGCAACTGATTTGTGAGCAAGCATAGCAATGGACACGTTGGAAGAGAGCCTCGCCGGATTCACCGCCGGTGCCGCCGACCTCGGCATCCAGCTCGAGAGCACCCAGCAAGCGGCCTTCCAGGCCTACCATGCGCTACTGAGCGCGTGGAATTGCCGCTTCAACCTGGTCGGACCGGCCGCCGCCGCCAGTCTGTGGTCGGGGCATTTCCTTGACGCACTGACGATTGTGCGTGCGGTGCCAAGGGGTGTATGCGCGTCGAACACAGGCCCATCTTTTGCGGTTTTGGACGTCGGCAGCGGCGCGGGCCTGCCCGGCATCCCGCTGCAAATCGCTTTCCCCCGCTGGCACGTCACGCTGCTCGAAGTCACCACGAAGAAGGTGCGCTTTCTAGAGTATGCGGTGCGTGAGCTGGACTTGCACGGAACCACCGTGGTGCAAGGCCGGGCCGAGGAGGTGGCGCACGACCCCGCACATCGCGGCAAGTACGACCTGTGCGTGGCGCGGGCAGTGGCCCGAACCGCGGCTCTGCTCGAGATCACGGTACCGTTTGTCCCAGTCGGCGGTCATGTGGTGCTGTACAAGACCATGGTCAGTCTGCGCGATGAGCTACAGCAAGCAGAGCCCGCGCGAACGATCCTGGGCGCTGGGCCGGCGGAAGTGATTCCAGTGCTGCCTGGTGAGGACGATGGGCACTGCCTGGTGCGCTACCACACGGTCGCACGTACACCGGCCGTGCTCCCGCGACGCGCGGGTATGCCGGAACACCACCCGCTCACCGTGGCCGACTGCGAGCGAATCGGCGCAGCAGAGAAGTTGCGGCAAGCTCGGCCATAGCATGGATAATCCTCACACTCCGTCGTGGGCCAATCGGGACGTTCTCGGGCCGCTCTGCTTCGCTCCCGCCCGGAATCGGAGGGCAGGGTGCTGAGCCAAGCCACAGGGTTGCTGCTCAGTTGCCTGGGTTTGCTTCTTGGTCAATGTCATTGGTAACGACGAGCAGCGTCAGGATTTTGCCCGCATCACTCGCATCCTGAGTCATAGCCGTAGCAACCACAGCAATCCCTCCGAAGATGCGACACAGTGGTACACTTGACACTGTGCAGGCGAAGAGCCCCCGGCCAGACAGGCGGGAAGCACTCCCGTCCCAGATCGTGTTTGGCGTACGCAGCTGTGGACAACGAAGTGTCATGCCGAATTCATGCTCAACACTGTACCTTTATGGTAAGTAGACTAGGATAGGAATTGCACGAGGCTGATCGACCAGTACACATGGGGATGCACTAATTGTTGCCTATTCTTTGCTGTTCGTCGCGCTTTGCCCGGCGCGTGCTGCCCACGTTTCTGCTGTTGCTCCTGCTCGGCGCCCTAGCGTCGCCTGTGGTCGCTCGTGCGACCAGCGGCACTGACTACTACAACAGCGGGGTAGCTGCTGCCAAGCAGGGACGCTTCGCCGCAGCGGTGTCCGACTTTGAGCAGGCATTGCTCCACGGACATAACGACCCAGACTCGTTCTACCAGCTGGGCCTGGCATTCAAGGGAGCCCATGAACTAGACTACGCCGCGTGGGCCGTCGCCACTGCGCTGACTGATCCCGTATTCAATTTCACAAACGCCGCAGCCACCAGCGAGCTCACCGCCATCGAACACAGTGGGGGGCTAGACGATGGCCCGCCTCCGCTGCTGCGGAACGTGTCGATGACCGCGATGCAGCTCCCTAGCACCACGGCGGCGCAGATTGCCTCGCAGGAGTTGACTACGGCGCTCGGCGTGCTCCCCACGAATGCCGTCTCGGTATCGCCGGAGTTCCAGAGCCAGCTCGACGTGAACGCTCAAGGAACGCTCACGGCGGAGGCATCCAGTGCAGCGACCGGTTCCAACACAACCGTGAAGTTTGTGTTCCTCGGCGCCGTTCCTACCGGGTTTGCGGATCTGGCTGCGTGCGCAAGGTACGCGCTTCAGCAATTGGGCCTGCAGCAGACTGTCGTCGTGTTGATGACCCCGCAACAGGTGGCCGCGGCTACAGATAGGCTGGATGCAGCGACGGTCGCGCGCATCAGCGCGTCCCAGCTCAAGGCGCTCGGCACCGGAGATCCCGCGGCACTGGCGGCGAGCGTGGCACGGGCGATCGTGCGTCAGGCAGATGATAATGACCGAAACTCGACGATCCGCACGATTGTGATTGCCGGAGCAATCGCGTTGGCGGTTCTAATCGGGATATCCCTTGCGATTGTGCGAATCGCTGGAAGCAATGCCGCGTCGAGGCGAACGGGCGCTCACGCGCGTGGGCGGGTGATTGCACGCGCCAAGTACCGCTAGCCGCTCTTCTGGTAGGGCATCGGGATGCTGGTCGCTAGCCACGGAATCTGTCAAAGATCGGACATAGTGTCCGGATCGGGCATGCTGGGGGCTCTAAGTAGTAATGGGGGGCCTTCGTGCTAGGCTGGGGGGCATGTGGTCGAGGCAGATGCAATCGCCGTTGTGGGGGCTGTCTCCGGCGAGAACTGTGAACCATTCGACGCGATAGTCCGGCACTATCAGGCACGAATCGCACGGTACTTGCTCCGCCTCGTGAGCGATCCGGAGTTGGCTCTGGACTTGACGCAGGATACGTTTGTGTGCGCTTTTCGTAACATACACACACTTCGCTCTGACCTTGCGTTGAACGCTTGGCTCTACCGCATTGCCACGAACCTGGCGATACGCGCCAGGGTGAGGCGCCAGCGGCTGCAGTGGCAACCACTTGCAGAACTGGAGCACACGGGCATCGGCGCGTCGGTCGCACCAGATGATCAGGTGATCGACAGGTTGGTTGTAGAGCAGGCACTGCATACGTTGCCACGAGATCGAGCGGCGTGCTTGCTGCTGCACATCAAGGAGGGCTTTAGCTACGGCGAAGTCGCCACCATTATGGGAACCACGCCGGAGGCGGTGCGAAAGCGCATCGCCAGGGCCAAGGAGCAGTTCCGCCAGGCGTATGACGAGTCATTGAAGGGCTCTCGCACCCATGCAGTGCACTGAACTCGACGAGCTGGTATCTGCCTATGCGGATGGCCAGACGGTGCCGGCGCAATCCGAATCTCTGGAACAGCACGTTGCGTCGTGCAGCCGCTGCCGAGGCGTGCTGCGGCGGCAGCGAACTACTCGCCTGCTGCTGCAAGGTGCCCTGAACGATCGGTGGGTACCGCCCGACCTGACGCTGCGCATCGCGTATCAATTACGACGCCGCGATGAAAGGGGGCGGCCCGCGCGCATCGCGGCGGCCTGCACCGTAGGCATAGCTGCGTTAGCAGTGGCCTTCGGCATTGTCGTAAGCCATGGTCCTGTGCAGGTCGCGGCACCAGCAGTTCCGGTTGTCGACGAGATCCAGGCGCCGAGTGCGAGCGGCTGCGAAGCCTGCAATGCACGGCTATCGGTGCGGTACACCATGGCATATGGGCACAAGGTACCGGCAGCACTTGCGCTCGAAGTCACCTACGACGTGGACGCCAATACGTCGGGGTCCGGCCATCCAGGTCGGGCAACGCCGGCAGGGCGACCGGCCCGTGCGGTTATACGATCTGGGAAACCAACAGCGAAAGGAGGTGAGACCACCGAGGCACTGAGCCAGCGATCTGGTGGTCTTCAGGCTTTCTGAGGACCCCTGTGGGCTACCAATGTCCGCTCCGATGGGCGAAGATTCTCAAGTGACTACTTGAAGCAATCAAACGAAGAGGTACAGCTCATGCTCATGAAGAAAGTGGCGATCCCGGCGGCGGCCCTGCTCCTGCTGGGAATGTCCGTAGGCGTTCATCCTGCCGTACCCGCACATGCCGCTGCCGCCAGTTACTCCGGTTCGGTGGCGATCACCGACTGGCAGTTCCCCGTGGCCACGGGTCTGGGCGGCAATACCACTGCATCGGTTGCCGATCAAGAGATAGCGTCCCCGTTGATCGACAGCCTGCTCACGTTCGATGCAAAGGGCAACTTCTTTCCCGACATGGTAACCGAAGTGCCATCGACGAGCAACGGCGGCATCAAGGTTGTGAACGGAAATGAGGTCCTAACCCTGCACCTCAAGCCGAACATGATGTGGTCGGACGGCCAGCCCATCACCGACAACGACTTCCTGGGCGCGCTGATCCTAGACTTCGCACCCGAGGTCAACTTCACCGACCCGCTCGACAAGATCCACACGATCACCTTCTCGGGCAACGATATGGTGATCACCTACTTCGGGCTCTACGCACCCGCGCTGTCGTACGGCTTGCCGGGACAGCCCAACGCAGGCAGCACCGCGATTCCGATCCATTATTTCCAAACGAAGTACAAGGGCACGTTCCCCACGCAGCTGCTAGGCAGCTACGACTATAACGCGGTCACGGCATACTTCAAGTCCGCCGCGTACAAGGGCTCGTCGTTCCAGAAGCTGATCAACGCCTGGCTGAACGACGCGTACATCTCGCCGAACGACGTCTTTAGCGGGCCGTACAAGCTCTCGGAATGGACGCCCGATCAGCGCATCGTGGAAGTGCCAAACCCCTACTACAACATCCTGCCACCAGCCGCAGGCCACCCGAAGCCGGCCAAGATCCAGTTCGTTGAGGTCAGCACCAGTGAGACCGCTCTGGCCACGGCGGCGGGCGCCAGCGCGACCTACAGCTCGGTAGACGAGGTCTATGACTTCCAGCTTACCGACCTGGCCACGCTCTACCAGTCGAAGTACCAGGTGCTGACACCGCAGGCGCTGTTCTACGAGCACCTCGAGTTCAACCAGGCAGCTCCGGGAAATCCGGCCCTTGCCGACCCGCGTGTGCGCGAGGCGCTCTACTACGGCATCGACAAGCAGGCATACCTCACTGCATTGTTCCCAGGACTCAAGAACTGGAAAGATGCGGCGCTCACGTCTCCACTTCCTTCGGCATCGGCCTGGTCGATTAACAGCCAGCTGCCGCAGAACGCATACAATCCGGCCAAGGCGCAGGCACTGCTCAAAGCCGCGGGCTACGCCAGCATATTGGGCGGCCCAGGGAAGCAGTTGACCCTGAACTTCACCACTACGAATTCCGGCGCCCGCATTCGCAGCGCCACGCTGCTGCAGCAGCTGTGGATTGCCATCGGTATCAACGTGCGGCTGGACTTCGTACCCGCCTATGGACCCAACGGCGGCGGCGGCGGCTTGTTCGATAGCTACCAGCAGGGCGGCATTCTGGCGCGGCACAATTTCGACATCGCCGAGTTTGCCTTCCAAACAAGCGTCGATCCAGATCAGACTGTGCAAAACTTCCTGCCGGGTGAGATTGGCAGTGCCACGATTCCGGGCGGCGTGAACTACGACCAGATCCGCGATCCCAAGCTGGTGGCGTTCTTCACGCAAGGCCGCGTGACCCTCGACAACGCGGCGCGGCAGAAGATCTATGCCGACATGCAGCGGTATGTCGTGGATAATGCCGACTACATCATGCTCTACAACCGGCCGGCGATCACCCTGTGGAAGGGTACCATCGGCAACTTCAAGCCAAACGCCACCCAGGCAGGCAACCAGTGGAACGCCTTCCAGTGGTGGGTTGACCCCTCGGGACATCAGAAAGTCTCCTAGCCAAGGCTCGCAAGTGGCAGCAAGGGTGGGCGGGCAACCCGCCCACCCTTGTCTCGTACACACTTTTCGCGATATTCGTTATGATGCTCCGTATAGCAGCAGCGCGGGTGGTCGCGCGGTACAACGCGTTGTACGTTAGCTGGCTTGCAACTAGCCATTCTCTACGGCGGACTAGGCGAAGGAACCGAGGTCGATGACCACATTCATTGGGCGGCGCCTCCTGCAAACCCTCCTGATCATGCTCGGGCTGTCAGTATTCTTCTTCGTGTTGCTGCATGTCGAGCCGGGCGGGCCGTGCTACTCGTTGCAGACCGTGGGCGCCACACAAGCTCAGCTACAGCGCTTTCAGAGTTGCGAGAATCATCTGGGCCTGAATCAGCCGATCATCGTGCAGTACTTCACCTGGTTTGGCAATATCGCACATGGCGACTTCGGGGTGAGCATTAGCCAGGGCATCCCCGTGGGAAACGAGATACTCCAGCGCGTGCCGGCGACGCTGCTACTAACCGGATCAGCCTACCTGGTCGCGGAGCTCATCGCGCTGCCGCTGGGTATCTTCGCGGCGTTGCGCCGCTACTCATTCTTTGACTCGATCTTCACGGTGTTCAGCTATATTGGCATCTCAATGCCCACGTTTTGGCTTTCGGGACTGCTCATTCTCGCATTCGCCGTGGGCCTGGGCTGGCTACCTGCCGGCGGCATCGTGGGCGACACGGCGAATATCCCAACGTTTAACGGCCCCGGCTATTGGAGCTATTTCTTCACTCATCCCTGGCACGCCGGCACGGACCTGCTCAGCCACCTGGCGCTTCCCGCCACGGTGCTGGCGTTCATTCAGATCGCCAATGATAGCCGGTACATGCGCGCCAGCATGCTTGAGGTGATCAACCAGGATTACATACGGACTGCGCGGGCCAAGGGGCTATCGCGGCGCTCGGTGGTGTTCAAGCATGCACTGCGTAACGCGCTCTTACCGGTAATCACGAACATCGCCATCACCGTGCCCGGGCTCGTGGCCGGCGCCATCATCACAGAGACAATCTTTGGCTGGCCCGGTATGGGCAGGCTCTTCTACGAATCGCTCACTCAGCTCGATTATCCGGTATTGCAAGCCCTCTTGATGATCAGTGCCCTTGGTGTGCTGTTAGGTAATCTGCTGGGCGATCTGACCTACGCCTGGGTCGATCCGCGAATTCGCTACGACTAGAAGCATGAAGAGCCGCTTGCCTGAGCCGGAGAGTAGCATGGCCGTCACAGACTCGGAAGTGCCGGGGGTCATCGTCGGAGCACCGCTGCCTAGCGCCGCGCAGATTCACCAATCGGCTCTTGAAACACTCGAGACGAAGCAGCTCACGCAGCTGCAGCTTGCCTGGATGCGCTTCCGCCGGCACCACCTGGCAATGGCCGGAGCGGCGATCCTCCTGTTCATGGTGCTCATGGCCATCTTCGCACCGATCATCTCTCCCGAAGATATCTACAATCCCATGTCGGCGGACGTGTTTCACGCCGCCGACAAGGCGCCAACCCTTAGTCAGGGCCTCCGCTACATCTTCGGCGCGGACTACAACGGCCGCAGCATCGCCGCCGAGATAATGTATGGCGCTCGCTACTCGCTGCTGATCGGCTTCACGTCCGCTATATTCGCCAGCCTGATCGGCATTATCATCGGCGCCACCGCCGGCTACTTCGGCGGCTGGGTCGATTCGGTGCTCATGCGCCTCGTCGACGTGTTCCTGGCCCTGCCGTTCCTGCCGGTGCTGCTCGTCGCTGTAGCGATATTCGGCCACGGACATGCGTCGGTGTTCTTGGTAATCCTCATTTTCGCGTTTTTCGGCTGGGCATTCGTCGCCAGACTGCTGCGAGCTTCGTTTCTCCCGCTGCGCAATGCCGAGTATACGGAGGCAGCGCGGGCAGTCGGCGTCTCCAACGTACGCATCATGTTTCGCCACATGCTGCCCAACGCACTTCGCCCCATCCTCGTAGCCACAACTCTGGCCGTCGCCGGCAACATCATCGCGGAAGCAGCTATCGATTTTCTGGGTATTGGGCTACAGTACCCCGATACAAGCTGGGGCTCAATTCTATCAGCGGCAGAGAACGACCCGGCTGGCTTTAGCGGTGCGCCGTGGGTTACCATCTACCCCGGCGTGTTCCTGGTACTGACCATCGTGGCGGTGAACTTCGTGGGCGACGGCTTGAGCGATGCCCTGGATGTGAGGACCAAGCTGTAGTATCCTGTCCCATGACCGGAACGTCAGGTTTATGTCAACTTGTCTTGCTGGGGAGGTTTTCCCATTAGCGTTTCTACCGATACACGCGCGGCAGACCCCAAGCCCACGGCTTCGGGCAACCTGCTGGAAGTAGGCGACCTCCGGACATACTTCAAGACCATGGACGGGGTCGTCAAGGCTGTAGACGGCGTGGACATGGCTATTGCGCCCGGCCGAACGCTCGGCGTCGTGGGCGAGTCGGGCTGCGGCAAGAGCGTCACCAGCCTCTCCATCATGCGGCTCATCGATCCCCCCGGCTGGATCGCCGGTGGCCAGATCACCTTCGACACCAAGGACCTGGTCAAGCTCTCCGAGCAGGAGATGCGTCACATTCGCGGCGACAAGATCTCCATGATCTTCCAGGAGCCGATGACCAGCCTCAACCCGGTATTCACGGTCGGCAACCAGGTGGGCGAAGCCATTAGGGTGCATAGAGGCGTGTCCAAACGGGAAGCCGAGACGCGCGTCGTGGATCTGTTCCGCATGGTAGGTATACCCTCGCCCGAGCGGCGCATTCACGATTATCCGCACAATATGAGCGGCGGCATGCGTCAGCGCGTGATGATTGCCATGGCCCTGGCGTTGCAGCCCAGCCTGCTCATTGCCGATGAGCCAACCACGGCACTGGACGTGACCATTCAGGCGCAGATCTTGGAGCTGATCAAGGACCTGCGCACGAAGGTCAATACGGCGGTGCTGCTCATCACGCACGACATAGGCGTGGTGGCCGAGATGGCCGACGAAGTGATCGTGATGTACACCGGCAAGGTGGTGGAGCAGGGGGACGTCATCAGCGTGCTCAACAGTCCAAAGCATCCGTATACCGTTGGGCTGCTCAACTCGATCCCCAGCCTTGGCGTGAAGAATCAACGACTCAACGTGATTCCTGGAACCGTGCCAAGCCCGCTCAACTTGCCAAAGGCCTGCACATTTGCCCCGCGTTGTCCCCACGTGATGGGAATCTGCACGGAGCAAGAGCCTCCGCTCAAGACACTCGAGGGCGGTGCCAAAGTGCGCTGTTGGCTGTACTAGTGATGCGATGACCTCCGGATGAATCCGGATGAATCCGGATGGTAGAGATTGATCCCGGGTGACGCGACGATGTATGTGAAGAGGGCAGCGCACGATGCAACAGACTGCTGAGCTCGAAACGCAGAGACAAAAGGACGTCAGCGACGAGGTGCTGTTGAGCGTGCGCAACCTGCGGACTTATTTTCCTATCCTGGGCGGTATCCTCCGCCACAAGGTTGGTGAGGTCAAGGCCGTGGATGGCATCTCGTTCGATGTCAAGCGCGGCGAGACGTTTGGACTCGTGGGCGAGAGTGGCTGCGGTAAGACCACCACCGGGCGCACGATTCTCCGCCTACAGAAGGCCACAAGCGGCGAGATCATCTTCGAGGGCCAGAACGTCCTGTCCCTGAGCTCGTCGCAGATGAAGGCCCGCCGGCGCGACATGCAGATCATCTTCCAGGATCCGTATTCGTCGCTCAATCCGCGCATGCCGGTAGGTGACATCATTGGCGAAGGCCTCCGCGTGCACGGCCTGCGCGACCGCCGGGAACGTGAGAAGACAGTCCAATACTTTCTGAGCGTCGTCGGGCTGCGTAAGGAGTATGTGCGGCGCTACCCGCACGAGTTCAGCGGCGGCCAGCGGCAGCGCATTGGCGTGGCGCGCGCCCTAGCGCTCAGACCCAAGTTCATCGTGTGCGACGAGCCGGTAAGCGCGCTCGACGTGAGCGTGCAGAGCCAGGTACTCAACCTGCTCGCGGACCTGCAGAAGGAGTTTGGGCTTACTTACCTGTTTATCGCCCACGATCTGTCGGTAGTGGAGTACCTCTCGGACCGCGTTGCCGTGATGTACCTGGGCAAGATGGCAGAGCTGGCGACGAGCGAGGAGCTGTACGCACGTCCCTTGCACCCATACACGAAGGCGCTGCTCTCGGCGATTCCCAACCCCGACCCACTCGTTCGGAGTAAGCGCATCGTGCTGCAGGGAGACGTACCCAGCCCGATCAACCCTCCGAGCGGTTGCCGCTTCCGCACGCGCTGTCCCATTGCCTACGAGCGCTGCGCCACAGAGGAGCCGGAGTTTCGCGAGGTGGTGCCGAGCCATTTCGTGGCCTGCCATCGCGCGGAGGAATCCACCAGCCTCATGGCTGCGCTTATAGCGCGCGATGAGATTACCAAGGCGGTGCCCGCCTAGTGAGTCTCCGGCAACTGCGCCTCAGTGGCGTAGGCACCATTTGCTGCTTGCTGGCCATATTCTCCGTGGCCGTGAAGCCGGTGACCGATCCGGACTTCTGGTGGCACTTGGCTACTGGGCAGTACATGGCGAGCAACCACGCCATCCCCCACCACGACCTCTTTTCGCTCACGGCGCAGAGCCATGCCTGGATCACGCACGAGTGGGTAACGGAGCTGCTGTTCTACGCAGGTTGGGTGGTTGGGGGCGCCGGACTGCTCATGCTCGCGAGCGCCGGCGTAATCACACTGACTTTTGGCATCGTCTACCTAGCCGCGCGGGAGCGAGGCGCCCCAGCCATCCTCAGCGCGGTGATCGTAGCGCTCGCGGCGTTTGCCTCGGCCCCGACTTGGGGCACCCGCCCCCAGATGCTATCGCTGCTGCTCACTGCCTTGTTCGGCCTGGGCATCACACGCATGGTGGTGCGTGAGCAAGCTGCACCGCCCTGGTGGATGCCAGCGGCAATGATCTTGTGGGTCAATCTCCACGGAGGATTCATCTTCGGTCTGGCGGCCATGGGTCTGGCCACAGCTGCACTGATCCTGCAGGAGTGGGTTGCGCTGTTCGTAGCCAGGTCGCGCCGACCACCCCTGCCGAGTAGGTCGGATCCGACCGATCTGTCGGACAGAACGCCTTACCCGGCAAGCACGCCAGCGAACCTCGTGCCTAGCGTGGACACAGTGCGGTGCGTCGCAGTCGTCGGCCTGACGGCACTGGCGACGCTGGTCAATCCAAATGGACTGTCCGGCGCGCTCTACCCGCTGTCCTACCTCGGCAACAACGCATCGACTCGGTACATCGCCGAATGGGTATCGCCGGACTTCCATCAAGCGCAATACCTGCTGTTCGAGGCGCTGGTGCTCGTGCTGCTGATCGCGGCCTTGGCTAGCCCGCGTAGAGCCCGGCTCGTAGACGCCGTGATCGTGCTGCCCTTCCTCTATCTCGCGTTTGAATCGGTGCGCAACATCGGCCTGTTCGCCGTTCTAGCGGCGCCGATAGCAGCTGAGCTTGTGTCGTGGACGCTTCCAGCCCTTACCACAAGCAAGCCAACTCGGCCGCAAGTACGGGGCAAGACGATCCTGAACTGGCTGGCGATCCTCGCCATTGCCGCAGTCAGCACCAGTACTTGGATCGGAAAGCTATCCGACAGCAGCCAAGCCCATGCCGTCGCGGCAATGTACCCGGTGGGTGCCTTGCACTATATTGAATCACACAGCGTACCGGCGCGCGGGTTCGACAGCTACAATTGGGGTGGATTCTTGATCTGGAACTGGTACCCCAACCGCTTTGTCTTTGTTGACGGACGACCCGATATGTACGGCGACTCGTTTATGGACCGCTATGTGCAAGCATACGATGGTGCAAGTTCCTGGCGTACGTTATTCGCTACGAATAGGTTATGCTACGCCCTCGTGGAACCAAACAGTGGCATAGCCGGGGTCCTGCGCACTGCGCCCGGCTGGTCACAGGTATACCACGACAACGTGAGCGCGCTGTTTGTGCTGGCCGATCACCCGTATCCCTGCAGCCGATGAGCATGACCGCACCCACGCCTCGAGCCGCCGCGCGGCGCTGGACCCCAGAGCGGCCGGCGCGGTTAGCCGGTTTCGGTGCGCTCATCCTGGCGCTCAGCGCAATGCCGTACATGTGCGGCTACCTCCTCGTCCCCCCCGGCAAGAGTTTCTTGGGCGCGTTGAACAATGTTGGCGACCTCAGCCAGTACATAGCAGCAATTCGTCAAGGTACACAGGGAGCGTGGCGCTACACCAACCAGTTCTCGCCCGACCACGCACGCCGGCTGTGGATGTACACGGCGTATCTCTTGATGGGCCACGTGGCGCTTGGCCTCTCACCGCCAGCCGCCTTCCAGCTCATGCGTCTGTGCTGTGGCGCAGTCCTTCTCTATGCGTTAGCAAGGTTCTGCAAGCTATTTGTTGGCCCGTTTGCGTTGCGCGCGTGCTGGCTGTTCGTCGTGCTGGCCGGCGGCCTGTACTGGCTGGCCCTGCCCCTGAGCGCATTCTTCCCGGGCCTGAACCTTGCCTCGCTCACGGCGCCTGAGCTCAGTCCACTCATCACGTTGCTGAACTCGCCGCATGAGAGTCTCGCGTTGGCAGCGGAGCTGCTCGGGTTTGTCTGCATTCTCCGCGCGTCGGGCGCGAAGGAACCCCTGTGGGCCGACAGGCATCAGTCACCCACGGAGCCGGCACAAAGGTCACGATTCGTGTTCGGTGCGGCCATGTGGTTCCTCGTGCTTGCCCTCACCTACCCATTTCTGTTGCCCACAGTCGTCGCGGTACTGCTCACCTACGCCGCCATTGAAGCACGTAGCGCCTGGACGTCGCGCATTGCCTCGGCAGCGCCAAGGCGGCGCCTGCGTGCCAGCGAGGTGTTCACCACTGAGCTGCGCGCCATCGCCGCAGCCTTGACACCGGCCGGATTGGTGGCAGTCTACTACTTCGTCGTCTTCCACACCGATGCCCTCTGGAGCCACAGCGGGCTAGTTCAGATGAGCGCTCCTAGCCTAACGGTGCTGATCTTCGGATTCGGCATGCTGGCGCTGGCGGCCGCCGCCGGTGCGCGCCGGCTCCATGCGTTTCGTCGCTTGGGTGCGGACGCCGCGCCGCCTGCGCTGGCCTGGTTTCCCCTCATCTGGGCCGTTGTCAATGGGCTCACGCTGCTGTTGCCAATTTGGCAGCAAGGTCGCCAGGTCCTGGGATTGAGCGTGCCGCTTGCCCTGCTGAGCTTCCTCTGGCTGGCTGGCCCGCGCGTCGTGACCGACGGCCTGCGCACGGCGCTACCGATGCTCCGAACAAGCGTTCTGGCCTTCTCGTCACCTCTACTCCTGGCGCTCTACACGGCAGTTGCTGCCGCCGGACCAGAGGTCAACGCCAATTACTATGCCCCGTCGAGCGTCACAGCAGCAGTGAGCTGGCTGGGGGATCATGCCGGTCCGAGCGATGTCGTGCTGGCAAGTGCAGGATTTGGCAATCTGGTGCCCGAAGCATGCTCGTGCCAGGTTGTAGCGGGCCAGGACTTCGAGACGTTCAATTTGGCAGATCGCCAAGCCGAGATTCGCCAGTTCTACGGGGCGGCCTCGCCCACGGTGGCGGCTCGCGTCCTCGCAAGCATCGTGAGCCGGGAGGCAGTGACGATCGTCGTTTACAGCCCTTACGAGCGCGCGTTTGGCCCTGTAGAGTTGCATGCGATCCGCGGCTTCCAGCTGAGGTACGACCAGTTCGGCGTCCAAATGTTCATGTCCACCAGCGCCCATGGCTGACGGAGCCGACTCAGACGCTCGAGCAAGACCGCCGCGGATTGCGACCATCCCCGCGGCACGGCCCACGTTTGCCGAAGACCCACAGGATAAGCGTGCTCTCACGTTGTCCGTCTGGTCCCAACGCTGCCTGCGCTCGCGAAGGCTAGGGATCGCGATCGCGGTCACTGCCGTGGCAACCTACCTTCGATTTGCAAACCTGCAGGCCAATCCGGGATGGGATGGCGATGAGGGCTACAACTGGAGCATTGCAGCCAACCTGCTGGCAGGGCACCTCCAGATGTTTGGCCTGCGCTACGCCTTCGTGCAGCACCCTCCACTGTTCTATGTCCTGGGCGCGGCCGTCATGCGGCTGTGGACTCACGACCTCATCGCGCTGCGGGCGCTATCGGCTGCGTGCGGCGTGCTCACCGTGCTGATGGTGTATCTGGTCGGTGCACGCCTGGATCGCGCGCGCCTTGGGATCGCCGCTGCGATCTTCTACGCGATCTGGCCTCAGGCCGTGCTTCAGGTGCGTTGGGCGTACACGTATAACCTGCTTGCTCTCTTGCTGAGTGCAGCGCTGTGGGCGGCACTGCCGCGCAAATATCCAAGAGCGCACACGGTCTCCCCCACCGGAGCGATGGCCGGCGCAGCTCAAGTCACCGCACACCTACGCGCAACGTTGGCGGCATCTGGGGTCGCAGGTGTGCTTGCCGGATTGGCTTTGGTCACCGATCAGGAAGCAGTGGCCCTGCTTCCGGCACTTGCGGTGCTGCTTTGGGCCAGAGGTCCACGCAGCATCGTCGTCGGGGCGTTGGCGACAGCAGTACTACCAGCGGCCTACGTCACGTGGATGCTGGTGGTTCGAACCCAGGCATTCTTGTTCGATGTCCGCAACAGTGCGTCTCGCCTTACGACCAGTCCGGTGGAACTCTTGAGCCGGTTTCAACACCTGGTCTCGTTCGAGCCTTTTATCGCAGCCGGCCTGGTGGGCTTGTGCCTGTTGCCCCGTGGCGCTGCCAAGCGCGGGGTATGGCTGGGGACGCTCTGCCTGCTAGCCACAGTCCTGGCGGTACGTGATCCGGCCCCGTACTTCCGTGCCGCGGAGCCCCTTCTGCCGCTAGCGGCTGTTGGCACTGGCGCGTTGGTATGCGCTCTGCTGCGGGGTTTTTCCTGGCTACTGGCACCCCTCCGGCAGTCCAGCGGTCCTGATGATCCGGCGGATGCAGCGACCCTTGCACCGCGGCGTGGCCTGGTGATGCGCACAGCCGCCAGCCTGATGCTGACTGTGCCGTTCTGCCTGACGATGCTTGCAACTGATCTGACGCAAGTGCAGGGCCGTTTTGTAACTGGCCTCGATAAACTGCTGCCACAATCGGCTGCCGAGGCACAGAGCATGGCAGACTGGGTAAACCTGCGGGTTCACCCCGACGACCTCGTATTGGCGATGCCTGACATAGCGTGGCTGTTTCACTGCCACTCGGCCGATCTCTTGCAAGCGGTAGCCATCACGGGGGTGGGCACCTCGTTCTATCCGAGTGGATTGGGCAGCGCGCGCTTTGCCTACGACACCAGACTGCAGGCCGCTCGCTTTCTGGTGGTGGACGACTTCACCAGGCTGTGGATAAGTCAAAACCCACCCGAGCGCAGCCTCGTAACCCAAGCGGCACGTTCCTGGGCGGTGGTGTATCGGCGGGGCGAATACGTAGTCTACGCGAATCCGCTCGACAAGCTAATCCGTGCGGGCCAAGAATAGCGGTATCGTGGGCTGAGGCTGGGTTTGCCTTGATGTGGCGAGGCACCGGGAGCGCCGATGATCGGCGGAGTGCTCAGCCTGCCGAGAATGTGCCATAAAACCACCAACCGTGGTATTGTGTCGGGCCAGATGCTCAGCTATGCTACGGGCAGAGTGGGACAGGGTAGCCACGGTCGCACACTGGTCTGGCTGTTTTGTGCCGTGAGTTGGTCGTAGCGGGTTCATGGCCCTGCAACTATCGTGGAGCGTTGAATGGAAATCGACTCTGGTGAATTGCTGGCAATCCTCGTCATTGACGATCAGCCTCTCTTTCGGGCCGGCCTTCGGCATGCGTTAAGTGCGGCCGACCCGACGCTGCAGATTGTTGGCGAAGCCGCAAACGGCCGGGATGGGCTGCAACTCGTGGAGGAGCTGGCGCCGGCAGTGGTGCTGCTCAACGCGGAAGTTGAGGGCCTCGATGGACTGGAGGCCATCCGCGAGCTCAAACGAAGGGTCTCCAACATCAGCGTTGTGGTGATGACCACGCGTGACGATGAAGAGAAGCTGTTCTATGCGATCAAGTACGGAGCGGCGGCATACATCCTCAAGAGCATCGAGATTCCAGAGCTTTGCCGAGTGATTCGCCGCGTGGCCGTGGGTGAGTACCTCATCAATGACAGCGTCCTCGCCAAGCCAGTCCTGGCGTCCAAGGTGTTGAAATCGTTCCGGGATTTGGCCGAGGAAGTGGATCACGACGCTGAGCCTCTGTACATTCCGCTGTCAAGCCGGGAGGTGCAAGTACTCGACTTCATCGCAAAGGGGAACAGCAATAAGGAAATCGCGCGGGCTATGAACATCAGCGATCAGACGGTGAAGAACCACATTACGTCGATTATGCGCAAGCTGGCTGTAAATGACCGCACCCAGGCTGTAGTCTATGCACTGCGACAGGGATGGATTAAGGGCTAGGTTGGGAGGACTCGACATGCAGATACTGCGAAGCAGTAGAGGGCTTCTCGTTGTTGGCGGCATTTTAGCCATTGTGGCGTTCGTCCTGGTCGTGTACCTGCTGGAGAACAGCAGTAAGTCCACGCCCACGCCAATCGCCGGGCCGACCGCGCCAGTAGCAACGGTCACGCCGACCTTGGGTACGCCGCCGCCGACGGCCGTGCCGACGGAGGTGCTCGACCTCGTTGTGGCCCAGCGCAATGTGCCCGCCGACACCAAGATAACCGATATGACCATGCTTGCTACCTACTTCAAGGAGATTCCACGGCCGAGTGGGGCGCAGGTCGTGGATGCGGTGAATAGTGTCGACGAGTGGGTCAACGCAGACACGCACGTGTATTCGACCACAACCGCACCCAATTTCCTCGGAACGATCCTGATTATCAAGCCAATCAAGACTGACGATTATGTTAGGATGACGGACTTCACGGTGCTTCCAATGTCGCCTCCAGGCAGCCTGGCGTTCAGCATTCCGCCGGGGCGCGTTGCGGAGACCGTACAGATAAGTAATCTGCAGGCCGATGATCTGCACATTCAGGCGGGAGACTTCGTCGACGTGCTGCTGAGCATCCGCCAGTCGGAAGTCGATAGCCTACACTCGAACCCCCAGTCGGCCCTGGCAAATGGTGCCACCAACTGGACCGGCCCGGTGGAAACGCAGCAACTCATCTCTGACGCACAGGTGGTCGAGGTGGGGATGCAGACATGCACGCTCGCTGTGTCGCTCCAAGATGCGGTGCTCCTGAAGTATGCGAAGGATACGTGGGGCACCATGGATCTGGTCTTGGTATCGTCTGACGACGTCAAGAACCAGACTGTGCAAACGCACACGAGCGCGGTCTTCCCTGAGTACTTCCTGACGCCAGAGCCGGTCGTATTGGGGACGCCGCAAGGGCCGGGTGTGGCCAACCTATTTATCACTCCGATCCCAACGCCTACTCCAACCGTCCCGAGGTGATGCGCATTCGTGAACGAACCAGCTAAGATCACCGTCCTGATCGCAGACAGTGACGAGCATTTTCAGAGCCAGGTCGCCCGTTGGCTGTTGACTGAACCCACCATTGACGTGGTGGGTTCAGTTGCCGACGGCGAAGCTGCGGTGACACTGGCACGACGCAATAAGCCCGATGTCGTGCTCATGGACATGGGCATTCCGGGTCGTAGCGGCGTGGACTCCACAGAAATGATCACTACGCTGCTACCGGGCACCGGCGTGATCATGGTTGCCCAGGATGGTGCGCCGGACTCGCTGCGTAAGGCGATGGTCGCCGGAGCACGGCAGTTCGTCACGCGAGACACGAGCAAGCAGGAACTGATCCGTGTCATCCGTGAGGTCCATCAGAGCACAGTAGCCCGCCGTGTGCTGGGCGGCCCCAGCACCTCAGAGAGTTCTCGCCTGAACGGCACCACGCACCATGACGAGCCGGCAGAAACTAGGAAGGGCGAAGTGATCGCCGTCTTCAGTCCAAAGGGGGGCGTAGGCAATACTACGGTTGCCGTGAACCTGGCCGTAGCGTTGCGGCGCGAACACCACCTGAAGGTCTCGCTGGTCGACGCTAGTCTTCCCTTCGGCGATATCGCTGTGTTCCTGGACCTCCCACCCAATCGCTCGATCATGGACTTGGTCGTCAGCCCGGACCAGATCGATGAGGAGTGGGTCCAAGGTGCGCTCGTAACCCACCAGAGCTCAGGTCTCAAGGTGCTGTTGGCACCACCGCGCCCAGAGATGGCAGAGATGGTCACAGCCGATCAGATTCGGCGCACGCTAGGGCTGCTCAAGGATGCGTACGAGTTCACAATTGTCGACACGTGGTCCTGTCTGGATGAGCGCGTGCTCACCATCCTTGAGGTGGCCGACAAGGTGCTGCTGTGCTTCACTCTGGACCTTCCAGCAATCAAGAGCGCGAAGATCTTCATGGAAGTAGCCGAGCTACTGCGCTTTCAAACGGACAAGATCATCCCGATCCTGATTCGGTCAACCGGGACGCAAGGAATTGAGGTTCGAGATGTCGAGGCCACGCTTGGCCGGGCCGTGGTAGCACAAATAAGCCAGGAACCTCGTTTGACGAGCCGGTGCATCAATGAAGGGATGCCCGTGGTTATGGCCCAGTCCGGGTCTGCCGTGGCCGGCGATTTTCGTAGGCTGGCGGCCGACCTGCTAGTTTCTAATGAGAAGTTACCGATGTCGGAGGCCACGGCGGCGAAAGCCAAGAAGCTGGGACGATTTGGGCTGTTTGCCAGGCCCTAGGTGCACGTAACTCAGCCAAGGAGGATCGGGGATGTCACTGCTCAAGCGGATCGAAGGGGCTGCGTCCGGCACTCAGCCGGACGCTGGGGTACAGACCCCTCCTAAATCGCCCCTGGCCCAGCCGCAGACGCGACTTCCGGGGAATGTGCCAGCCGCGTCTGCTGTCGCCGCTCCGACCCCACAAAATGGCGCCGCTGGGGCGGCACCATTGGTACGCCCAGTGCGGCAAGGCCTCGATACCATTGCCGCTCTGCGACGCGCTCCGTTGAGTGAGCATGACAGCTTCGCCGAGCTTCGGTCACGCGTACAACAGAAGTTAATCCAGGACATCGGTCCCAACGCCGACTTCTCGCAAGCGGGCGAAATGCGGAAGCGCATTCAAGTCCTCTTCGAATCCGCGCTCGAAACCGAGGGTACGCAGCTGACCCGGGCAGATCGAGCGCGATTGTTCGAGCAGATAGTCGCCGACATTCTCGGCTATGGTCCAATTCAGCCGCTGCTTGACGACGATACGATAACCGAAGTGATGGTCAACGGCCCAAAGCAGATCTACATCGAGCGGTCGGGCAAGCTGATCAAGACCGACGTGCAGTTCGTCAATGACGATCACTTGGTGCGCGTGATTGACCGTATTATTTCTCCCCTTGGCAAGCGGTGTGATGAGAGCAGCCCCTACGTCGACGCCCGGCTTCCCGACGGCTCGCGCGTGAACATCATCATCCCTCCACTGTCCCTCGTGGGCCCGACAATCACCATCCGGAAGTTCTCGCGCAACCCTCTGACACCCGACGACTTGGTTGGTCTTGGCACACTGACCCAGGAGATGATCACGTTCCTCCGCGCATCCGTGGAGGCGCGGTTGAACGTCATCGTGTCAGGCGGCACTGGATCCGGCAAAACGACGTTGCTGAATGTGTTGTCAGGCTTCATCCCGGCGGATGAGCGGATCATCACCATCGAGGATTCTGCCGAGCTGCAACTGCGACAGGAGCACGTGGTCACGCTCGAATCGCGGGCAGCCAACATCGAGGGTAGAGGTGCCGTATCGATTCGCGACCTCGTGCGCAATTCGCTGCGCATGCGGCCAGAACGGATTATCGTCGGCGAGTGCCGCGGCGGCGAGGCGCTGGACATGCTGCAAGCCATGAACACGGGTCATGATGGATCGATGACCACGCTGCACTCGAACAGCCCGCGCGATACGCTGTCACGCCTCGAAACCATGAGCATGATGGCCGGCATGGATTTGCCATTGCGCGCCATTCGGGAACAGATCTCAAAGGCAATCGAGCTGATCGTGCACCAGGGGCGGATGAAGGACGGCACGAGGAAGGTGACGAATATTTCCGAAGTGCACGGCATGGAAGGCGATATTATTGTCATGCAGGATATCTTTGTGTATGAACAGAGTGGCATCGACGAGCACGGCCGCATTGTGGGCCGGCTCCGGCCGACGGGCATTCGCCCCAGGTTCATTGACAAATTCGAGGAGAATGGTATTTATCTGCCTCCTAGCGTGTTCGGACTCGACCGGATCTTTTAGCTCCAGCGGAGGTAGCTCATGGTGCTCACGATTCTGGCCGCGCTCTGCACCGCCGTGGCCGTGTTTGTCTTTGCCTACGTCGCGGCTGAGCAGTGGGGCGGGCTTGGCAGTGGCAACATTGCCAGCCGGCTGACGAAATACAGTGAGGCCAAGGCGGCCGCAGCCGAGGAGAAGCACACCAAGCGTGAGCGGACCAGGGCCGGCGAGGCCATCATTCGAACCGTCGATCGCGCGGTGCAGAATCAGTCATTCGCCCAGAACCTCCGCAATGCGCTTGCACGCGCAGACCTGAGGTTCACCGTGGGCGAGTACCTCATTCTGTGGGGCGCGATTGCCATCTGCGCCATGTTCGTCGGTCTGGTCGTGCTGCAGTCGTCGACTTTGGCACTGCTGCTCGGGGTGCTCGGTCTGGTTGGTCCCCGTTGGTACTTGCGCTACCTGGCAAACAGGCGCCTCAAGCTGTTCAACGACAACTTGGCGGACACCATCGTAATGCTGGCAAGTAGTCTCCGCTCCGGGTACAGCATGCTCCAGAGCATGGAGCTGGTCTCGCGCGAGATGGCGCCGCCGATCTCTACCGAGTTCAACCGCGTCATCAAAGAGGTTGGCATTGGTCTATCGCCAGAAGAAGCGCTTGCGAATCTGGTCCGGCGCATCAAGAGCGTGGATCTCGAGATCATGGTCATGGCGATCAACGTACAGCGTGAGATTGGCGGCAATCTGTCGATTATCCTGGATACTATCGCGCATACGATTCGCGAACGCGTCCGCATCAAAGGTGAAATCAAGACCCTGACAGCGCAGGCTACCATGTCGGGGGCCATCATCTCCATCCTGCCGATCGCGCTCGCATTCGTCATCTACTTGATTGATCCCAAGTACATTTCGTTCTTCTGGGAGGATCATGGTTGCGGACTGCCGCTCATGGGTGCCTCGCTCACCATGACCGCGGTCGGGTACTTTATCATGCGCAAGATCACGAAAATCGAGGTGTAGGCTGATGATTCTATTCATGCTCGTGGGGTTGTTGGCAGCCGGCGCGGTAGTCCTTGTCGCAGTCGGGTTGCACAGCAACAGTGCTGGCAGCACCATCCGAGAGCGACTAGCCACCTATGCACCCGATCACGTTTCCATGTCGAGGTCTCCCCTTGAGGATCTCGAGCTATCGCGCCCCTTCCGCGATCGGGTGTTGATCCCGATTATCAATTCGGTGGCCGGTATTACGAAGCGCATGTCGCCGGGTAACACCATGGAGAAGACTGAGCAGCGCCTCGCCCAAGCCGGCAACCCGCGGGACATCAACGTCGAGAATTTCTACGGGCTCAAAGGCGTAGCCGCGGTTGCTTTTGCGGTGCTGATCGCGCTTGTCATGTACCTCAACCCAATGCCCGGCTATGTCCCATATCCGCCTGATGCGCCATCGTCGGCGTTGCTGTGGGGCGTTGTGTCGCTGGTCTTAGGATTCTTCTTTCCGGACCTATGGATATACGACGAACGAAACCGCCGCCGAAAACGCATTCTGCGAGCGCTGCCAGACGCCGTGGATATCATCGCGATTAGCGTCGAGGCCGGGCTGGGCTTTGATGCGGCGTGCCAGCGACTGGCCTCAAAGTCGAAAGACGACCTGGCATTCGAATTTGAGCGGTACCTAGTGGAGTTGCGGCTGGGCAAGTCTCGCCGCGAGGCACTGAGGAACATCGTGTGGCGCACCGGCGTGACAGACCTGTCGCAGTTCATCACCGCCATCATTCAAGCGGACCAGTTGGGCGTGAGTATCACAAATGTCCTTCGCATCCAATCGGACCAGATGCGCATGCGGCGGCGCCAGCGGGCGGAAGAGCAGGCGCAGAAGGCGCCACTGAAAATGCTCTTCCCCATGGCCTTCTTTATTTTCCCGTCGCTATTCGTGGTAATCCTCGGGCCAATCGTGAAAAACATCCAGAGTGCGTTCTAGACGTTCGTTGCGGAACTGTCGTTATGAAGCGAGTGAAGGTACTCAACCGCACCCGAGCGACCTACCTAGCCGCCGACGCCGAGTTGGCCGACGGCCTGTTCACGCGTTTCGCCGGCCTGATGTTGAGGAACGGTCTACCCGAAGCCGGCGGGCTCGTGCTCATGCCCGGGGGCGCGATTCACATGTTCTTCATGCGTTTTCCACTCGATGTGATCCATGCCGACAAGGATGGCAAGGTTCTCCGTATCTTGCACGGCATCAAGCCGTGGCGCATCGGCCCGATTGTACGCAGATGCCGTATCGTGATCGAGCTGCCCGCGGGCACGGTGGAGAGGACAGGCACCGTCGAAGGTGACGTCGTGGTGCTGGAGGACCGGTGAGGTGCATACCCTGAAGTCGGGGCCATCGCAGCCGATCGCTACCCCGCCTCCAACGCAGTGCCAGGATGCCGGAAGCGTCATTGTGTCGCGCGCAGTTGGCAGACCATCGGCCGTGGTCAGACTCGGTCGGCTGATAACCGACCTCCTCTTCCCGCCGCGCTGCCTCGGCTGCAATCGGCTGGGATCCTTCTACTGCGGCCGTTGCCGGGCGGCGATCGTGCCGGTGACGGATGCAATGTGTCCGGCGTGTCGCAATGCTGTCGACGTGGTCGAGCCGGTTTGCAAATGCCATCGCCCTGCTCTTCTCTACGTTCGCGCCGCCGGTGAATACACAGGGCCCTTGCGCCATGCCATCCACCGGTTCAAGTACGGAGGCCAGAGGGCCGCAGCACGCGACCTCGCCGCATTGCTGGCCTCCGGGGTGCACGAGTTGGCCGGGTCCGACGCGGTTGTCGTGCCGGTGCCACTCCATCCGCAACGCGAGCACCAGCGCGGCTACAACCAATCCGCGCTGCTGGCGCGAGCCGTTGCCGGCGCACTCCCAATTATGGTCGACGAGCACGCAATATGCCGCGTCAAGGCAACGCCGGCGCAGGTAGGCCTGCGTGCCGCCGACCGGGCGCACAACCTCCGCGGTGCGTTTGTGGCCATCACGCCGGCGTGCGCGGGCAAGGACATCGTGCTAATCGACGACGTGTGCACCACCGGAGCCACTCTGCGCGCGGCCGCCCAAGCACTCCGCGCGGCCGGTGCGCGACGCGTTCGGGCCGCTGTGCTGGCGTTGGCAGTGCCGGGCAGTCAGGCAGGTGACGGCACCGAAAGATGAAGGTGCGTTGCTTCCCACTCATCGAGCTCAGGGGTAAAGTAGCGCAGACGGATCTTGCGGAACTCGGTCGAGCTGTAGAGCATCGCCCGCTCGTGCACGCCCGTGTCCGCCGCGATTGCCTCAGCTATCTGCTCGCATTCCTCAGTCGTACGCGCATGAATCATCGAGAATACGTTGTAGGGCCAGTCGGGGTAGGTGGGACGCTGGTAGCAATGGCTCACCGCGGTGAAGTGCGCCATGCGGTCGCCGACCTCGTCGAGACGTTCTGCCGGCACCTTCCACACCGCCATACCGTTGGCCCGAAATCCTGCCTTCCGGTGATGCAACACGGCGGCGATGCGACGAAGCTGCCCTCGCTCGATAGCACCGGCAGCCCACGCCAGCAACTCAACCTCGGTACGCCCGACGCCGCGCGCGATTTGCGTGAACGGGCGTGGCACAAGTGGCATGTCCTCCTGCAGGGCACGAATCCAGGAGATGTCCTCGTCGCTCAAGGGTGGCGGGGACTGTGGCCGGCGAAACTCTCCGTACGCCGGATTCGACTTGCGGGCCGGATCCGCTTCACCAGTCATGTCGAGCGTCACGCCGATCTTGAACAGTCGGAGCGTTGGCAGAATCCTCGTGGAGATCGCTCGCGCTTCCCGGTGGAGCACGTCGACGGTCTGCTCCAGTGAACTGGTGCCCGGAACGGCGATGGTAAACCAGAGGTTGAAGTCATGGTTGCGCTTGTAGTTGTGGCTAACCCCAGGGTGCTGGTTCAGGGTGTGCGCGGCATGAAGCTCGTCGTCCGGCCTTGTAGACATGGCGACAAGGCTGCTACGGTAGCCTAGCGTGCGCGTGTCGAATATCGCGCTGATTTGCCGCACGATGTGCAGGTTCTTGATGGCGGTCATGCGCGCAATGACCTCGTCCTCAGACAGGCCATACGGAGACCCGACGACCGCAAAGGGGTCTGGCACCAAGGGCACTTCTTCCTGCAGGCGATTCACCAGCACCTTGTCTACCGCATCCATCTCGTCCACCGCGTGTCCTCCTCTCCCTAAACATACCAGATACCCACTTGAAGTATTAGGACATATGTTTTATGATACAGATGGCGCATGGTATGCCAGCAATCCCCGGCAAGCGAGTAGTGTAGGGTAGCGAAGGGAAAGGAGGATACGAGTCGCCGTGTGACGGCGACTCGTCACAGCGATGGCAGATCTGGGAAACAGCTGTCAATTCATCGGCAACCTTGGGGCCGATCCCGAGATGACGTTTCTGCAAGATGGAACAGCGCGGGCACGCTTCCGGCTTGCCGTCAACGGGCGGAGCAAGGGTGCCGCAGACGGGACGCAGGTCGAAACCACCATGTGGATCTCAGTGACCGCCCTGGGCAAACAGGCTGAGCTTGTTGGCGAGCGGCTCCACAAAGGGAGCCGGGTGCTCACCCGCGGCAAGCTCGAGCACCGCGAATGGGTGGGCAACGACGGCCAGAAGCGATGCGGTCTGGACTTGCTCCAGCGCGACATTGAGTTCTTCGATGCCCGGCGTGACGCGGCAGGCGACGCCGACGCTGGCCAATCGCAGGCCTACCCAGCCGACGAGTAGGCGACCCGACACTGCACCTGAGCACGCCTGGACATCTACTCCGCAAGCGCGCTCAGACGCACCGGCGTTGCAGCCCCTCGACGCCTGCGCAGCCAGGTAGAATGCCCCGCGCCTTCCGACCGGCATCACACACACCATAGCCTGGGGTGTGGTACCCTCTTACTGTTCAGCTATTGTCATTATCTGAGAGTTGGTTCTCTTGGGTCGGCCCAGCCTGCTTTTCCAGAAGGGCAATCACCAGGGATAGACTGTGATATAGTAGGAAGGCCAGCGGGTTGCACCACGTTCGTGTGGGTGCAGGCAGATGGTTTGTTCAACGCCAAACGTGTCAACAGGGAGGTTCTGATGGCAGGCGTGCTGGGCCGCATCTCGACAATTTTCAAGTCTAAAATGAACTCGGCGCTGGATGCGGCCGAAAATCCTAGCGAAACCCTAGATTATTCGTACGAGCAACAGATCGAGCAGTTACAGAAGGTTCGGCGCGGTATTGCCGACGTGGTCACCGCCAAGTCGCGGCTGCAACTACAGCTGACCAAGATGCAGCAAGACTCCGCCAAGTACGACAATCAGGCTCGTCAAGCACTCGCCGCCAACCGGGAGGACCTCGCGCGACTCGCGCTCCAACGCAAGGCAGATCTGCAGGGTCAGGTCACCAGCATGCAGGCGCAAGTCGAAACGCTCGAAGCACAACAGCAACAGCTGCAATCCGGCGAACAGCGCCTCTCCGCCAAGATCGAGGCCTTTAAGACCCGGAAAGAAACGATCAAAGCGCAGTACACTGCAGCTCAGGCTCAGGTGCGGATTAGCGAAGCAGCCAGTGGACTCTCAGAAGAGATGGCCGACGTGAACGCGGCCATTCAGCGCGCTGAGGACAAGACGCAGGCCATGCAAGCGCGCGCCAACGCTATTGGCGAGCTGACGGCGGCTGGTACGCTGCCAGACGTGCTCGGGACGGGCGACGACTTACAAGCTCAGCTCGACCAAATCACGGCGGGTGGCGATGTCGATGTCGAGCTTGCCGCGCTCAAGGCTCAACTCGGCCAGGGTGCCGAGCCACCCAAGCAGCTAGGCCAGAGCACAGGAACCGGACAATGATCGTTCGCGTGCAAGGCAGCGGCCAGTATCGTCTGGCCGAGCGCGACATCGCTGAGCTGCAGAGCATCGATCACAAGCTCGTCGACGCGGTTCATGCTCAGGATGAGGTGCAGGTGCACGCGCTGCTCGACGAGATGATTGACCTTGTCAAGACCAAGGGCACTCCGGTCGGCATTGATGAGCTGGTGTCTTCAGACACCGTGCTGCCGCACGACACCATTACCGTCGAAGAGGTTCAAGCTCTACTAGAACACGAAAGCCTGGTCGGCACCGCCAAAACGGCCGGCTAGGCAGAGCGTGGTGCTCGAGTCGCATCGCGCCGGCTACGCAAGCAGCCTGGTGGAAAGTGAAAGCGGGCAGCAGCCATGATCGTACGTGTACAGGGCAGTGGTCAGTACCGGCTCGCCGATACGGTGATGGGCGGGTTCAACGCCTTCGATAGCCAGTTGCAGGATGCTGTCGCGCGCCATGATGAACAGGCCACCACCGCAACGCTCTACAAGATGATCGCCTACGTGCAGACTGAAGGCACGCCTGTCGAGCACGACGAGGTGATGCCGTCAGACATCATCTTGCCGCCGGATAACCTGACCTACGACGAAATTGTTGCCACGCTCAAGGAGGATGGCCTGATTCCCGGCTAGCGTCGCCGAGGTTCCGTGAAGTCTGGTTCGAAGAAGGTCGGTAGGGGCGACTGGGCTTCGGCCCGACCCGTGGCTAGATGCATGACCGGCACCGCTATAGATGTGTGCCGGCCACGTGCCACATGGTGGGTGCGTATGCTCAAACGGGCATGCCCCACATGGGGTACCAGTACCCCAGCTCCTTTTCGATGGGCATCTCGCCCTGCATCAGCGATGCCAGGCGCAGTTCGTATGCGTTGTCGCGCTGCCCTTCGCCCGAGGGCACAAACGGGTACCATTTCCCCTGTTTGTAGTTGTACATCCAGTAGACGTTCTTGCTCTCACCGGAAAACTTGAACACGGCCGACAGCAGGCGATCCCCATAGGCGCGCGATCGCAGTTCCTCACCGACCATGTGGATAGTAGTCACAAGATCCTCGAAATCGTCAGTCTGAATGATCGCCCATTGGAAACCCAGATTATCCGAGAATGCGTTCATCTTCGAAAGGCTACCCGTATCCTTCGCGCGAATCTGCAACAGACCGTCGATGTCGCGCTGCATCTCCTCGAAGCGGACCGCTTCTATGGACTTGAACGCGAGCGCGGCAGCTTTGCTTGGCTCGAGGTGAAGCGACACTTGCAGTGTGACCACTGCGGTCGAGATAGCAAATAGGCCCTCGGTCTTGGACGCGGCCGGCTTGGATGTACCCAGAAGCTTATCCAGGAAACTCACCGCCTACAACCTCCAAAGCATAGCGGGAGGGCAGGCCGTCGACCTGCCCTCCCATTCGTCGCTCAAACCATGCGCATGATCACTAGGTAGCCTGCCCCTCGTTACTGGCTAGCCCGATCCATGCTCCGCTCCAGCGCCTCCAGGCGCGCAAGCCGGTGCTCCAGCGTGGGATGCGTGCTGAATATCTCGCTCGCGGTCGACTTCACCTGCGGCACAATGAAGAATGCGTTCATCGATTGCGAGGTTCGCAGGTCGTTGGTGGGAATGCGCTGGATCGTGCCGCTGACCTTGAGCAGCGCAGACCGCATAACCGCCGGGGTGCCGGTCAGCAGCACCGAGCCGCGGTCGGCCGCGTATTCGCGGTACCGTGAGAGCGCACGCAGCAGGAAGAAGCTGATTGCCCACACGGCGGCTGAGACCAAGAATATGATCGCGGCGGAATTGTCCCGGCTATCCCGCCGACCCCCCATGCCAAAACCCGTCCACATGCCAATCTGGACGATGAAGGAGGCCACACTGGCGAACAGACTGGCGTATGTCAGAACCATCATGTCGCGGTTCTTGATGTGGCTCATCTCGTGGGCCAGCACGCTCTCGAGCTCCTGAGGTTCCAGCAGTCGAGTTATACCGCGCGTCACGGCGATCACTGCATGCTTTGGGCTTCTCCCTGTCGCAAAGGCGTTGGGCACCTGGGTTTCGATGATTGCCACGCGCGGCGTCGGGAGGTCCGCCAGCTGCGAGAGCCGAGTAATGATGCGATACAGCTCGGGCTCCTCTTGCGGAGTGACCTCGCGCGCGCCAGTGCTCAGGAGCACGAGCTTGTCGGAAGCGAAGTACTGGAACAGCACCATGCCTGCACCGACAAACACGAGCAAGATGAAACTGCCGGTCACTGCCCATAGCACCGCCAAGAAGATGGAGTAGAGCACCGCCAACAGAAAGAGCGTAAAGCCCATCCGTAGCGTCAACTGTGTGTCGCGTCCATACCAACGTTTCGTAGCCATTGTTCACGAGTCCTTCTGCACGCTGTCGCTTGATCAACTAGGGGCAAGCCAAATTCACGCGAAACCATCGTCAGTCCGGGGTCACCCGGAAAGCTCTCTGCATTCGGAGTGTACCACAGCGTCCGCGTCCGATCCCGCCAAATCAGCGCGCAAATGGCGCGGAGGCAGGGAAAACGCCGATCAGCTTGCCATGCACAGCGCCGGCCAGCTTGGTCGAGGTGCCAGTGGACGGATCGACCTGCCAGACGCTATTTCCGGCAACGTAGATCAGCGCCCGCGCGTCCGGCGTCCAGGCCAGACCGGTCGGCGCCGCGGCAGTCGGCGGCGTGAACACCGTGCTGGTGTTGCGCTGCAGGCGCAGTACGTTAACTTGCCAGGCACGGGAGCTCCAGGTAATGTAAGCCAACTGTGTCGCACCGCGTGGGCTGAACGCGGACAGGCCAGCGGCATCCGGAACAAAACGGATCCGCTGCCCACTTGCCGTCTGGATGGCAAGCCCCTGATTGGGCACCTGAATAGCCAGAGCATGCCCATCCGGCGACCATGCAATCGCCTGCGGTGGCTGCGCGCCCAGGTACTGCAGGACCACTGAGTCACCGGTACCAGCGATTTGGAGCAACCGGATCAGAATCTGGGGCGCGAATCCCTGCGTTCGCGGCAGACTATCAACACGCGCGACTTGCAGGCCGTCTGGGGACAGTGCGGCGAGCGCATCGTGCCGGGGCAGGTGCAACCAGGCAACTGCCTGCGCCGGCGATCGATCGACCGCGTATTTCGCCACAATTCCGCCACCTGAGGCGTGGGCGTTAGCCAGCAACACGACGACATGGGAGGCATCCGACCAGGTAGCCGCCGCGACCCGCCATGGTCCAGGCCCATAGGACGGTGGGGGGAACGGCAGCGTCTCGGCAGGTTGGCCGGGGCCGCGTATCAAGTACAGACTGCTGCTGTCTGGGGCGCTCGACGCGACAACAATGCCGCGGTCACCCGGCCACAGATTCAGCCCTGTCGCTGTCGCTGATGGCACGCCAATGCCTAGCTCCTGGGATTGGCCTTGCGGACCGATCGACTGCAGCTGCGAGCCCTGCTGGAACAACACCCGGTACGGCGCCGGCGCCGGCGGCGGCACCGGCGGAGCAGGGTCCCGACGGACCAGGTACGCGGTCAGCGCCACAGCCACGCCGATGGTGACCACCAGCAACGCGGCCAAGTTCAACAGCCCGGGAGCATGTCGCGAGAGGGTCAGCGTGCCTTGTCTTGAAACCATCGCCTACAATAGTAACGCCTGTTGGGCACGTCCGTCACGCCTTCGACCTGCGGGGCGCGAGGGCGGTCAGGATGTCCGCGCCCCCAAAGTGTGGCACCTCTAGATGTGAGCATCCTCCGATCGTTCTCGTCGCGGTAGAACTATGCCTTGTAGGCTATATGCGCCTACGGGAACGCCTCCGCGGCGCGCAGACGGTGACGAGCACGATGCCCGCGCTCCAAGGAACGTGGGCATGCGAGACGCTTGCATTCCCTGGCGCCGGCCATTCGCCAGGATCTGTGTCACAGGCAGGAGAGGGCCCGCAGGAAGCGCCGAGTGGCGTTCCCTGCGGGTTCGTGAGGCGAAGTGAGCTAGCTTTGCTTGATCAGCTCGAGCTCGAGGCTGATCTTGACCGTGTCGCCGACCAGCATGCCGCCGGTCTCGAGCGCAACATTCCACTGCAAGCCAAAGTCTTTCCGGTTGATCTGCGTTGCGGCGCTATAGCCTGCAACCTGCATGCCCCACGGATTGGTGCCCGCGCCATTCTTGGTGGCGTCGAGCGTGACTTGGCGCGTAACGCCACGAATCGTGAGGTCGCCCGTGACCGCGAACTTGTCCTCGCCCCTGGGCACAACCTGGGTGCTCTTGAATGTCATAGTGGGGTGCTCGTCCGCCAGGAAGAAGTCGGCCGAACGCAGGTGAGCATCGCGCTTCTCATCACGAGTGTCAATGCTACCCACGTTGATAGTCGCCTCGACCGACGAGCGCGCCGGGTCGGCGGCATCTTCTACGACCGTGGCGTCGAAGTCCGTGAATTGCCCCTTCACGGTGGTGAACATCATGTGCTTTACGGAGAATTCAACGCTGGAATGGGCCTTGTCGACGGTCCAGGTGCTGGTCTGCGGGGCTGCTTGTGTACTCATGGTGTATCTCCTCGAGCTTTTCGCTCCTTGAGTGAATGACTCAGCCTGCGCAACAACGCGACAAGCTGCGATCGATCGGCGGCGGGCATGAATGCGAACAGGGTATCCATTGTGGCTTCGTGGGCAGGCACGGCCTCATCAAATAGCTTCCGCCCTCCGGAAGTGAGGAACAGCCGGTTGGATCTCCCGGCCGGGATTCTGCGGATGAGCTCATCGCGCTCCATGCGGTCCAGCAGTTGGCATACGTTCCCTTTGGTCACGAGCAAGACCTCAGCCAGATCCTGCTGAGTGAGACCCTCGGCCATGCCTACCTGCACCAGCACGTCGAACTGGGCGCTGCTCAGACCCCAGGTTCGCAGATGCTCGCTCGCCAGCTGATCGAGCGACTGGACTATTCGAGCCAACCGGAGCCAGATCAGCAGCGAGATCGTCGGACGTCTCCCGTGTTTCTTGACTGCAAGATCCTCTGCCATCCGATGACCTCCCACGTGCTCCCAGTACTTTAAGTTTAGTACTAAACTAAAATACTGTCAAGGGCAACTCGCTGAATGTTGGCGGGCCGGAGTCATCTGATCCCAGAGCGTTCGCGGTACCGGTGCGATGGAGTGGGTGCTCAGCTGATCCGAGGACGGGCGGGGACGCCCGCGCCCCCAGACTGCAGCGCATCGTCGCACTGCAAAGCGATGGGTCCAACTGATGGCACGACCAGAGGCGGGCAAGATGCCCGCGCCCCCGGAGGGTGCAGTGCACCACTACACGACGGTCTTGCTGTTGCGCTTCCCGTCGTAGGTGAGGCGCACCTTCTTGCCGTCGATCAAGGTCTCCAGGTGTACCGTGCGGTTCCAGATGAAGAACACGTGCTGCAGCGTCTTCTCGGCGTAGCGGATGTCGAGCTCGGTGCCCTCGTAGCGGTGTTCCAGGTACAGCTCGCGGTTGTTCCTATAGTCACCATCAGCCACGACGATCACGGGCAGGCCGAAGTTATCCAGGCCGGCCACGAGCGTGTCGCGCACCGTGCGCCAGTTCGTGTCGGCTACCTGCCACTCGTCGTCGACGAGCTTATACGTGTAGAGATCGAGGTCGCGCACGAGCTCCTCGGTGAGGTACTTGCGCAGCAGCGTTTGGTCGCTCTCGGTTTCTCGCACCTCGAATAGCTTGGCGCGGCCCTGACCGGGGACTCTGCCCAATTGCTGCTGCTCTTCATCAGTCGGATTGTCCCAACGTCGCTCGATATCCTCGAGCACTTTGAAACCCACGTAGTAGGGATTGATGTGCATGCGGCCGCCAGGAGATACGACGCCTGAGTGCATGCGCGAGAATGAAGCGTACTCGTCGGCCGGGAGGTCAAGCGCGTCCATGATGCGGTAGTGCCAGTAGCTGGCCCAGCCCTCGTTGATAATCTTGGTGCGCATCTGCGGCAAGAAGTAGATCATCTCTTCGCGGACGACCGCCAGGATGTCGCGCTGCCAATCTTCCAGGTCGCGCGCGTAGGCAATCAGGAAGTACAGCAGATCGTGCTCGGGCCGCTCAGGGATCTTCTTGACGCGATCCTCGGCCTTTGCCTCGGGCCGGGCTACACCAATGCTGAGCACATCCTCGTAGGGAGTGCCCACGGCGCCGGACTCTTCGTCCTTCGCGGCGGGATTGCGACTAACCGCGTTATCCGGCTGCCGGGCAATATGCTCTTTCAGCGAAAGCGCGGCGTCGAGGAAGCGCTCCACGGCCAGCAGTCCGTGCTCGAACTCGTAGCGCGCAATGCGATCGGCATTTACGCTGACTGATTCCGGCATCTTGCGATTCGTATCGGCAAAGTAAAGGTTGTTCTTGAAGAAGTCGGTGTGCCCCAGGACATGGGCCATCACCATCTTGTTCTCCAGCGCGTCGTTGGTATCGAGCAGGAAAGCCTGTGAGGGATTGGCGTTGATGACCAGCTCGTAGATCTTGGAGAGCCCGTAGTCGTACATGGTCTTCATGTGGTAGAAGGCCTTGCCGTGCGTCCAGTGGCTGAAGCGGCCGGGTATGCCGTAGGCGCCGAACTCGTAGACCATCGCGGCAGGCACGATCTCGAAGTGCGTGGGGAACGGGTCGAGGCCGAACGACCGGGCCACGTCCCAGACGGCCTGCATGGTGCGATCGGGGTTGGGATCGGCGATTTGACGCGGCATGGAGCGCCTCTCAGGTGATTGCGTTGGGCGGAGGAGCCTCAGGGGCATGCGTTTCAGGCGGGTACAGCCGGCTTGGCGAAGAACTTTCGCAGTGCGGGGTATACGTCTTCTTTGCTCTTGATGGTAATTGCCACGAATTCGGGCGAGATGATGTCCGCGAAGGCGCTCATCAGGCTGCTGGACGCCCAGCGGCTGTAGGCCTCCTCCTTGATCTCGCCGTAGCCAAATAGGTTGCACCGCTGCAGCAGTTGCTTGACAAGCTTCACGCAGATGGCGTTGTCGTCGTCCCCCCAGTTGTCGCCGTCGCTGAAATGGAAGGGGTAGATATTCCAGCGGTCTGCGGGATAGCGATGGTCTATGATGTCCAGGCACAGCTTATATGCTGAAGAAACACGCGTGCCCCCGCTCTCGCCGAGACTGAAGAAGGTCTGCTCATCCACCTCCTTTGCCTCGGTGTGATGCGTGATGAAGGCGATCTGCACGCTGGAGTACTTGGTACGCAGGAACCGCACCATCCAGAAGTAGAAAGCGCGCGTGATGTACTTTTCGAACTCGCCCATGCTGCCGGACACGTCGCGCATCGCAATGACCACGGCGTTGTGCTGCAGCTCGTGCGTCACGTTCCAGGTGCGATAGCGAAGGTCGTCTTTCTTGATGTGCAGTGCGCTGGGGTGCTCGAGGTGCTCCTCGTCCTCATCGAGAATCTCGGGGACGGGTAGGATGCCCGCGCTCCCGGGTTCGTCGCTGCCAGGGCGATGGAGCTGGCGCACGGCTGGGCCGGGGACGGGCAGGACGCCCGCGCTCCCAGGGTCATGCATGCTCGTGCCGCGAGTCATGGCCTGGCGCTTCATCGCTTGCAAGATTGAGCGCTTCTTGTCGAGATTGGGAAGTATGCCCACCGGACGCACATCGTCAAAGCGTAGGCGCTCGGAAACGACCTCCTGCTGACCCTTCTGCTTGAGATTTGGCAGGCCGAGGTCGGCGAAGATCATCTCGGCCAGCTCATCAATGCTGAACTCGGTCTCATAGTAGTCGATGCCGGGTTGGTCGCCCGCCGTGCGGCCACGACCAGGCTGCTGTTGCGGCACCTGGCCGATCACATCGCCGGGCTTACTGTCGCCCGACCCCTGCCCCACGCCGCCCTTCTTGAACGGGTCGTAGCGGAAGCTGTACTCCTCAAGGGATCGCACCGGCACCTTGACGATCTTAGTGCCGTCGCTGGTAATGATGGACTCGTTGGAGATGATTTCGCCTAGCTGGCCTTTGATCGCTTCCCGCACCTTCTCTTGATGCCGGGCCTGATCCTTCGGACCCTTGCGATGCAAGCTCCAATCGTTCTCGCTGATGCTCATGGTAGTCGACATGGGTCGGGCACCTCTTGTTGGCATAGGGACGGCGGTCTGAAGACCGCATGTAGGCGATCCGTGAGCCTCCCCGGCCTGACGCTTGGGAGGGCGGTCTGAAGACCGCTGCTAGGCGACCAGTGAGCCTCCCCGGCCTGAAGGCCTTAACGTTGCCCACAAGTCGGCAGGTAGGTGCTGGCGTGGTAGGGTGGATGGAGGACCGTGTGCTGAGCCATGACAGAAAGGGAAGAGATGGTGCAGGCTGCCGA
>Ga0187876_1000064_pt1 | contig 98399 bp, 78 predicted proteins | sample June2016WEW_17_4_FD_133000 | JGI IMG/M metagenome (GOLD analysis project Ga0187876, IMG submission 133000) | Peatland microbial communities from SPRUCE experiment site at the Marcell Experimental Forest, Minnesota, USA - June2016WEW_17_40 | ecosystem: Environmental > Terrestrial > Soil >... | reverse complement strand
GCAACCAGGCGCTCACAGACCGCCCGGCGGAATTCCCTCGCATAACGCTTGGGCATGGACTACCTCCTGGTAGCTCACGACCAAACTCTTATATCGCTGGCTCGGCCTATGGGGTCTAGGCCAGAACGCACCCCCAACGGGATTCGAACCCGTGTTACCGCCTTGAAAGGGCGGCGTCCTCGGCCGCTAGACGATGGGGGCTCGACCGATCGGGGCACAAGGAGGCTAGCAGCCCCTCTACGTTGCTGATCTTGTTGGCGCTCAGTCGCCCACCTTGCTGCCGCGTCTCATCTCCCACGTGGAGCCTTCAGGAGCGTCGTGGACGGCGACGCCGAGGAGCTCGAGCCGGTCGCGAACGGAATCAGCTTCGGCAAAGCGCCGCTCTCGCCGGGCGGAGTCTCTGATATCCAGTAGCACGTCGACGTATGGGCCGATCAACTCTGCGGGATCGCGTACACCCATCTCGGACAGAAGGCCGAGGTCGCGGATCATCGAGCGCAAGCTTGCTCGGCCCCGGTCCATCTCGTCGGATTGGAGCGTGTCCGCTCGCCATGCCCACATCTCCTCCTCGAGCGCCAGCACGGCGGCCACCATCCCCGGTGCGTCAGACCTCTCACGCGCCGATCGGAAAGCGGACTCATGGACGCGGATGGCCTGAAGCAACGGTGAGCCGCCTGGGCGCGCCACGGTCTGCGCCGCGCCCTCGGACCCTTGAGGAGCTGGCTGCTCGCGCCCTTCGGCTACGTCGCCCACCGCAAGGGCACCGACACCGTCACTCGCGATGTCGCCGGTCCGCGCGCCATCGGTGACGCGGCTCGTCGCCCGCGCCCCCTCGTAGGAAGGTGCCGAGGCGAGATCGGAGGCGAGCTCGAGGACGCGTTCCAGCGGCACGGTCGTGCCGGCCTCGAAGCGCGCCGAGTGCCCGCGTACGCGCACCGTGACCCCGCCACGGCCTGCCACCGTCGCGAGCGCGGAGTCGAAGTCCACGCACAAGGCGGTGTGCTCGTCGACCCCGAGCACGAACGTCCCGTCAGGGAGCTTCGGTTCGATGAGCGAGAGGCGGTCTTCTCCCAGATAGCAGTAGCGCGTGTCGTGCGTCTGGCCCTCGGCGTTGTCGTAATGGGGGATCACCGCTGCAGGCAGCCCCAAGGGGCTGAGCAGGTCCAGGCCCTCGAGCCAGTGGGGCTCTTCGCCCACCTTGTACACCTCGTACACCGGGACGGTGGCGACGCCGAGGGTGAGCGCGGCGGCCGACGCGAACGTGACGGCCCCACCGATCATCAGCTTCTCCGAGAGCAAGGAAGGGACGAGAGTGTCCCTCCACTGGCGCAGGGCGTACGAGGGACTTCCCGGACCGGAGAAGACCAGCGGAAGAGCGGCCATCTGCGACACGATCTCTTGTCCGCGATCACCCTCCAGGTCGGCGGCCGATCGCATGCCCGCCACTTCGAGCGTTGTCCCTACGCTCTCGCGGAAATACGACACGGCGCGTGCGGCTATCTCAGCAGCGTTCGTCTGAAAGCCGAACGGTGTGTCGAGAAGGAGCCCGTGCACCGACGCCGAACCGGGTTCATGTCCGGCCGAGGTCTCTGTCGCGGTTTGCGCTGCAAGGAGCTGCTCGGTCACGCCCCGGTGCACCTTGACCATCGTCGGTGCCGTCTCGCCCGACCCCATGATGGTGAGCAACCTCGGAAGACTCCGGCTTCTCACGCCGGACCTCCTTCGCCCTCTGTGACTTCGCCTTTTGGGAGAGTCTCGGCGAGCGAGTCGACGATCTCGCCCTGGAGCATGCTCAGGTAGCGGTACACAGCCACCTGCGGGGCGTGTGGATCGGATTCCTCCACGATGATTTCGTTCTCGGTGACATCGAGCTGGGTGCCCAGGACGAGCCTGAGCACTTCGAGGGCGTCGAGCCACTGGTGGATCTCCTCCTCGTCGAGGCTCGGTTCGTCCACCGTCGCCGTCAGGGTGTCGAGAGCGTCTCGGTGCCGGTGCAGGAGGTGCGCGCCCATCATCTGCCGGTAGTCGGATTCGGCTTTGGTCTCTTGCGGGTATGCGACAGGAAAGACACGCGCTGCGCTGGGATCGCGTGCCTCGAGCAGCCCGCGTGCCTGCAGTGGAAGCGCTTTGAGCAACTCCCGCTCGTCGCCACCGAGCCCGTTGCGGAAACGGCCGTGACGGTCGCGCCTGAAACGGCGCCGCCCGATCACGACCGCACGCTTCTTCTCACTGGGCCTGTTCTAGGGTTGCCCACAGACAGTGCTCGTGCAGGCGCATGACGTCCAGCTCGGCCCGCTCGCGTGGCCCCGAGGACACGATGGCCCGGCCTTTGTTGTGGACGTCGAGCATGAGCCGCGTCGCCTTCTCGCGGCTGTAGCCGAAGAGCTTCTGGAAGACGTACGTGACGTAGGACATCAGATTGATCGGGTCGTTCCACACGATCACGAGCCAGGGCCGGTCAGGTCGGATGTCCTCGCCGCCCGAGGGCCGTTCGGTCTCGACCGGCGCCGTCAGAGGTCCGGCCGGAGCCGCCGAACGGGCCAGCGTAGCTGTGACCGTGGAGGTGCCGACGTCCGACGTGATCATGCGTGAACCGGTCATCCTCGCATCACTGCCTCGGCCGGTTCCGCACCCAGCTCATGAGCCGCGGGACGGGGAGCCGGGCCTGCGCGGACGGCGACAGCCTCCGGGTCGTGATGCCACAACCCGTCGGCGAACCAGTACATGGCGCTCCACACGACCGTGGCGCCGAGCACGTGCACGCCGACGAGCAACGCAGGCAGATGGCTCCAGTACTGGGTGTACCCGACGATCCCCTGTGCCGCCATGGCCGCCAACATCGCGCGTCCTCTCCTGCGCACCGACTGCGGCGCCCCACCTCGTTCGAGGAGATAGAGCAGTCCCAGGACCAGGGCGCCCAGCGTGAGGACGATCCCCGAGTGGGTGCGCGCCATGTCGGCCAAGGGCACGGGAAGGCGCTTCGCCCCCACGCCACCCGCGTGGGGACCTGCCGCGGTGGTGGCGGTACCGGCCACGACGGCGAGCAGGAGCAGACCCCAGGCGAGGCGGGTCATCCACATCTCCCGGGAGTCCACCTTGGCGACGCCGCGCCCGGGTGCCCGACCGGAGCGCAGAGCGAGCGCGCACGCCACCGTCAGCAGCGCGATGCCCACCACGAAGTGGGTCATGACGGCGTAGGGATTGAGCTTCGAGTACACGACGATCTCGCCGAGCAGCGCTTCGCCCACGATGCCGCCTATCAGTGCCGCTGACAGTGCGACGAGGTCGCCACGACGTGGGACCCGGAACACGGCGAAGGCGAGAGCCACGACGGCGGCCGTGCACACCGCTACCACAACGATCCGGTTGCCGAACTCCAACGCCGGGTGAAGTGCCAGCGGAGGCGTGAAGTGCTGCTTGAAGCAACCAGGCCAGTCCGGGCACCCGAGCCCTGAATCGGTCAGCCGCACGGCACCGCCCGAGACGATGTTGAGGACCGTCAACCCGAGCGTCACCTGGGCGACGCGCAAGAAGACCCTGGGGGTGACCGTGGGGGGCATGAGGGCACGGGAAGCCTGCACCGGCGCACAATCGTACCTGCCGCTGCCGTATGCTCAGCACTCAATGTCTGTCGTGTCCCCCGTCCTGAAAGAGGCGCCGGCCGTCGAGCGCCTTCGCTCCCGCGCGATGCATTTGCGCAGCTACGTGGTGCTGACGAAGCCACGCATCGTGGAGCTTTTGCTCGTCACGACTTTGCCGACGATGTTCGTGGCCCGACGGGGCGTTCCGTCGGTCGTGCTGATGGTGGCCACGCTCGCGGGTGGGGCACTGGCCGCGGGAGGTGCCAACGCCGTCAACATGGTCGTCGACCGCGACATCGACCGTGTGATGCGCCGCACCAGGCATCGTCCCCTCGTCACCGGTGAGCTCACGCCCGTTTCAGCGCTCGTCTTCGCCGTCACCCTCGAGCTCGTCGCGTTCGCCGAGCTGTGGTTCGCGGTCAACCTCCTGTCGGCTCTCCTGGCCTTGGCGGCCACCGCGTTCTACGTCTTCGTCTACACGATGTGGTTGAAGCGGTCCTCGACGCTGAACATCGTGATCGGAGGGGCGGCTGGAGCCGTGCCCGTTCTCGTGGGGTGGGCTGCGGTCACGAACCGCCTCGGGTGGACACCTGTCGTGCTGTCCGCCGTGGTGTTCCTCTGGACACCCCCGCATTTCTGGGCGCTTGCAGTTCGCTGTCGTGAGGACTACGAGGCCGCTCACATCCCGATGCTCCCGGTCGTCGCGCCCCTCGCGCGCACCGCTCGGCAGATCCTCCTCTACACGCTCGCGCTCGTCGCGGTGACGCTGGCGGTCATCCCGGTCGCGCACATGGGATTGCTCTACACCGCCGCCGCTGCAATCCTGGGAGCGTTGCTGCTGGGGTACGCGCTTCGCCTGCGCCGGGCCCAGACACCCGCAGCAGCCATGGCGCTGTTCCGGTATTCGATCACCTATCTCACGCTGTTGTTCGTCGCTCTCGCCACCGACGTCATCGTCCGCTTTCACTGAGCACGGCTCAGGGCGTTCCGGAGCGGTGCTCCCCGGCCAGCCCGATTGCCAGGGTGACGGCCTCCTCGGGGGTGCTCGCCCGCATTACGGCACTTGTCTGCTTGCCAGCTCGCGCAAGCTCCCAGGTGCCGAGCCCCACGACCGCTACGCCGGTCGCGAGCGCCAGCGCGATCTCCGACAACGTGCCGAATTCGCCACCTACCGCAATCACGGCGTCCGCGGCGCGCACGACCAGAGCGTTTCGGGCCTCGCCGATCCCGGTCGGCAAGGCGATGTCGACGTGTGCGTTCGCATCGCTGCGCTTCGTCCCGGGCAGGATCCCCACCGTGAGCCCACCGCCCTCGCGTGCTCCTTCGCACGCCGCTTCCATCGCGCCACCGAGGCCGCCGCACACGAGAACGGCGCCGGCCTCGGCGAGCCCCTGACCCACCGCCTTCGCCAGCTCGCGCTCGGCTGGAGGTGCGTTGCCGCCACCCACGACCGCTACGTAGAGGGGCCTGGGCACCTCCAGATCTTGTCCCAAGAGCCTGCGCGCATGGTGGTTGCACGCCAGGCGGGCACTACTGCCAGCGGAAGGTGAGGGCGGCGGCAGCAGGTGCCGCCACGGCCCAGCAGGCGAGGACCACCCACGACCACGCCGGTACCGCGACCCTGAGCCCCAACGAGTCGTGCAACGCCTGGGCTAGAGCTGCCGAGGGCAGCGCCTTCGCCACTCCCTCGAGCCAGCCGGGGAGCTTCGACAGCGGCGCGAGCATCCCGCTCACCAGGAGAAAAAGCAGCCACAGACCGTTGGCGGCCGCCAGGTTCACCTCGGCTCGCAACACACCTGCCAGCAACAGGCCTATGCCGCCGAAACCGGCGGTGGCGAGCAACACGACCAGCACAGCCGCACCGGCTCCCCCGGCGCTCGGGTGCCAGCCGAGGGCGAGCGAGACCGGCACGAGCACCACCACCTGGAGCACCTCTACGACGACTATCGCCGCTATCTTCGCCCCGAGCAGCGACGGGCGTCCGAGAGGGGTCGACCCGAGACGCTTGAGCACTCCGTAAGAGCGCTCGAAACCGGTGCCGATCGAGAGGTTCACCATCGAGGTCCCCATCACCGCGAGGGCCAGGATCCCCGGCGCCAGGAACCTGACCGGGTGAGCCGTCCCTACAGGGAGGAGATGGACCTCCGAGAAGAAGACGAGGAGCACGACCGGGATCCCGATGGTGAGCAGCAGGGACTCACCGCGTCCGAGGGTCATGCCCACCTCAGCCGCGCACTGAGCCACCAGCCGACCAAGAGCGTGCGCGGGCACACGGGCCGTGGGCCCGACCGACGAGCACGTGGGGTTCTCGCCGTCTGGCACCTCCAGCTGGTCTTCACCGAGGTCCGGCGCGCGACGATTCTTCTTCGGATCGTCTGCTCCTCCGGCAGCTGATTCCTCGCCTGCGCGTTCGTTCTCACCGTCAGGTCCTTCGTCTACAGAGCGCGCGCGAGTCACCTCCAGGTACACCTCTTCGAGCGACCGTCGCCCGGCGTGGAGGTCCGCGAGCGGGAGATCGTGCTCTGCCAGCCACCCGGCGAGCTTCCCCAGCCGAGCGGGGGTGGCCTCTTCCTTCATGACGTAGCGGCCCGCCTCTTCTTCTACGACGAAGCTTGCGTCCACCCCGAGCGCTGCGGCGAGCCCGTCCAATTCGACTCCGGGCGGGGCCGAGAAGTAGATGCCGCCTCGGGTTCCGGCAGCTGCCAGCTCCGCCACCGAGCCGCTGGCGACAGCCCGCCCACGCGTGATGATCACGACCTCGTCTGCGAGACGTTCGGCCTCGGGCAATTCATGCGTGGTGAGAAGGACGCACGTCTCTCGATCTCGAAGTGACGCTATGACGGCCCGGATCGCCAGGCGCCCTTCGGGGTCCACGCCGGCCGTGGGCTCGTCTAAGAACACCACCTCAGGCCGCCCGACGAGCGCGAGGGCCATGGAGAGGCGCTGTTGCTCTCCCCCCGACAGATGGCGCCACGGTGTGGCGGACAACCCGCTCAACCCGACCAGCTCGAGCAGCGCGTCGGGATCCTCGGCGTCCTCGTAGTAGCTGGCGAAGAGCTCCAGCACCCTGCGAGTGCCGATCGTGGGATAGACACCTCCGTGCTGGAGCATCACCCCGATACGCGCTGAGAGGGCTCTGTGCTGCGAGATCGGATCGCATCCGAGCACCCGTACGAATCCCGCCTCGGCGCGTCGGTAGCCTTCGAGGGTCTCTACGGTCGAGGTTTTCCCGGCTCCGTTCGGGCCCAGTAGCGCGAGCACCTGGCCGTGCTCGGCGCTGAGCGAGAGGCCGTCCACCGCCACGAGCGCTCCGTAGCGCACGACGAGTCCACGGCAGTCGATCGCAGGCACGGCCACTCACGGCGAGGCTACTTGTGGGTACTACCTTTGAGCGCAACATGATCGACATCCGTCTGGTCAGGGACGACCCAGATGCCGTGCGCAAGGCGTTCTCCCGACGACAGGTCGACCCGACCGAGGTCGACCGCCTTCTCGAGGCGGACAGGCGCGCCCGCGCCGCAGTCGGCCACCGTGACGAGATTCGCGCCCGGGTGAAGGATCTGTCGCGCCAGGTCGGCGAGGCGAGACGTTCGGGCAACACGACAGAAGCCGCCGCGCTCGCCGAGCAGAGCCGCGCTCTGGGCGACGAGGAGCGCCAGGCCGACTCAGAGGCGACCTCCGCCCAGGGAGAGGTGCGCGAGCTGTTGTTGTGGCTCCCGAACCTCCCCGCACCCGACGCACCTGACGGCGAGGGCCCGCAGGACAACGTCGTCGTAAGGCGCTGGCCCGCGAAGGCGCGCTCATACTCGGAGTGTCAGCGGGTTCCCCACTGGGACGTCGGCGCGCAGCTGGGCATCTTGGACCTCGAGCGTGCCGCGAAGCTGTCGGGTTCGATGTTCCCCCTCTACCGGGGTCTCGGGGCGCGCCTCATCCGGGCGCTCGGCGCCTTTGCTCTCGACCACCACGCGCAGAGCTACGAGGAGATCCGCCCCCCCACGCTGGTGCGCACCGAGACGATGTTGTCGACGGGCCATCTCCCGAAGTTCGCCGACGAGGCGTACCACGTCGAGCGCGACGACCTGTGGGCGATCCCAACTGCGGAGGTGCCCCTCACATCCATGCACAGGGGGGACCTCCTCGAGGAGGTCGATCTCCCCTTGCGTCTGTGCGCGTCGACGGCGTGCTTCCGCCGTGAGGCAGGGGCTGCGGGGCGCGACACGCGAGGTGTGCTGCGGACGCACGAGTTCGACAAGGTCGAGCTTTTCGCCTATGCCACCGCCGAACAGTCGCCGGTCGAGCTCGAGGAGATGGTCGCGCGCGCCGAATCGTTGTTGCAGTCGCTCGACCTGGAGTACCGGGTCGTCGACCTGTGCACCGGCGACCTCGGCAATGCTGCGGCGCGCACGTTCGACCTCGAGGTCTTCGCGCCGGGAAGTGACATGTGGCTCGAGGTGTCCTCTGTCAGCTGGTGCGGCGACTACCAGGCGCGAAGAGCGAACATCCGGTATCGGCCCACCGGCGGGGGCCAGGCGGTGTTCGTTCACACCTTGAACGGTTCTGCGCTCGCCTGGTCACGTATATGGCCTGCGCTCATCGAGGCCGGTCGCCAGCCCGACGGGTCGGTGCGCCTGCCCGAAGCGCTAGCCGGCTATCTCGGCGGTAACACGGTCATCGAGCCGCGCTGACCCCTCTAGCCGCCGCCGGCAACCTCGAAGCGGTAGCCGACGCCACGAACCGTGGTGATGACCGTGGGCGAGGACGAGTCTTCCTCGATGTGAGAGCGGAGCCGCTTTATGTGCACGTCCAGCGTCTTGGTGTCACCCACGTAGTCCGTGCCCCAGACACGGTCGATCAACGTGTCGCGCGTGAGGACCCTCCCGGGGTTCTCCATCAACAGCTCCAGCAGCTCGAACTCCTTGCGGCGCAGGTGGACCTCGCTGCCGCGCACGAAGACGCGGTGGCGGTCGGTGTCGAGACGCACAGCCCCGACCTCGACGACGTTGCCTTCATGCGCGTGTTCACCCGCACCGGGAGCTATTGCGTCACGCGGCGAGCGGCGAAGCACGGCGCGCATCCGGGCGACGAGCTCTCGCAGCCGGTAGGGCTTGACCACGTAGTCATCGGCCCCCATCTCGAGCCCTACCACCGTGTCGATCTCGGTTCCCTTGGCGGTGACCATGATGATGGGCACCGACGAGCGGGAGCGGATCGTGCGGCAGACGTCGATGCCCGAGAGCCTGGGCAGCATGATGTCGAGCAGCACGAGGTCCGGATCGAGGGTCTCGAACAAGCGCAGAGCCTCGGGACCGTCGCGCGCCGCAGTCACGTCGAATCCCTCACGATCGAGGCCTACCGCCAGGGCCTCTACGAACGACTCCTCGTCTTCGGCCAGAAGCACCTTGATCCGGTCCTCGTGGACGTCGGGCTCCGCGCGTGGGTGCTGTGGCTGGTGGGCGGCGCGGGCCATCGTCAGTCTGCTTCCTGCTGAGAGGGAAGGATCAAGCGGAACGTGGAGCCTTCACCTTCGCGCGAATCCACCTCGATATGCCCGTGGTGGTTGGTGGCGACGTGCCGGGCGATGGACAAGCCGAGCCCGGTGCCGCCCGTGATGTGGCTGCGGCCCTGGTCCACGCGATAGAAGCGCTCGAAGATGCGCTCGAGGTCACGTGCCGGGATGCCGATCCCGTGGTCGGCCACCTCGATCGCCACCTCGCCGTTCGTGCGACGTCCCTCGAATCGGACCGTGCCTGCGTCGTAGGAGAACTTCACCGCGTTCTCGAGCAGGTTGTAGAGGGCGGACACGAGCTGGCGGCGGTCACCGAGGACGGACACGGGTGGTTCGGGCTCCTCCATCATGATCTTCACGCCCCGGTGCTCGGCGGCGGCGCGCACGTGTTCGACCGCCTGGGCCATCAGCAGGCTGACCAGCACCGGTTCGCGTGGAGGGGCCTTCTCGGCTTCTATGCGCGACAGGTCGAGGAGGTCGTCGATGATCCTGCTCACCCGGAAGGCTTCGGTGTGGATGCGGTTGGCCAGACGCCGCCCGACGGCGGCGTCGGTGTCCGACACGAGGGTCTCGGCGAGCAGTCCGAGCGCACCGATGGGTGTCTTCAACTCGTGACTCACGTTGGCGACGAAGTCGCGGCGTATCTCCTCGAGCCGCCTGCGCTCCGACACGTCGTCGATGACAGCGATGGCGCCCAGCGTCCGTCGCCCGTCGTCGATCAGCTGGGTGCTTATCGCGAGGGTCCGGCGCGGGGGCCCGTAGAGGTCGAGGGCCCGCGACGCGGAGCCCTGTTCCCAGGACTCTCCCAGCAGGTCGACGACTGTCTGTGCCGCCAGCGCGTCGCCGTGGCGGCCCCCCATCAGCTCTACCGCACGCGTGTTGCGGAACACGACCTCGCCGCTCTCGTCGCAGACGATCACGCCCTGAGGCAGCGTGTCCAGAGCGTGTCTCAGGCGGATCGCGTCCGCCGACGACTCGGCCACCGCTTCGGCTGCGCGGTCGGTCACTACCTCCAGGTGGTGCAGGGCCGGCTCGACTCCTTCGGGCGCGCCTGTAGGTGCGTCGGTGCCGAGTCGAGAGGCCAGGGCCGAGAGCCGTTGCTCCAACGAGCGGCGCCCTGACCGCCGACCAAGGATCGTGGCCACCACCACCGCGACGATCGCGAACGCGCCGAGCGCGGCGAAGCCGACTTCCACGGTGCTCTGCGACACCCCCGACGTGCCGAACACGCCAACAGCATGGCAGGCCGCGCGGTCACTGCGGCGGACGGCCGTTGGCCGTCCAGACCTCCTCCGGCCCGTTTTGGCGGGCGACAGTTTGCCTGGTCAGTGCCCCCTTTGCGGTCTCGGCATCCGGTTTGTGGACATGAAAAATCATGAAACAGCTTGCAAAATACTCGAACGCCCCAATAGTCTCTCGGGAGCGCGCTCAACGGGCTCAACGGCGGGGACATCGGCGGGGCATCGAACCGTGACCCAGAGAAAGGAGGAGCCATGCTGATGCGAGCGTTTCCGGCATTGGCCGATGTCACCCTCAACCCTTCGGTGGGGAATCTCCCCGGTGGGGACGTGCTTCAGAGGCTCACGAACGGCTTGGGCGGCTGGGCTCTCGTGGCGGCACTCGTGGGCCTCGTGATCGGAGCGGCGGCGTGGGCGCTGGGCGCTCATTCGCAGAACTACCACCAGGCCTTCGCGGGGCGAAGGACCGTGCTCGTCTCGGGGTTGGCGGCCCTCTTGATCGGCGCGGGCCCCGGGCTCGTCAACTTCTTCTTCCACGCCGGCACGGGTGTTCGCTGACTCGGTGAAGCCTGCGACCTCGACCGAGTGCCACGCCTGGGCGCTGTGAGCCTTTCGCCGACCGTGAACTTCGACGCCGCACCTTTCCTGTCGTGCCCGACGAACGGTATGCCTGTGGTGGGAGCCGTCTGCAACGCGGTGGGCGGTGGTGTGGGGAGTGCCGTGTCGGGCGCTGCGGGTTCCGTGCTGGGCGTGAGCGTCGGTGCGGTCTTCGATGCCGCGGGTCAGTGGGTAGCCAGCGGGGCCGCATGGCTTCTCGGGCAGGTCGGACATCTGATGTCGTCGAGCACCTCGGTCGGACTCGGGACGAAGTGGTTCGCCGTCCGCGAGTCGGTGATGGCGACACTGGCCGGCGCTGTGGTGCTTCCCATGGTGTTCGTCGGTGCGATCCAGGCGATCTACCGTCAGAACGCTGCTGTGCTCACGCGCGCGTTCCTGGTGCACCTCCCGCTTGCGATGCTGCTCACGGGCGTGGCCGTCGAGCTGGTTCGTCTGGCGCTCGCGATCACCGACATGCTCTCTGCGCAGGTGCTTTCAGCAGGCGGGGTCGACACCCGTCAACTACTTGCGCCCGTGACCGAGTTCCTCGGGGCGAGCGGACTTGCGACAGCCGGTGCTCCGGGGTTCGTCGTATTCGTCGGGGCGCTCATCGTCGCCATCTCGGCTCTGACGTTGTGGCTGGAGCTCGTCGTTCGCGCGGCCGCCGTTGCAGCAGCCACCCTGTTCCTGCCGCTCACGCTGGCGGCACTCGTCTGGCCCGCCGTCTCGCACTGGTGCAGGCGGCTTGCCGACACGCTCGCCGCCCTGGTTCTCTCGAAGTTCGTCGTGGCCGCGGTGCTCTCACTGGCGGCGGGTGCCATTGCCGGAGGTCTCGGTACCGAGGGCGCGAACGGTGGCGGGTTCGCCGCCGTGGTCACCGGGATCGCACTGTTGCTGATCGCCACGCTGTGCCCGTTCACCTTGTTGAAGCTGGTTCCGGCGGTGGAGGCAGGAGCAGTGGCCCATCTCGAGTCGGTACGCCACCGGCTGGCGGGCGCGGCACGGACGCCGGCGAGCGCCAGGAGCTTCGCGATGGACGTGGTCGCGCTGGCGGGCTCCGGACCTGCAACGGGAGGGGCGATCGCAGACGGGGCCGAGGTGTCTCGGGCCGGGGGAACCGGGGCATCCCAGGGCGCCGGGAGCTCGGACGCGGCTGACCCCGAGATGAACGACGGTCGCCCGCCTCCGGCGTCCGTCTCCGACTGGTTCCCGAGCGCCGACGAGGATCGCGATCAGACCGACCGGAGCTCAGCGCGATCCGAGGGGCACGCTCGTTCGGCGTCGACGGGCGGTTCGAGCCGACGCAGCAGCGGAAAGCCGGGGAACCGAGGTGTCGGTGGGCCCTGAACAGAGCCCCCCGGTGCGTTACCGCTTCGGTCCCCTCGAGCGGCGAGGACTGGTGGCCGGATGGCGCGGAGGGCAGATCGCGACGGTCGGAACAGGGCTCGTGGCCGCCGTTCTCGTCTTGCGCGCCGACAGCTCCTTGAGCGGGGCGTTGGTGGCGCTTGGGCTCGTCGGCACGGCGGTGGCTGCAGCAACGTGGCCGGTTGGCGGCCGCACCGTGGAGGAATGGGCACCTGACGCGCTGCGGCACGCGACCGGCACCAACCGCCGTCGTCACATGCGCACGGATCCGTTCGCCACCTTGCGTCTAGTGCCGGTGGACCTGGCGACGTCCGGCCCGATCGGATCATCGCGAGGGCCGCACCGCGGCGCTCGCATGACCCCGGGCGCTCCCCGGGCAGCTTCGCTCCCGGCAGCTGGGACGGCTCTGGGTCAGGTGGGCGTCGTCGCTGACGATGCATCTCGTACCTACACCGCCGTGCTGGCTGCATCGGGTGCGGGGTTCGTGCTTCTCGGGGAACAGGACAAGGTGCAACGAATCGGAGCCTGGGCCGGGGTCTTGTCATCCCTGGCGCGTGAGGGATCCGCGGTGCACCGCGTCCAGTGGGTGGAGCGCAACGTTCCCGAGGCTGACTCGGCGATCGCCGATCAGCTCGAGACGGCAGCGTCCGCGGTGGACGGGCGCGCCGCGGCGTATCGCTCGTACACAGCGCTAGTGCACACACAGACCGCCGCCTCCGAACGCCACGAGGTCCTAATAGCCGTCAGCGTCCATGTGGGAAAGGCCGCGCGTCTCGTCAAAGCTGCGGGTGGTGGTCAGGTGGGCGCGTGCGCTCTCGTGCTTCGCGAGACCGCGACGCTGCGGAGGCGCCTCGCCGATGCCGGGATCGATGCCGGGAACGTCCTCGGGCCCGAGGCTCTAGCGCGCACGTTTCGGCGCGCCTTCGAACCCGCGTCTACATCCAAAGTGGTTCGCGCGCCGGGAGGGGACACCTGGAGCGCGATGGGCGCGGCGCGCGGGGAGAGCTGGGACAGCGCGCTGCTCGCGGCATCGAGGGACGAAGGCACGAGGCCGCTGCGCGCGCTCCCCCACGGTGGGTGCCAGTGGCCCTGGCCGATGGGAGTGCGTTGCGAGTGGGGCCGGGTGCACGTGGACAGTACCTGGCATGCCACCTATTGGATCTCGGAATGGCCACGGATCGATGTAGGCCCTGACTTCCTGGGACCCCTCCTACTCCTGCCCGAGGTTCGGCGCGCGGCTTCTGTCGTCATGGAGCCACTGGGCCCCGCACAGGCCGCACGAAGGATCGAGCAGGCGCGCACAGCGGACATCGCCGACTCGGAGCTGCGTCGCCGCGGGGGCTTCTTGGCTACCGCCAGGCGCCGCCGCGAGGAGGAGCTCCTGGTCCAGCGCGAGGTCGAGCTCGCTGACGGGCATGCCCCCTTTCGTTTCTCCGGGTACGTGACGGTGAGCGCAACCGATCTGGGCGAACTGGAGGACGCGTGCGCGCAGACCGAACAGGCAGCAGCTCGTTGCGGGCTCGAGCTACGCCTGTGCTACGGGGACCAGGCGCGCGCATTTCTGACCACGCTTCCACTCGGTCGCGGGCTCTCGTGAACCTCGCATTGGCGTGCCCGCTCAGCAGGCCACCGTATCCATCTCGGGGCGGTCTTAGACCTTTGCATCAGAACCGGGTTTCGGAGCGTTCGCGTTTCGTGGAACATGACCTGTTCGGAGTATCGTTTCTCGGCGCACCGAGCGGCGCGCCCTGCTTCCCAGGTGTCGTGATCAGTCTCGGGCGACGAGTACACGAAGACCACAAAGAGGAGCGAGCAGCGTGGACAGCGAGGCTTTCGAAGAGATTCGGTCCGTGGTGAGAGGTTTTGTGCGGAACACCGTGGTTCCGGCCGAGAACGACATCGACGAGAACGACCTGATCCCACCTGAGATCCGCGATGCCGCAAAGGAGATGGGCCTGTTCGGCTTTGCAATTCCAGAGGCCTACGGCGGTTTGGGACTGTCGATGGACGAAGAGTGCCGGCTCGTCATGGAGCTCGGTTACACGACGCCGGCGCTACGGTCCATGTTCGGCACCAACAACGGCATCGCCGGGCACGTGCTGATGGAGGGGGGTACGGAGAACCAGAAGAAGGAGTGGTTGCCGAAGCTCGCTTCTGGCGAAGTAGTTGCTTGCTTCGCCCTCAGCGAAGCGGAGGCAGGGTCGGATCCCTCCGGCCTTACCACCCGTGGACGGCGCGACGGTGACAAATGGGTGCTGAACGGCGCCAAGCGCTACATCACCAACGCGCCGGTCGCCGACGTCTTCATGGTCTTCGCACGAACCAACCCTGACGTGAAGGCGACTCGGGGTATCTCGACGTTTCTGGTTCCTCGGGACACGCATGGGCTCTCGGTCGGGCCACGTGACCACAAGATGGGGCAGTTCGGAGCCTGGACCTCCGACGTGTATCTCGACGATGTCAAAGTGCCCGTTGACGCGCTGGTGGGGACAGAGGCGGGGGAGAACACCGGCTGGGCCACCGCCATGAAGTGCCTGGCTCACGGAAGGCTCCACATTGCCGCTTTGTGCGTCGGCATGGCCGAGCGTCTGGTCGACGAGTCGGTGAACTACGCCCGTGACCGGAAGCAGTCGGGCCATCCGATCGCCACCTTCCAGCTAATCCAAGGTCTCATCGCCGATTCGGTGACCGATTTCCATGCCGGACGTGGCCTGGTGCTCGAGGCCGCTCGAGCGTTCGACGCAGGCTCGGACCGCAAGATCGGACCGTCGACGGCCAAGTACTTCTGCAGCGAGATGGTGGGCCGTGTCGCCGACCGAGCCGTGCAGATCCACGGAGGGACCGGCTATATGCGGGGGATCGCCGTGGAGCGCTTCTTCCGCGATGCTCGGCTGTTCCGGATCTACGAGGGAACGAGCCAGATCCAACAGGTGATCATCGCCCGGCACGCGATCGGTGCGGCGGCCGACGGCTGAACCGCATCGACTCCACGGCGTCGGTGCCGACCGTGTTGCCACGGTAACGAGGCCTCGCGTCAATCCTGCAACTGAACGGGTCGTCCCTCTCGTTCGCTGATCGCCTCGGTGGCTGCTTCGACGAGCTTGTGCGCGAGGTCGGAGAGGGCTCGAGCAGTCGCAAGCTCCTCCCCGATCATCGGCAGGTTGGCATCGACGGGGTTGCGACGCGCCCGCCCCGAGCCGGTGAACGTGGCCCCTCGGATGACAATCGAGGCTTGCGCGTTGGTGTGGTCGACGTCCTCCTCGAAGGTCAACTCGATCTCACTCGTTTCCTTCATCGTGGGAACCCCCTTAGGAACCATCCCAAGGCTACGTCCTTCCCCCACCCCTTTCGTCGGCAGAGATTCGTCGTTGTGAGCTCGGGCTGCCCTCGTGTCGAGCACAGTGATCCGCCTCGACCGGTCCGCAGGTAGACGTGACAATATGCGCACATGGAGGGACCTGGCTGGTTGCGCCCAGTTCCGGCGTTGCTGATCGTGGCTGCCGCCTCCGCGCTGGTGTCGTGTGGGACGATCACGACGGTGGGCGGCCGCTCGCCGACGACTACATCGGCTAGCACACAGCCGGGCACCACGCTCGACTCCACGCCGCCGGCGAGCGCCAGGGGCCCGATCTACCTGGCCCTGGGCGACTCGGCGCCGATGTGGAACGGGATTGACTCGTATCCCAATCACATCGCCTCCTATTACGTAGCAAGCATCCCCGGTTTGGAGCTCGTGAACCTGGCCCAGTCGGGAGCGACGTCGGCCTCGATGTTGCATACCCCGATGGGCAGTGCCGGCTCACAACAGCAACAAGCGGTGGATTTTCTTCATGCACACCAAGGCTCGATCGCTCTCATCACGATCGACATCGGCGGAAACGACATCCTGGGGTGCGTCACCAGCGCTACGAGTCTCAGCACGAGCTGCATCCAGGAAGTCGAGGCAAAGATGGTCACCAACCTCGACGCGATCCTGAGCGGCCTTCGACAGGCGGTGGGACCCTCCGTACGGATCGTCGGGATGACCTACTACGATCCCTTCCTCGGCGATTGGTTGGCGGGCGGTGCTGATCGTGCCGCCGCGGTCGGGAGCGTGCCCCTTCTCACCCAGCTGAACGGCCTCCTAAGCGACGCCTATGAAGCGGCGGACGCGCAGGTGGCCGACGTACAGGACGCCTTCCGGTCGACCGACCTCTCGACAACCGTCGCGTCGTCGTGGGGACAGATCCCCGTTGCCGTAGAGCAGGCATGCACGCTCCTCGACATCACTTGCCAAGCCGGCCAGGCAGAAGGGTTCGGCGACGACCCGAATCCCGCTGGTGGCGACGCGATAGCCAAGGCGTTCGAACGCACCATCGGGGCACTCAATCCGCCTGGATAGCGGGTCCTGGATGCCTTGCGCCGCTGACCGCCCGACACGAGACCGAACGCCTCGACCTTCGGCGAGTAGGCTTCGCCGATACCTGGTGCCGGGCAACGATCGGTTAGGCCGATGCGCAAAGGGCTCGCGTGGCTTATCCTCGCCGCCTTGGGGACGGGTGTCGGGGCTTGCGCCGACAAGACCGCACCACGCGCTGCGGCGAGAACACCGACCGGACGCATCCCGACCACCACCACCACCACCACCACCACCACCACCCCGCAGTCTCCGGTGGCGAGCACTGCACCGGTGGCGTCATTGCAGGTCAGCCCAGGCACCACCGTTCGCGCAGGGACCGTCCTCGACATTTCGCCGTCAGCCCCGTGCCAGGTGTCGCAAGCTGGTTCACCGCAGGATCTCTACTATGACGTCACCGTCTACCTCGTGTTCTCCAACAACCAGACCGTGGGCGAATCGTTCTCTGCCGCGTTGACCGTCGATGCAGACAAGCGCTCAGGGAGTTGGTCGACGATGCTTGCGATACCGGCGAGCACTCACCCAGGCCCGTATTTCCTCAGTGTCGACTGCTACTACGGGCGAACTTCGCTTGGGCCGACGTACCAGGACGTCACGGTCATCGTTGCGGCCCCATAGGTGGCTCGTACCCGGAGTCAACCGTGAGCCTTCGCTTGTCCGTGCTTCCTATTCGTCGGCGTGGTTGCGATCAACTCGACAACCGATGATGGACTGAACTGACGGCGCGCTCCGACAAGAGGATTCGATCCGGTGGACCTGGGACCTCTCCGGGAAGTTGCTCTTGCGCCACAGGTGACCCCGATGCCTGACGAGGCCGTTGGCAGAACACCGCAAGGGCGTGGCAGGCGCTGGCTCGCGCCGCTGCTCTCCCTCCAGACGATTCGGATCGCATGTCATCTCGCGGTCGTATCACCGTTTCTCGTGGCTGCCGGGCTCGAGATGGCGCGAGGTTGGCGACCAAATGGGGATGACGCGTTCATCGTGTTCCGCTCATGGGCGGTCACGTCATCCCACTCCACCCTGGTCGGTCAGTTCAACGCCGGGCTCACGGCCACCTCGGGTCACGCGGTATACGACCCGGGTCCGCTGCTGTTCTGGTTCCTGACAATCCCCGTCCATCTCGACCACGCCCAGGGCGCCCTGTGGGGCGCGGCGGTCCTGTGCACTGCGGGTGTCTCCCTGGCAGTGGAAGCTGCGTGGTCGGCACGCGGCTGGCCGGCAGCGGTAGCAGTAGTGGCCGTCGTCCTCGCCATACTCGCCGAATACCCTGCACTCGCTCTGGATCCTGTCTGGAACGCCCACATCGGGCTCATCTGGTTCATCGGCACGGCAGCGATCGCCTACGCGGTGACGGTCGGTCGCCTCCGGTGGTGGCCCATGCTCGTTCTTGCCGCCTCCTTCGCGGCCCAGTGCAACCTCGTGTTCGCCGCTGGCGCAGTCGCCTGCGCAGTGCTGGCTCCGGTGCTCGGTCTCCGACAGGCACGACGCCCGGGCTGGTGGCTGCCCGTCGGCTTGTTGGCCGGTGTCGGGTGCTGGCTGGCGCCGTTCGTTCAAGAGCTCACCTCCCGCACCGGCAACGTCACGTATCTGCTTCGCGCCGAGCGGACCGCGCCGGGCACCGGAGCGATGTTCGGCCTGAGGTCGCTTTCGGCCGTGGTGGGCCTCCATCCAATCTGGGCGAGCGCGGCCGACCACGCCAGCTTCCTGGCAATCGTCTCCACCATCGGTGCGAACTCCTGGGTGCTCGGGATCGCCATCCTCGTCGGGCTCCTTTGCATCTGGGTGGCATCGACGTCTACCGGTCGACACGACCTCGCGGCCCTCTGTTTTGTTGCGCTGGTGCTTTCGGGGACCCTCGTCTTGACGTTCTCGTCGATCCCGCGCGCACAGCTCCTCTACATCTCGTATCTCGACCCTGCGTCATGGCCAGTCGGCATGATCGTCACGCTCGCCGGGCTCTGGGCCCTCGCCGAGCTGTCGGTCTGGGCGGCTCGGCGGGTTGCGGCCCGGCACCGCTCCCGTAGACAGGGTCTCGTTCCAAGCATCCGCGCCCTCCGGTGGTTCGTGCTCGGGCTCACCGCTGTCATGGGCGCGCTGACCGTTGCAAGCGACACCGTCATCGCCGGTCACTCCCTCGACGACACCCAAGTCAGGGCCGAGGGGTGGCCGATGATCCCTCAGGTCGCCTCGGTATCGGCAAGGATCGAGCGAGTCGTTCCGCGTGGGGGCGTGATGATCGTGACCCACTCCCTCTACGGTCCCGGAGTGGTCACCGGCGTCCTGTGGGAGCTGTACTCGGACGGATGGCGGCCGAAGGCCGGCCATTACTACGGGAGGCTGATAGGTCCGGAGGTCCTCGCATCCGGTACCGCTCCTCCCGTGACAGCGACGGTGACGTATACGGGCTTTTCACCTGCCACGGTCGCAGTATCGGGAACGAGACGCTCCTGATCGCGCCCACGGGGCCCGGTGGCAGCGGTCGACGACGACGCACTGCCAGTCGCAGGCCGATGCGGCAATGGTCGGAGCGTGCGTTCGGGTCCAGGTGTCGAAGGACACGTGGAACGGCCTCACGCCGGGCTCTGAGCAGGCCGGCGCGAGAAAGCGCGCGAAGAATCCTGCAAGGTGGCCACTTCAAGCTCCGTCACATGGGCGTACCGGCGCACGAGACCACCACGCGCCACCTCGGAGCGGCCTATCCATTTGCAGCCGAACCGGGTCTCGGGGCCACAGGCGTGTTCGTGGGACGTGACCTGTTCGGAGGCTCCTTCTGCTTCGACCCCTTCGTCCTCTATCGCCGTGGCGTGATCACGAACCCGAACGTGGTCGTCTTCGGCCAGATAGGTAGGGGCAAGAGCGCCTTCGTGAAGACGTACCTGTGGCGTGAGGCCGTGTTCGGCCGCCGAGCGTGGGTCGTGGACCCGAAGGGCGAGTACGCCCCCCTGGCGAGGGCGTGGGGGACAGAGCCCCTGTCGCTGCGGCCGGGAGGTTCGATCAGGCTCAACCCCCTCGACGCCCCGGCCGTGACGGCAGCCGCCGGGGCGCAGGACACGATGCGGCGACGAGCCGAGCTGCTCGCATCGCTCGCTGCCGCCAGCCTCGGCCGCCCCCTGCTCCCCGCGGAGCGTGCCGCGATCGAGCTCGCCGTGGCCGAGGTGGGCGACGGTGGCGGCACGGCGCCCACTCTTCCGGAGGTGGTCGAGGCGCTACTGCGACCAAGCGCCCGCGCGGCGCGTTCACTTCGCACCGATGTGGCTGGGCTCGCCGCCGACGGCAGGAACGTCGCACTCGAGCTACGAAGACTCGTGTCAGGTGACCTGCGCGGCATGTTCGACGGGCCCACCACGCCGGGTGTCGGCCTCGACGGGCCGCTCGTCGTCCTCGACCTCTCCGCGGTGTACCACTCGGCGGCGCTGGGTGTGCTCATGACCTGCGCCGTCGCCTGGTTGCAGGCGGGGTTGGCGGGCGGGCCTCTCGGGCCCGGCTCACCCGGCTCACAGAGCGAGGGCACCTTCACCGACGTTTCGTACGCGCGCGAGGGCACGATCTTCGTGGTGGACGAGGCATGGGCGATCCTCGCGAACCTGGCGGTGGCGCGCTGGCTCCAGAGCGCGTGGAAGTTGTCCCGAGCATGGGGCGTGTCCAACGTGGCGGTGCTCCACCGGGTGTCCGACCTGGCGGCGGCGGGGTCGGCCGGCTCCGAGCAGGTGGGGCTGGCGCAAGGCCTGCTCGCCGACTCGGAGACCCGCGTCGTCTACGGGCAGCCGCCCGGAGAGGTCGAGCGCGCGGTGCCGCTGCTCGGGCTCTCTGCGACCGAAGCCGAGCTCGTCCCACACCTCGGGCGCGGCATCGCCTTGTGGAAGGTGGGACGAAGGTCGTTTCTCGTCCGGCACCAGCTGTCGGCGTACGAAACAGATCTCGTCGACACCGACGCGCCGATGGAGGGAAGATCCGCCAGCGAGCCCCGAGCGCATCACGCGGAGACGTCGACTCGCGCGGATGCACCACCTCGAGCGGCGATGTGGGCGTGATGAACCTCCTGCGTCTCCTCTTGGCTCTCTCGATCCTGGGGGTCGCCTGGCGCGTGCTGTCGCTTCGCCCTCGGTCGTCTGCGCCCGCGGCAGCCGATCAACGCCTGAGGCTCGAGCCCCTACGGGAGCGAGCCCGCCACGCGAACAGCAGCCCGGGGGCACGCTGGGCGACGCGTGCCGACCTGCGCGTGCTGTCGGTGCGAGGAGCACAGACCGGGAGGCTCTCGCTCGGACGCGCAGGCGGCCGGCTCCTGGCGGCGGAGGAAGGAAGCTCCGTCCTCGTGGTCGGACCCACCCAGAGCCGAAAGACGAGCGGGTTCGCCGTGCCGGCGGTGCTCGAGTGGGAAGGGCCGGTGGTGGCCGCGTCGGTGAAGTCGGACCTGGCGCGCCACACGCTCGCCTGGCGCTCGGGCCTGGGCAGGGTGTGGGTCTACGACCCGGCGGGGGCGACCGGGTTGGAGGCTTCTGCGTGGTCGCCTCTTCGCCAGGCGGCGACGTGGGCAGGTGCGCGGCGCGTGGCGGGGTCGCTCACCGAGGTCGCGCGCTCCTCGGCCGGCAACTTGGGCGACGGTGACTTCTGGTACGCCAACGCAGCCAAGTTGCTCGGCCCGCTCCTGATGGGGGCCGCAGTCTCGGAGCGGACGATGGCGGACGTGGTGCGTTGGCTGGACGATCAGGAGACCTCAGAGGTGGTCGAGGCGCTCGAGACGGCGGGGGCCGTCGGGGCCCTACAGGCGCTGCACGCATGCTGGGGACGAGACGAACGCCAGAGAAGCTCGGTGTACACCACGGCGGAGACGGTGATCGAGCCTTTCGCGGACCCTGTCGTAGCTGCGTCGGCCGCTACGCAAGTGAGCCCGGGTGAAGCGATCGACCCGAGCGGTCTTCTCGACGGTGCCGGCACCCTCTATCTGTGCGCGCCCGCGCACGACCAGCGCCGGCTGCGCCCTCTTTTCGCCACCTTGGTCACGCAGGTGATCGAGGCGGCCTACGAGCGCGCCGACAGACGAGGCGGGGCGCTCGATCCCCGCCTTCTGGTGGTGCTCGACGAGGCGGCCAACGTCGCGCCCGTCGCGGATCTCGACGTGCTCGTCTCCACCGCCGCGGGTCACGGTGTGCAGCTCGTCACGGTGTGGCAGGACCTGGGACAGATCGCGGCGCGCTACGGGACACGAGCCGGCAGCGTCGTGAACAACCACCGTGCGAAGGTCTTTCTTTCGGGGATCGCCGATCCCCAGACGCTCGAGCATGCCAGCCAGTTGATCGGCGAGACCGAGCACGCGACGTTCGCGACCACCTTCGACGGTCGTAACGCGGCGTCGACCACCCAGACGTCGGTCGTCCAGCGCCTTCTCCCCGCCGACGCCCTGCGCCGGGTGCCGCCCGGCGGCGCGGTGCTCGTCTCGGGCCACCTGCCTCCGGTGCGGATGTCGCTGCGTCCATGGCAAGACGATCCCGTTCTGAGCGCGCGCGTCACCGCGAGCTCGCCGAGGTGGGCGCCTGCCGAAAGGGCTTACGCGCCGGCGGCGACCCGTTCGCGATTCTCAGCCAGGCGTAAGTAAGGTGGCGGGGCCATGGCGACCCTGAGCACCACCACCGCGACCGGCACTCGAGCCGGACCTGTGAGGCCTCTCACCCTGGCGATCGACATCGGGGGGACGGGCCTGAAGGCGTCTGTGCTCGATGCCTCGGGAGCGATGGTGGCCGACCGGGTACGTGTGGACACCACCTATCCGTGCCCCCCGGCGAAGCTTGTGGACGACCTGGCCTCGCTCGTGGCCCCGCTGCCCGACGCGGCCCGGGTGTCCGCGGGCTTCCCCGGCATGGTCCGCAAGGGCCATGTCCTGTCCGCGCCCCACTTCGTCACCGTCGCCGGCCCCGGGACCGCCGTCGACGACGCGCTGGTCGAGCAGTGGGCGGCGTTCGACCTCGCCGGCGCTCTTCGCAAGCGTCTGGGCAAGCCCACGAGGGTGGCAAACGACGCGGACATGCAGGGAGCTGCGGTGGTAAAAGGCATCGGGCTGGAGCTCGTCCTCACGCTCGGCACGGGCGTGGGCACCGCCTTCTTCTACGAAGGGCGAATCCTCCCCCACTTCGAGTTCGCGCACACGCCGTTCCGAAGGGGCGAGACGTACAACGAGCAGATAGGCGAAAGGGCGCGCGAATCGATCGGCAACCAGAGGTGGAATCGACGGGTTCGCAAGGCCGTAGGGGTCTTTCGTGCCCTGACCTTCTTCGACCGGTGCTACGTAGGCGGAGGCAACAGCAAACGCATCGACATCGACCTGGGTGCCGACGTGAGCATCGTGGACAACTCGGCAGGGATCCTGGGGGGAATCAAGCTGTGGGAGGGGCATCAACTTGCGCTCTGAGCCGAGCGTAAGCGGATGCGAGCAGGGGCGGCATATAGGCTCTCATTCGTGCCACGCGAGCCCAACAGGGGATCGCACGCGGAGCTCCAACCCAAGTCGAGTCGTCGCAAGGGGAGTCCGGCTCGCGCTCTGATCGCGCTGGTGGTGCTTGCCCTGGCCATCGCCTTCGTCGTTCAGAACCGCCAAGCCGTCAGTGTTCGCCTCTGGTTCGTGACCGAACACGTCAGCCTTCTCTGGTTGGCGCTCGTGTGCGTCGTTCTTGGTGGGCTGGCCGAGCTGGCGATCAGACGGGCCGTTCGTCTGCGTTGGCGCTCACGACGCGGGCGCTCAAGCTGAGCACGTCGAGCTCGGAAATATAGTCCTCACGGTGTCCTGGAGAACCGCATCCGGCGGGCCGGTACGGCCAAATGTGCGGGCTCGGCGCGCTTCGTGGCTGGGTAGGATCAGAGGTCGGTGTGGGCCACGGACACCCCGGGATCCCGTTGGTGTCCGCTAGGGTCAGCCGAACGCGCTCGTAGCCCAATTGGATAGAGCATCTGACTACGGATCAGAAGGTTGGGGGTTCGAGTCCCTCCGAGCGCGCTGAAAAGTCCAGGTCAGGGTGGAATTCGCGTCGGGTCGCGCGACGACCAGATTGTTGGGTTCCGTGTTGGGTTTGCCGGTGGCGGCCGTTGGCCCGAGACACACGGCGACATGATGCGACGGCCTGCGACACCTGACGACGACGTGAAGCTCGGCGACGATCAGATGCTCGGCAGGAGCAGAACAAACGCAGGAGCCCGGCAACCCAGGGGCGTATTAGTTGGCGGGGACCGACCCGCAATCCGAAGCCACCGAAGGTGAAGCTCGATCTAGTCGAGGACTAGGTCCTCGTTGAGCGGCCAGCCCTTTGCCGCATCGGGTATCCCACAGCGACCAGCCGCCGCTGCAAGGGGTGCTCTACGGGAGCCGCTCAGGGTCATCCTGGGCTGCTCCCGGTCCGGAACGGGGCCATCGCCGCCGGGATCCAGCAAACGAGCATTCAGATAGACGCTGCTCTCGGCACCGCTGTCTTGGGTCCTGTCGCAAGGAGATCGAGATCTTGGTGCTGTGCCACGAGCTCGAGATCCTGCGCCGCCAGCAGCCGCGGCCTCGCCTCGAGCCGGCCGATCGGGCCTGGCTCGTCGCGCTGAGCCGACTTCTGTCGCGGGAGCGGTGGTCGGCGTTTCGCGTGCGACCTGAGACGCTGCTTCGCTGGCATCGGCGCCTCGTTGCCCGGGCGCTGGAGGGATACCCACCGCCACCTCGGCCGGCGCCCGATCGCCGACCAGCTCACCACGCTGATCGTGCAGCTGGCCACCGACAACCCGACCTGGGGTTACCAGCGCATCAAGCGTCAGCTACCGAACCTCGGGAATCGGGTGGCAGCAAGCACGATCGCCAGAGTGCTGAGGACCCACGGCATCAACCCCGCTCCGCGGCGCACCGCACCCACCTGGCGCCAGTTCCTGCATCTGCCGGCAGGCGCCGTGTTGAGCTAGAACCAGCTGTCCTGCATCTCGGTACATACCGGCACCCGATCGCAGGCGACGCCAAGCCACGCATCGATCTTGGGGAGCTCATAGGCGAAGAAGTACTTCATCGCCGCCCGCTTGCCCTCGGCGATCGGATTGTTGGGCGGCATTATCGCCGCGACGATGTCGAGCCACATCCACGCAAGAACGACATGCCCGAAACCCTGCATATACGGCGTCGCGTTGGCGAGCGCTTCTTCGCGGTTAACTGTGCTCCACGCCCCGGCGGTCGCTTCCCGGACCTTCTGCACAGCGACACTCAACTGGTCGCAGTAGCTTGCGAGCTCAGAGCGTTCCCGGGCGCGCCCGACCGTTCCAGCGATCTCGTCCTCGAGCAATGTCAGGCCTTCACCCTCATGCATGACGACCTTGCGCCCGAGTAGGTCAAGTGCCTGAATCCCGTGCGTGCCCTCGTGAATCATGTTCAGCCGGTTGTCGCGCCAGAACTGCTCAACGGGGAAATCAGGGGTGTAACCGACCCCGCCGAGTACCTGGATCGCAAGATTGTTGGCTTCCAGGCACCATTCGCTCGGCCAGCTCTTGACGACCGGGGTGAGCGTGTCCAGGAGGATGGAAGCCCTCCGCATTTCATCGGCTCCGCCGGTCTTCTGCTCGTCGAGCAACCGGGCGCAGTACAGGCAAAGCGCGATCGCCCCCTCGCTGTAGGCCTTCTGTGCGAGCAGCATCCGTCTGACATCCGCGTGTTCGATGATCGGCACCTGCGGTTTGCTCGGATCCCTGCCCTCGAGCGTCATCGGACGGCCCTGGGTGCGGGTACGGGCGTAGTCGAGGGACGCGGCGTATCCGGCGTATCCGAGAGCTGCAGCGCCTAGGCCGACCCTTATCCGGGCGGCGTTCATCATGTGGAACATTTGCCGCAAACCATCTCCGCTTTGTCCGACGAGGTAACCGATGGCTCCGCTCTTGCCCAGTGGCTGGTAGCTGCCGTCGCCGAAGCTGAGCGAGATGTTCGGGATTCCTCGAAAACCAATCTTGTGGTTCAGACCGATCAGTGCCACATCGTTGTGCTCGGCCAACTTGCCGTCGAGGTCAACGAGGACCTTCGGAACGATGAACAACGAAATTCCATGCGTACCCGGATCAATTGTGCCGTCCGGGTTTGGTGTCTTGGCCAGGACGAGGTGGATGATGTTCTCGGTGAGTTCGTGCTCGGCGGCGCTGATCCACATCTTGGTGCCGGTGAGACGGTATCTCGGCCCGAACGGATCTCGCTCGAAATCATCACCGTCAGGGAGCGCCTTCGTCGTGATGTCGGCCAATGATGAGCCGGCCTGTGGCTCAGACAAGGCCATCGTGCCTGTCCACCGTCCTTCGAACTCATTGATGGCGAAGATCTTCTTCTGCATGTCGGTTCCGTACGCCACGAGCAGCGAGGCATTCGACTCCGTCAGGACGTCGGGGCACATTGCGACCGCCGAAGCAGCAAAGAGGGTGTGGACGGCGAACTCAGCGATCTGGGGCAGCTGCATCCCCCCGTTCTCATGGTCCTGAGACGCCGGAAGTATTCCGAACTCGACCAGGCTGTCCCAGGCGTCGTGGGTCGCCTTAGGCAAGATCACGCGTTCGCCGTCTAAACGCGGCACCTCGGTGTCGATGAGCCGGTTGTAGGGTTCGAACTTATCCGCGGCAATGCGCTCGGCGGCGCGCAAGAGGTCGGTGATCGACTCCCAAGAATGATCTGCGAAACGAGGCCGTTGGAGCAGCTCGTCGATCTTCAGCCAATCGGTTAGCAAGAACTCGAGGTTGATGCGCAACTCACTGAGCATGGGGTGGGTCACTTTCGAATCGTTGTCGACTGTCTGTTGACTGCACTGTGGCTCCGGCGGCGGTGTGGGTCGAAACCGACGAATTACTTGACATCTTCGCGCCCGGTCAGCCGGCGCGCCGTAGCGACAGCTTCGCCAGCTCCTCCTCGATCGTCCGGTCGTGCTCCTCGGCGTCGCGCTTGGCGTTACGTGGGCGCCAGCGCCCCACCATCATGAAGATGAACGGCAAGAAGAGGACTTGACCACCGAGACACACCCACCACCAGTGCTGCCAGTCCCTGGCGTTGTGCTTCACGGAAGGCGCAACGGCAGCAGCGCGCGACAGGAACGACCTGAAATCCTTCTGCTGCGTCGCTTTGCCCAGCGCGATGAGCCGCTGAAGAGCGCTGGCCGAGCTGGTGTGGAATTTCGCGGAGATCTCGGCAACCGCTTTCGCCCCTGCGACAGGGTCGGCCGGGTTGGCGGTCAATGCGCGCGATGTCGCCGCGTCCATAGCCTTCGAGGTTGAAATCTCGGACGCGTACTTTGCGGCGGTCGGCGCGCTCTGAGCTGCGAAGTTCACGATGGGGGTCATCGCGACCACGACGAAGGGGAGGATCAGCGCCATGAGCGCGATCGTGATCTTGTTGACCCACCCTGCCACTGCCAGGCCGGTTGCTGTGAGGGCAGGGTTACGTGCCTCTATCGTCTCTGTGAGACTGGCGAACCAGGGTGCATAGGCGCTGCTGAGGAAGAACCCCAGAAGGCTCACGATGATCACGAACGTGTAGTAGCTGGTGGCTGGGTTCATCGTGCGCAACGCCCAGACGATGCTCATGACCATCGCGCCCATGGCGCCGAATACCATGAAGGGTTTTCGCACCTTCAACCTGTCCGACAGGAGCCCGGACAAGATGAGACCCACCGCATTGAACGCCCAGAACCAGTTGCCGAGGGCATTGGCACGCTGTTCGCTGTAGCCGAAGGTCGTCGCAAGGAAGATGACGAGGAAGCCCACGAACGTGGAGTACATGAACAGGAGGGTCCCGGCGCCGAAGGCCGGCCCGGCGATGTCGAAGCGGATCATCTGTCTCCAGGGCTTGCGCGTCGTGGAGCGGACGTCGATTCCCTTGGCTTTGGCCTCTACGAGCACCCTGTCACGCATGCTCACCATCAACTGGTCCCTGAGGTTCGGGGACAGCTCACGCAGGCCGAACAAGGCGATCAGGAAGACGACGAGGCCGACGACGCCGCAGATTGTGAACTGATCTTGCCAGGGATGCAGGTGCGAGAGGGTGTGGCTCGATACCTGAGTCACCACTTCGCTGCCGATGACGGGGCCGAGGAGCCAGAATGCCATCGCGCTCGACCTTCCGAACTGCGGGGAGAAGTCCCGTACCAGAGCGGGAGTCGCCACGAGGATGAAGCCCTCCAGGAACCCGATTCCACAGAAGAGGACGACCCAACTGATCGCGTTCGGAGCGTTCGGCAAACCGAAGAGGACCAGGGGAACACTTGCCCCTACGCCGTAGGTGACCATGTTGGCCCTGCCAAAGCGGTCGGCGAACCCCGCGATGATCGAGGAGAACGCGCCCACCATGGCCGAGATGACACCGGTCGCGTACACGTAGTAGCGGAACGTCATCCCGTAGTGCGAGATGATGGTCGGTGACACGGCACCCGGGGCGAAGAGCTCGTAATAGACCAAGACTGTCGTCATCACCACGATCGCCAGATAGAAGACTCTGGGCCCGGTGTGGGGATATCGGTCCAACGAGCGGTACCAGAAGCGCCGCAGCGGTGATGGTCCTGGCTCTACCGACAAGGCGGACTGCGGGCTCGACATACGCCCCCCCTTTCACATGACAGCCGCTCACCTCGTCGTCAGGCCGCCTCGGAGCCGTCCAGCGAGCCTCGAGGCGTGACAAACGAACAGCGTTGATGACAGTATGTCACAGTAGGTGACATACTGTCATTTAGCAGAATCCCCAGGTGAGGCGTCTTCGTCGAGAGGTCGGGGTACACCTGCTTGCTGCGGCAAGCGCCGGCACCGAACGGGGCGGGCGGCGCGCCCGGAGGTGTCAGCCCGGTTGCGTGCCGTGTAGCAGCTCGTACATGTTGTCGTGGAAGAACCGCCTGCGAGCCTCCTCGCTCGCACCCGTAAGCCCCTCCTCGAAGCGCCCGAGAGGATCATTGCCTCCCTCGGGGTGCGGGAAATCTGTGGAGAACATGAAGAGCTCCGAGCCGCACTGTTCGATCATCCACGCCACGGGCTCGCCGGCAAACGGCGTGAACTTCAGGTTGCGGCGAACGTAATCGGACGGGGCGAGAGAAAGCTTGCGAAGCGGCTCCTCGGTCCGGCGGAAGTCATTGGCGCCCATATCGAGGAGACGCATCCACGACACCAGCCAACCGGCACCTTGCTCCATGCACCCCCCACGAAGCTTGGGGAACCGGTCGAACAACCCGTCGTAGATGAGGACTCCGAGGAACAGAGCGGGCGAGTGGTTGATGGCGAGGAAGTCCTTGGACCTGACGTTGTTCTCACCGCCGAGGTGGTCTGTGACCGGCATGCCGTTGTTGTGGAAGGCCGGATCCAGCAGTCGCCCGCCCCCGCCCACGTGGAGCACGAACGGTGCGTTCGCCTCGCTGAGCACGCCCCAGAACCCGTCGAGCTCCGGGTGGGTCGGAGAACGCTCGCCTGCCGCCGTGGACGGGACCATGACGGCCGAGCAGCCCGCTTCGATGGCCTCCGTGGCCAGCTCGACGGCACGGGGGGGATCGACGAGCGGGACGAAGGCTACGGCATGCAACCGCTTGTCGACCGAGCAGAACCTCGCCATGGCCCTGTTCTTTGCCGAGCTGCCGGCATAGAGGAGATCCACGTCCTTTCCGGTGAACATCGACGCCGCGAAGGTTCCGAAGATCATCTGACCTTCGAAGCCGAGCAGACCGAGAACGTCGCTGCGTTCCTTGGGGTCGAACGCTCCCAGGGCCTTCCAGCCTTTGTCCTCCATCAGGCGCTGTTCGGCCAACGCTCTTTCTTCTGCCTGGGATCTGCGCGCCTCGGCCTTCGTGACGGCCTCTTCGATCACGCGAGCCATCGCTTCCATCTGCTGGCGCTTCAGCCGGCCGCTGTACTCGGGATCGATGAAATCGTCCAGGAAGTCGGCAAGTTCCATCACGTGGCTGTCGGCGTCCAGAACCTTGAGGTGACCTGCGTAGGTCATTGTCCGTTCCCCCTACCCTGGCGAGGTGACATTGCGTCACCTGTGGCGTGCGACAATGACACAGTGAGCAAGCCGGGGTCAAGGGGTAGGCGTGGCATCGGGCCCGAAGCCCTCCAGCCCGTGCGGCTGAGGCGCTCGGTGAGGCGCGACATCCTGCTCGATGGAGCGGTCTCGCTTATCGAGGCAGGTGACGTCCAAGACGTCTCCATGGACAGCGTCGCCGAGCAAGCCGGCGTGAGCAGGCCCCTTTTGTACAAGCACTTCGCCAACCGCGACGAGCTGTTGGTCGCGGTCTACCGGCGTGAGGTAGCCCTGCTCCACGAGGAGCTCGCCGCCGAAGTGACCGCTGCAGGGACCATCGAGGAGATGTACCGGACGCTCATCCGTGGATCGCTGCGCGTCGCCGCCGAGAAGGGTCACGTCTTCGCCGCCCTTCGCTCTGCCGGGGTTTGGAACCGCGAAGTGCGAGCCGAGCACGAGTCCCGCGATCGCGCGACGATGCGAGCCTTCTCGGCCCGGGCGGCCCGCGATTACGGCCTCAGGCGTCAGGGTGCCACCGCGATCACGTCCGTTCTCCTCGGAGCCATCGATTCCGTGTTGGCTCAATGGCATCTTCGTCCCACCGTCGAGAACGCGCTCATGCTGGAGGACATCTACATGGGCATGGTTGCGGGGGCGTACGCGTCGATTCGGCCTCTGGTGCCACAGCCTCGGTGAAGGAACGGCCCGGCTCGGCTCCCTGAGGATTACCTAACGATCACCTAAGGCTTCCCCTGAGGAGCCCCTAAGCATCCCGGGCCCCCACCACGGCAGGAAGCTCCCTGCCTGGCCCGTCGGCCCTCGCGCGAAAGGGTCCACTAAAGGCACCAACTTCGGTGCCGGCTGCGACGGGCATTGCAGTGGAGAGCCGTTGGTGACATACTGTTACTTAGCCAATTGGCCTGATCCAGCCTGCATTTTGCAAGGGGAGAGGAGAGGCGGACGTGGTCATGACCGAAAGCGGGCCCTCCACGAGAGCAACGAGGCTGAAGGAGCGCCTCCTTGCCAGCCCTTTCGAGGCGGACATCGAGCGTGCGCGCTACTACACGCGGGCCTGGAAGCGCACCGAGGGCACTCCCCCCGCCATGCGTGCTGCGCTTGCCCTGGAGGAGACCCTCCGCAACATGTCGATCAGGATCGACGACGACGACCAGCTGGTGGGAACCAAGACCTTCAAGAGGCTGGCCGGTCCGATCGGGATCGAGAGGTGGCCCATCCCGACGCTTCTTTTCGACTTGATTCGCCATCACGGTATCGGCCGCCGTCAGGACTCCGAGGGCGCGCAGGGCGCCGGAGACGGGATCGGGAACAGCATCGTCTTCGACGGTGACCGGCCCTATCTGATCTCCGATGAAGAATGCCGGGAGATGGAGGAGGAGATCCTTCCGTACTGGGAGGGCAAGGATCTCCGCAGCCTGAAGCTCGACATGTTGAAGCAAAAGGGTCTTTACCCGGAGCCCCCTGAGGGCGCCGGCGAGCTGAGCCCCGAGCAGGCAGAGCTCGTCAAGAAGCTGCCACCCGGTGTCGTCACGGTGCTGAAGGCTCTCAGGTCCTTCAGGGACGAGCACATCGACGAACTCCCGGGCACCATAGACCTGCAGGGCCATGTGACCATCGGCATCAAGAAGGTCCTCGACATCGGGTACAGAGGCATCGCCGAGCAAGCCGCCGCGACGCTCGCCGATCTCGACGAGAGCAGCCCCAATTACCCGCGGCGCAAGGACTTCCTGGAGTCGGTCCAGGTGGCAGCCGACGCCGTCTGCGAGCATGCCGGGCGCTACGCGAAGCTCGCACGGGAGATGGCCGAGCAGACCGAGGGGCAGAGGAAGGACGAGCTGCTCGCGATCGCTCGCCGTTGTGAACGAGTGCCGGCCCTACCCCCACGGGACTTCGTCGAAGCGCTGCAATCCATCTTGATGACCCAGGTGACCGCGGTCGTAAGCGTTGGCGAGGACGGGATCCTCTGCCCTGGACGTGCCGACCAGTTCGTATACCCGCGCTACGCGAAGGACCTGGAGGCAGGGACTCTGACGCGCCAAGCGGCGGCAGAGGCGCTAGAGGAGTACTACCTGAAGCTCGCCTACAACATCGCCTTCGGGCCCAACAACGTCACCATAGGCGGAGTCGACAAGGACGGGAACGACGCCACCAACGAGGTCTCGTACCTGTTCCTCGAGACCCACGAGAAACTGCGCGGTGTCCGAAACGGCCTTGCCGTGAGGATCTCCCCCAAGACCCCGCGTGAGTTCCTGATCGCCGCGTGCAGGACGCACCGCCGAACGGCCGGAGTGGCCTTCTACAACGACGACGTAGTCATCCGGGACCTCCAGCTGGACGGGTACTCGTTACCGGACGCGCGCGATTACTCCGTCGTCGGCTGTACCGAGCTCACCGGCACAGGGAACAACAACGGCTATACGGCGAGCACCTCGGCGACCCTGGTGATCGCCCTGGAGATGGCGCTCAACGAGGGGCGCCCGCTCACCGACGGGGCCCGTCGCCTGGGGGTGGCCACGCCCCCGGTCGCGGACCTCACGACCTTCGAGGACCTGAAGAAGGCGTTCGCCGACCAGGCGGCCTTCGTCATCGACCTCGGCGTCAGGCGCGCGGAGGTGAAGGACCAGGCATTTGCCGAAGCCTTTCCGACTCCGCTCCTCTCCTCCACGATCGAAGGATGCGTGGAGTCCGGCCGTGACATCACCCAGGGCGGAGCCATCTACAACCACAGCTCCGTGAACCTGCAGGGGCTCGCTACCGTGGCAAATTCCCTCGCGGCCATTCGCTGGGCGGTCTTCGAGGAAAAGCTGCTGACCCTGGAGGAGCTCGTTGGCCACCTGCGCAACAACTTCGAGGGCGCAGAGGACCTCCGCCAGCGGCTCGGGCGCAAGGCTCCGAAGTACGGCAACGACAATCCCGAGGCCGATGACATAGCGACATGGGTCACCGACTTGCTCTGCCGGAACGTGAGGCAGCACGAGCACGCGCTAGGCGGGACGTACCGCGCGAGCATCATCTCCGCCGGGTCACAGACGAGAGAGGGTCGCTCCCGCGCGGCGAGTGCGGACGGAAGGCCTGCCGGGGCAGCCGTCTCCAATGGCATCTCGCCGGCCAACGGCACCGAACTGACGGGCGCCACCGCGGCACTCTGCTCGGTAGCCAAAGCCTGCGCCTCCCCGGTCAGCAACGGAAGCGCTTGCAACATGAACCTCAACCCCGCGACGATCAAGTCGGACGAAGGCGTGGAGAAGCTGGCGTCACTGGTCGAGGGCTACTTCCGGCTGGGCGGGCGGCACGTGCAGTTCAACCCCATGGGCCTGGACGTCCTGAAGGACGCCCAGGCCCATCCGGAGAAGTACCCGGACCTCATGGTGAAGGTCTCGGGCTACTCGACCCTGTTCGTGGACATATCCAAGCCGCTCCAGGACGACATCATCGCCAGGACAGAGTTTGCCGACGTGTAGGCGGAGCCGGACCACGGACTGACCACAGACCGAAGGGGTGCCCGATGCCATCGTCTAACAGGGACCTGGCCGGCTTGATCTTCAACATCCAGCGTCACTCGACTGAGGACGGGCCGGGGATCCGCACGACGGTGTTCCTCAAAGGCTGTCCCATGCGCTGCCCCTGGTGTCACAACCCCGAGGGGATGGACAAGGGGCGTCAGCTTGTCTGGTACAAGGCACGCTGCATCGGCACCAGGGCGTGCGTCGAGGAGTGCCCCGGGGTCGCCCTCTCTCTCAGCAGGGAAGGGATGGTGATCGACAGGAGCACGTGCGATCTCTGCCAGATCTGCGTAGCAGCCTGTCCGACGGGAGCGTTGGAGGTGATGGGGAGGCGTGCCACCGTGGCCGAAGTCGTCGAGCAGGTGCTCCGGGACCGTGCGTTCTACGAGGTGTCCGGTGGGGGCGCCACGTTGTCGGGAGGCGAACCATCTATGCAGCCGAGGTTCGCCCGGGCTCTTATGCAGTCCTTGCGCGATGAGAAAATCCACGTCGCACTCGACACCTGCGGGGGGATCGCCTGGAAGCGACTGGGGCCCCTGGTGGAGTTGGCAGACCTGGTCCTCTACGACCTGAAGGTGCTCGATCACCGCGCCCACCGCCAGCACACGGGGATCCGCCTGGACCTGGTGCTCGACAACGCTGCCGAGATAGCCAAGATGGGCAAGCCCATGTGGATCCGGACCCCCATCATCCCCGGCTACACCGACGACGAGAAGAGCATCCGTGCCATCGCGCGCTTCATAAGAGACGCCCTGCCGACCGTAGAGAGATACGACCTTTTAGCGTTCAACAACACCTGCGAGGGCAAGTACCAGCGCCTGGGTCTGTCGTTCGCGTTGGCGGGCGAGGGACTCGTCTCCGAGGAGACGATGAGCGTCCTCACCGCCGCGGCGCACGAGGAGGGCATCGAGTTCGCGCACTGGTCGGGAATGACCCGGATGCAGGAAGGCCAAAGGGAGCTGGCGGAGAAGGCCTGATCCGGTCAGCTGCCGGCCCCCGTGACCTCCGGGGCCGCGTCGCCACCACGACGTGCGAGGGCGTTGTCGGCCGGTCGCCAGGCCGGCGCTGCAGAGGACGACGAGGCAGAACGGGGCTCGAGCGCAGATGGCAGCGGGGTCCCGACCACGGTGCGGGAGGCGCTGGCGGATGGCAAACGGACGGGCAAGGCAATCGGTTCTCCGCTACGAGGCGTGGGCGGCCGATAGCGATCGAGCCTGCTTACTCAGCTCGACCACCCACCGAACAAGTCACCCAACAATGGCGTCGCATCCCGTCGCACGGCGTCGCAGCATGCGCGGAAGATCGGCCCAAGCTTCCGCTTCCACCTGCCCCGATGAGCCGCACTGCACCGGTCTGCGACGCTCTGCGATGAAGCAGCACCCCTACGGATCAGAGGTTGGGGGTTCGAGTCCCGCCGAGCGCGCAGATGCCGAGCGCGCAGAGCTCCGAGCGCGCAGAGCTCCGAGTGCCAGAGGCCTCCGAGCGCGCTGATACATGCTGGTGGAGAGGGAAGAAGCGGAGCTTGGTTCGAGCACCGAAACGCCCCGACGACCGCGTCGGCGACGCGCTCGTGTCCTGGCGGACCCTCCCTGCTGACATTCGCGAGCGCGCGACGGGTCGAAGTCGCGGGACGACTGACCGATTGATATTGATCCCCGCCGGATCCGGGGTAGGCCGGAAGGTGCTATCACCTGGCCGTCCCATCCGGTAAGCGGTCGTGCACACCAGCTGACTCGATAGAGGGTCAGGTGATTGTCGGCGCGTAGTCGGGAACGTGGCGGTACCGGTCGCGGGGTGGTCGCTGGTAGTTGCCTACCGGGGGCCGCGGGGGCAGCTTGATCTTCGCCAGCTTGCGGTCCTGGTACGGGATCACCGACAGGAGATGGGCGATGCAGTTGAGCCTTGCTCGCTTCTTGTCGTCGGCCTCGACCTCATACCAGGGCGAGTCCGGCAGGTCGCAGTGAGCGAACATCTCGTCCTTGGCTTTGGAGTACGCGACCCAGCGGTTGCGGCCCTCGATGTCCATCTCGCTCAGCTTCCACCGCTTGAGCGGCGCGTTGAGGCGCTCCTTGAATCTACGCTCCTGCTCCTCGTCGCTCACCGAGAACCAGTACTTGACCAATACGATGCCGTCGTCGATGAGCATTCTTTCGAATGCCGGGCACTGCCGGAGGAAGCGGTGGTACTCCTCGTCGGTGCAGAGCCCCATCACTCGCTCGACTCCGCTCCGGTTGTACCAGCTGCGGTCGAACAGGACGATCTCCCCCCCGGCTGGAAGATGGGCGATGTAGCGCTGGAAGTACCATTCGGTCTTCTCCCGGTCGCTAGGAGCGGGAAGGGCGGCGATCCGGCACCAGCGGGGGTTGAGGTACTCAGTGATGCGCTTGATCACACCTCCCTTTCCCGCGGCGTCACGACCCTCTACGACGATGACCACTCGCTTGCCCTCGTCGCGGACCCACTGCTGCATCTTCACGAGCTCCTCCTGAAGTCGGAGGAGGGTCTTGTCGTAGGCACTGCCGTCAGCCATATCCCCATCCTTCAGCTGAGATATCGAACAAGGCTAGTGATAACACCCAGTTAGAGCATCGCCGCTTCGTCGACTCGGACAATCAGCTCTGGTCTGTTGGCGTGATTGGAACGTGTAACGGACCCCAGCGCCCATGGGAGGTTGACGGTCGCGCCGTAGCGCAGTCCGTGGGTTAGCATGACGGTGACATCCTGCAGGTCCCTAAAGGCTCGCTCCGACGTCGATGGACAACATAAGGAAGGCGTGCTGTAGGCCATGGGTGGAGGTTCACATCCACGGGCGTTTCAGGTTGTCGGAAGACGCCCAAAGGGTGGACAAGCGATCCGGTTCCTACGAAACCAACGGTCGACGATCTCCGGGCTCTCCGAAGTAGGCCAGCTTCAGATGATCCGGGATCGACTGTCCATTCACGGCAGTGCCGGGAAACGCGTGCGGAACGCTGTCCTTGTCGCGCACTATCAGCTCGAACGGTTCTGGAGCGCTCTTCGCGTAGTCGGAGGTCGTGATCAGGCTCACCAGACGCCCAAATCCATCCTTCGGCGTCTTTGTGAGGAGCAGGAAGACCCCAGGCGTGGTCCCCAGCTGCACGTCGGGTTCATCTACCGCATCCGGCTGTACCACGGCTTCAACGAGGTCGGTCTCCTCAAGCCTTTGAGCCACGTCGTCGGGCACCCTGATGATCGGTCCCATGTCTACCGCCTTCATGTCCGCTAGTGGATAAGCATGCCCTCAACCTGCAGGGTTAGGTGATGCACCCACACCGTATTCAACGGCGCGATCGAACATCTGGGCATCACGGGCTTCAGTGTCGCGCGCAGCACAGAGGCTCATCACCTGGCGGAGGAGGTGACGAGGACCTGCTTGAGGGTTTCGAACTCTTCGAGGCACTGTCCTGCGCCAATGACGACGCAGCTCAGCGGGTCGCGGGCCACGACGATCCGCACGTCTGTCTCCTCCTGCAAGCGGGTGTCGAGCCCGTGTAAGAGAGCGCCACCGCCGGTGAGCACGATGCCCTGCTCCATGATGTCGGCGGCGAGCTCGGGCGGTGTCTTGTCCAAGGTGGTCTTGACCGAGTCGATGATCGCTGACACCGGCTCGTCGATGGCCTTTCGGATCTCTTCGGTTGAGACCACAACGGTCTTCGGAAGGCCCGTTACGAGGTCACGACCGCGTATCTCGGCGTGGAGCTCCTCTTCGAGTGGGAAGGCAGAGCCCAGCGCGATCTTGATCTCCTCGGCCGTGCGCTCGCCCAGAGCGAGGCTGTACTCCTTTTTGATGTAGGAGATGATTGCCTCGTCGAGCTCGTCACCTCCGATGCGCACCGACTGGCTCGTGACGATGCCGCCGAGGGAAACCACCGCCACCTCCGTCGTACCGCCACCTATGTCCACGACCATATTGCCGGTCGGCTCGTGGACCGGCAGTCCCGCTCCGATTGCCGCTGCCATCGGTTCTTCGATGATGTAAGCCTGGCGGGCACCCGCGTACTCAGCCGCCTCCATCACGGCGCGCTGCTCCACACCTGTGATGCCCGAGGGCACGCACATGACCATTCGGGGCTTGGCGAAGCGGCGCTGCTGGACGCGCTGGATGAAGTACCGGATCATCTTCTCGCAGATCTCGAAGTCGGCGATGACCCCGTCCTTCAAGGGGCGAATGGCCTGGATGTTGCTGGGAGTGCGGCCGATCATGCGCTTGGCCTCGGCGCCCACGGCCAAAGGGCGGCCGTCCTTGACGTTCACCGCCACGACCGACGGCTCGTTCAGGACGATACCAATACCGCGCACGTACACGAGTGTGTTCGCCGTGCCGAGGTCGACCGCCATATCGCGACCAAGCAGGAAAAACCGGTTGTCCGCCATGGGTGTCGATCCACCTCAAGATCAGCCCAGACGCGGCCGCCTAAGATAGACGCGCTGCCCTCGGGGCTGGAGTCACTACCAGACTACCTTGCCCATCGAGCACCTGATCCACGTCGAGTAAGCCGACGCGACGGGCTTGGTCGAATGATCCACGAGTATGGGCTTGCAGCCTGATGTGTAGGTGCCGAATTCTGGAAACCCCCTTGTAGCGACGCGATCGGGTTTTCGGACCTACGCGGGGTGCTAACCGATGTCGGAGAGATAAGGGCGTACCAGATACTCTTCGTCGCGCTCTACTCGTGCCTTTACCACGCTGCTACTGACCTCTCATCTCCGGCTTGGCGCCATCCCTTGGTGCTATCCCGATACTTCCGTAAACCGTAGAACGCCTATCTTCCGTATCATTGCTCGGGAAGTTCCTGGCGGAGCCTCTCCAAGGCGACTAGTCGGCCAGCCAGCTTGTCGGGTTCGCTCTCATCGCGGCTGCGGATCCGGGCCTCCAGTTCGTCCAGCCTCTTGAGCTCTCGTCGAAGCAGGGCATCTCGTTCGGCGCCCTCGCGCTTCGCCAACGCCCGCAAAAAACCTTGCCGAGCGTCGTTTGCCCGCTTGAAGCCCAACGATCGAGCCACCCAGGCATAAGAGCGGTTCTCCTCACGCAGCGCCAGCGCCTCCTCGTCGGTGTTGCGCCTCGGCTCCCGGCGCGAGAAAGAACTCTCCCTTCGTCGTCCTTCATTAGCCGGGTGTTTCTCCCCGGAGCGTTCTGCGCGCCTAGGCAGAACGCACCGACTTAGCCTGGGGTCCCTTCGGGCCCTGCTCGACTTCGAACTCCACGTGTTGTCCCTCGACCAGCTCTGGGGAGCCGGTCCCCTCGATGGCGCTGACGTGGACAAACACATCGTCACCTCCACCATCAGGAGTGATGAAGCCAAAACCCCGCTCGGTGAAAAACTTCTTTACAGTGCCCGTCGGCATCGCATCCTCTCTCCCAATTCAGTATCCGGCATTCAGTATCCAGCATGCTCGGACCTTAGAAGCAACGCTCAAGACCCTCCCGCGCGACAACGGAAGGTCGAGGAGTTCCTTGCTGTGATCCTCCTGCTGGAAAAAGAGAGAAACTGGTGGAAACTGTCGCGCAGCCGCGTTCACCTGAGCGTCAGGACTCATGACAAGTCGGCGCTCCACGCTTGAGCAAGCGTGACCGTCGCGCTGTAGGGCCGTTAGGCCCAACAGTGCGATGATCATCGTCAGACTACTCGGACGCTCTTGGCCTGCGGACCCTTGGGCCCTTGTTCAGACTGGAACGACACCTTCTGCCCCTCTATCAACTCGCGGTAGCCGGAGCCCTCCACGGATGAAAAGTGCGCAAAGACGTCAGAAGTGCCGTCGTCCGGGGTGATGAATCCGTATCCCTTTGCGGCGTTGAACCACTTGACGATACCTTCGGTCATATTTGTTGCCTCGTTTCTCCACGCTCGATACTTGCGGGAGAACCTGCGGGAAGAACCTGTAGGTGACCGGCAACAACGCGCGGCCTGCGTGATTCAACCGAGCGCTACTCAAGAGTGTACTCCATGCGGCGTGGCGTCTGCCCCACTCCCTCCGGAAGTCACCAACCGAGGCGGGCATCGAAGCCGTCGAGCGCCCTGTCTTGTCTGTTGGGTTGGTGTGTTCCTGACAGCGCCATCAGCAGGTAACAGACGCGAGTGCCCAGTCGCTCGAGGTTCGTTGTCTCCGGCCTTGTCAGACAACCGCTCGGGATCACTGGTAGCCGGCTGCGGCCGGTCTTCTCGACTTCTGTCAGAGATCCAGTCTGCCCCATAGTGTCGTCCGAGTGGCCGCTTGTGGTGCCCCCGACCACCTGTTCGAAGCCACGATCTGGTCTGTCTGGCCGGTAAACCCAATGGTGACGGGAAACCGATCACTCGCCTCCGCGGGCTCGGTAGGAAGGAACGGTCTTCGTTCAGCCGGTGCCCATTGCCTCTCTCGGGCTCGCAATGACGCTTGTAGAGGGACTTGGCCAAGCAGGTGACAGCCGTTCCAACCTGTGACCGGCGCTGCGCGCAGATGGACCATCATGGTCCTATGGACATGGTCGCCATCCGCAACGTTGCCCTTGTGGCTCACGTGGACCACGGCAAGACCACATTGGTCGACTCGATCCTGCGTCAGACCGGCGTGTTCGGCACGCGGACGGTCGTCGATAGAGTCCTCGATTCGACTGACCAGGAACGCGAGCGCGGCATGACGATTCTGGCTAAGGCAGCGTCGGTGCATTGGCGGGGGGTGAAGATCAACCTCGTCGACACGCCCGGGCATGCTGACTTCGGCGGAGAAGTTGAGCGGGCGCTGGCAATGGTGGACGGGGTCCTTCTCCTCGTCGACGCAGCAGAGGGTCCGCTACCCCAGACTCGCTACGTGCTGTCCAAAGCGGTGGCAGCCGATCTCCCCGCTGTCGTGGTCCTGAACAAGGTGGACCGCTCCGACGCACGCCCTGCCGAAGTCCTCGACGAGGTCTACCAACTGTTCCTTGACCTGGAGGTGTCCGACCACCACATCGAGTTCCCGGTGATCTCAGCCTTGGCTAGGGAGGGTAGATCAAGGAAGGGAGTCGGTATGCCAGCGGTCGACTCCGACCTGGCTCCGCTGCTCGACGCCGTGCTGAGCACCGTTCCGGCGCCGATAGGTGATCCCGAAGGGCCGCTCCAAGCCCTGGTCACCAACCTCGATGCATCGGAGTACGTGGGCCGTCTCGCCATTGGGCGTGTAGTTCGGGGAACGCTTCGCTCGGATCGGGCCGTGACACTGGTGCACGCCGAGGGTACAGCTGTCGCTCGGCGGCCGACTCAGCTGCTCGCCATCGACGGCCTAGGTCGAACGGACGCAAGGGCGTTGGCAGCCGGTGACCTCTTCGTCCTCGCCGGCTTTCCGGAGGTCCAAATTGGCGACACGCTGGCAGATCCCGAGGATCCGGACCCGCTGCCACGTCTCAAAGTGGACGAGCCTGTACTGCGCATGACCTTCGGGGTGAACACCTCACCTCTGGCCGGCAAGGAGGGACGGTACCTGACGTCCCGCCACTTGCGCGACCGGCTCGCCTTCGAGGTTCTCGGCAACGTGTCAATTGCTGTTGAGAACACCGGGTCGCCTGACGTCCTGCAGGTATCCGGTCGTGGTGAACTGCAGCTCGCGGTCCTGATCGAATCGATGCGACGCGAAAGCTATGAGCTCGAGGTCAGCCGGCCAGAGGTTCTCACCCGTGAAATCGGCACGACCCGATACGAACCGGTCGAGGAAGGCGTGGTTGACGTGCCCGACGAACACGTTGGAACGATCTCCCAGGCCCTGGCTCCCCGCAAGGGCACGGTGTTGGACGTGCGTGCCGGTGGCCCGGGCCGCAGCATCGTGCGCTTCGAGGCCCCGTCACGGGGGCTGCTCGGTTTCCGCTCGCAACTTCTCACGGCTACGCGCGGCACAGCGCTTCTCCACATGCGTCACCGGGGATGGGCGCGGTGGGTAGGAGAGCTTCCGCAACGGCGGGGCGGAGCCATGACGGCCGATCGCCAGGGTGTCGCGACGAGTTACGCACTCGACAAACTCCAGCCTCGCGGCGATCTGTTCATCGGGCCCGGTGAGATCGTTTACGAAGGCATGGTCGTGGGCGAGAGCGCCCGAGCCGGCAACATGGTAGTGAACGTGACGCGGGAAAAGCAGAAGTCGAACGTCCGAACGCATGCCTCGGACAGGGCGATCAAGCTCGTTCCGCCACGCCGTTTGACGATCGAATCGGCGATAGAGCTGATCGGCGACGACGAGCTGGTGGAGATCACGCCGTTATCGATCCGCGCACGCAAGCGCTTGCTGCGCGAGTCTGACCGTCGCCGCTCCACGACAGGAACAATCTCCGGCTTGTCGGTGTGAGTACGTGGCATTAGCGATGAGCACCCCGGAGTAAGGAGCCGTCGGGGCCCAATGGCGCGACCCCCAGGCTCACGCTGTGGATGTCACTGAAAGATGAAATTCACGGGTCCCCCCGCCAGGACCGTCATCCCTACCTCCCGCTCGGCGCCGACACGGCGAGGGGGCAAGTGGAGGTCTCGGAGGGGGACATGTGGCAGGGCGCCGGCACCCACACGAGCGGTCGTGCCCGCTCATGGCAGCTGTCGGAAATCACGAAGGAGGCAGTTCTCAGGCGATCGTCTTCTCAGGCGATCGTCGCGATCTTGCGGAGAGCGGCCACGTGACCGACCCCCGCCCCGGGTCACCCCCGTCCCCGAGGTCGCCTACGAGCTTTGGTGTCCACGAGTAGCCCCAACACCTAGCCGATCGTCCGCGGCCGTTGCTAAACGGAGAATCGTCGCCAGCATCGGGGCGCTGAGAGAACGAGGGTTGGATATCGTTGGCGCATCAGCCAAGGAGACTGACGATGCCCGATCGCCGCATCCTCACCACCGAATCCGGTGCCCCCGTCGCCGACAACCAGAACTCCCAGACCGCCGGGGTTGACGGGCCGGTCTTGTTGCAGGACCAGCACCTCATCGAGAAGCTGGCCCGGTTCAACCGCGAGCGCATTCCCGAGCGGATCGTGCACGCCCGAGGCTCCGGGGCTCACGGGCATTTCGAGCTGACATCCGACGTCTCTCGGTGGACGCGAGCTCGGTTCTTGTCCGAGGTCGGCAAGCGCACCGAGGTGTTCGTGCGATTCTCGACCGTGGCCGGCAGCCGGGGAGCCCCCGAGGCGGTGTGTGACCCGCGGGGCTTCGCGGTCAAGTTCTACACCGAGGACGGCAACTACGACCTGACCGGCAACAACACCCCGATCTTCTTCATACTGACTCCGTGAAAACCAGCGTGAGAACCAAACCTTCGATGGCCGGCGACAAAGATCGAGTCGGCGCAAAGGACGCGGGCCGACGGGTCGCTCAGAAGGCGCTGCACTTGGTGATCGCGCTGGCGGCGATGATTCCGGTACTCACGCTTGTCGGCACGGTCGCACCGAGCGCGGGGGCCGCCGTCTCCACCTCGGTCACCGTCACCCGCGACAGCGACGGTGTCCCACATATCAAAGCCGCCAACTTCACCGCTCTCGGATACGGCGAAGCGTGGGCGTTCTCGCAAGACAATTTCTGCACCCTGGCCCAGGACTTCGTCACCGTGAACGGTGAGAGGTCCCGCTTCTTCGGACCCAGGGGGACGAGCCTCAACTACTCGGCCGGGGCGGAGGATTCGAATCTCGACTCCGATCTCTTCTGGCAGTCGATCAGGTCGAGCGGCGTCGTCACCAGGCTGATACACGAGGCTCCGCCCAACGGACCTCTTCCTCAGGTCCTACAGGTCTACCGGGGCTTCGTCGCCGGCTACAACGCCTACCTGCACTCGGGGAAGCTGAACGATCCTCGTTGCGCCGGCAAACGATGGGTGCGGCCGATCACACTGACCGACATGTTCCTCCGGGGCCAGCAGATCGTCACCGAGGCGGCCAGCGCCCAGTTCATCACCGACGAGGTGAACGCCGTGCCGCCCACCGCGAGCACGACCAGCTCGGCGTCGGCGGACAGCCCGGATGTGGCCTCACTTGTGGCCGACCTCGGGGGCAACGGCGAGGTCACGGCGGGCTCCAACGGCATCGGGATCGGCTCTCAGGACACCGCCGATGGCGACGGCATGGTGCTGGCGAACCCACACTTCCCCTGGCGCGGCACCGAACGGTTCTGGATGGCCCAGCTGACGGTGCCCGGGCGGTACAACGTGGAAGGGGGCACTCTCGAGGGGTTCCCGCTGATCGGCATCGGGTTCAACCAGGACCTGGCCTGGACCCACACCGTCTCGACCGACTTCCGCTTCACCTTCTACCAACTCAGCCTGGTGCCAGGTGACCCGACCAGCTACTACGTCGACGGGAAGCCCTACAAGATGGGCAAGGAGACGGTGCGCGTCGACGTCTCCCACAGGACGACGAGCCACACCTTCTACACGACCCGTTGGGGGAGGGTGCTGGTCGTTCCGCAGGCGGGCTACCGCTGGACGACCACGACCGCCTACGCGGTGGACGACTCCACGCTCAACGACTTGGGCAGGGCGGCGAACGAGTACCTGCGGATGGGACAGGCCACATCGGTGACGGACCTGTTGAAGGTGGAGTCCACGTACCTGGCGATCCCGACCTTCAACACGATCGCCGCCGACAACACGGGCCACGCGCTGTACGCCGACGTGGGCGACACCCCCGACGTTCCCCAGTCGCTGATCAACGCCTGCACTCCGGCAGGCGCTGCCCAGGTCGTGTACGCGGCCGCACGCGTGATCACGCTCGACGGCTCGAGATCGGCGTGCGCATGGCAGAACGACTCCGGGACGCCGGTGCCCGGCATCTTCAACGCCAGCCATCTGCCCCACACGATCCGTACGGACTATGTCGAGAACTCCAACGACTCCTACTGGCTCGCCAACCCCAGCGCACCGTTTCCCGCCTACTCCCCGATCATCGGCGACATCGACACCACCCAGGGACTGCGGACCCGGCTAGGCAACCAGATGATCGCCCAGCGGATTGCCGGATCCGATGGGCTCGGGCCCCCCGAGTTCACGCTCGCGAGCCTGCAGGCGATGTGGGAGAGCGACCAGTCGGCGCTGGCGCAGTTGGTGCTGAAGCCCTTGGTGAGCGCCTGCCAGGCCACCCCCACCGTGAAGGCGAGTAACGGCACGCTGGTAGATCTGACTGCGGCGTGCAGGGCGCTGGCGGGGTACAACGGTACCGGCGCACTGAACGCAACCGGAGGATGGCTCTTCTCGGAGTGGTACGCCCTGGCACCTTCTGACAACTTCTGGGCAACCCCGTTCAACGTGTCGGCACCCTTGACCACCCCCTCGGGCCTGGACACGTCGAACCCGGCGATCCTGCGGGCCCTGGCCGACGCGGTACTGAGCCTGCGTGCTCATCACATCGCCCTCGACGCCAGCTACGGACAGGTGCAGCACGCCACCCGGAACGGGGTCAAGATTCCTATCCCGGGTTGTGACACCGGTTGTTTCAACGCCATCTACGCCGCTGATGGCCGTGGCGGTGCCCTCGACGCCGATCCGTACGGCGAGGTGCACGACGGTTCGTCGCTCGTGATGACCACCGAGCTCACCGCCCACGGGCCGACGTCCCAGGGCATCCTGACCTACTCGCAGGCCACCAACCCGAAGTCGCCGTGGTTCGCGAACATGACGAAGCTCTACTCCGAGCGCAGATGGGTCTCGCTCCCCTACACCGCCGCTCAGCTCGCCCACGACCGCGGGGCGCGCACCACCACGCTCAGCGCTCCGTGATCCGTTGAGCCACGGTCGTCGACGGACGTTGCGGCCCGTGCCGGTCGAGCGGCGGATGGGCCCACCCAGTCGGCACGGTAGACCCGAGACATGTACACACGAACGCTAGGACAAGGCTTGGTCGTCTCGGCCCAGGGACTCGGATGCATGGGAATGAGCGAGTTCTACGGAGCGAGAGACGACGAAGAGTCGATCGCCACCATCCACCGCGCCCTCGACCTCGGCGTCACGTTGCTCGATACGGCGGACATGTACGGACCGTTCACCAACGAGAAGCTGGTGGGGCGGGCCCTGGCCGGTCGCCGCGCGCAGGCGATCCTCGCCACAAAGTTCGGGAACGAGCGCGCCCCCGACGGTACCCGCATCGGCGTCAACGGGCGCCCCGACTACGTCCGCTCGGCCTGTGACGCCTCGCTCAGGCGGCTGGGCGTCGACCACATCGATCTCTACTACCAGCACCGGGTCGATCCCGCGACCCCTATCGAGGAGACGGTGGGTGCGATGGCCGAGCTGGTGGCGGCCGGCAAGGTGCGTCACCTGGGCCTGTCCGAAGCGGCTCCCGACACGATCCGCCGGGCGCACGCGGTGCACCCGATCACCGCCTTGCAGACGGAGTGGTCGCTTTGGACCCGGGACGCGGAGAGCAACGGCGTGCTCGACACCGTCCGCCATTTGGGCATCGGCTTTGTCGCATATTCACCGCTCGGGCGCGGCTTCCTGTCGGGTACGATCCAGAGGCCCGAGGACCTGGCCGAGGACGACTTCCGGCGGTACAACCCCCGCTTTCAGGGCGAGAACTTCCAGAAGAACCTGCAGCTGGTGGAGCGGGTGAGAGAGATCGCCGCCGCCAAGGGTGTGGCGGCGTCGCAGCTGGCCCTGGCCTGGGTGCTGGCCCAGGGTGAAGACGTGGTGCCCATCCCCGGGACCAAGCGACGGAGCTACCTCGAGCAGAACGTGGCGGCCGATGACATCGTGCTGAGCGAGGACGAGCTGCGGCGCATCGACGAGGTGCTGCCTGTGGGTGTGACTGCGGGGGACCGCTACGGCGACATGACCCCGGTATATCGCTGAGCACGGACGGTCGCCGGTCAGCGTGTCGGTCGAGGAGGTATTGCGACGGCGCCTCAGTGCACGTCGAGTCGGCGGAAGGCGATCACCGTCGCAAGGAGCGCGCATAGCCCGAACACGATCATGACCGTGTAGTCGCCGAGGCTCACACCGTTGCTGATCTGGTCGTTTCCGACCGACCAGTAGAAGAGCGACACGTATCTCCCAGGATGTATCCACGACACCACCGGTGACGGCGAACTGACGAGGTACGAGGCGGCCGCGAGCGCCGCTCCGACTCCGAGCGCCGTTCCCCTCCTCCCGGTGAAGGCGCCGACGGCCATCGTGAGGATGCCGAAGTCCAGGCCCATCAACAAGACGGCCACCGAGACGCAGACGACGTTTCCGAGGGTGAGGGTCAGGTCGAAGGACCGCCCGATGAAGACGCAGATGGCGACCCCTGCCGCGAGGACGACAGATTGAAGTGCCATCGCCCCCACCTTCTGCAAGACGAGAGACGACGTACCTGAGCCTGGGGCTTCGCCGGATGCTCCCGTAGCGCCGCCGGTTCGCCGCAGGCGAAGATTCAAGGGTGAGCGAACTTCGCGAGTTGCTGAGCTACGCCGCATCCCGTGCGGCCGACTACCGGGATGCCGTCGCGGATCTTCCGGTCTTCCCCAACGGCGTCGACCTGAGCGCCGTGCGCGCGGACCTCGGCCTCTTGCCGGACGGGCCGACTGCTGGTGCCACCGTGCTCGAGGTTCTGGCCGACGCCGTCGAGCCGGCTTTGGTGGGCACGGCCGGTCCCCGCTACTTCGGGTTCGTCGTCGGCGGGGCGCTGGACTCGGCGAGCGCCGCCGAGGTCCTGGCCACCGGCTGGGACCAGGTCGCGTCCAACGCCGTCACCTCGCCCGGCGCGGCCGTGGTCGAGGACGTGGCGGGCGCCTGGCTCAAGGAATTGTTCGGTCTCCCGTCCTCGGCCTCGTTCGGTTTCGTGACCGGCGGGCAGGCGGCGAACACCGTGGCCTTGGCGGCCGCGCGCCATCACGTACTGGACCGCGCGAACTGGGACGTCGAGCAACGGGGGCTCTCCGGCGCGCCTCGGGTGAGGGTGGTGGCGAACGCCGAACGCCACGTCACCATCGACCGGGCGCTCAGGCTGCTCGGGCTCGGCGCCGGAGCACTTGAGCCGGTGGCGACCGACTCCGAGGGCAGGATCGACGTGATCGACCTCGCACGCGTGCTCGCCGACGATCCCGACGGTCCGACGATCGTCTGTCTCCAGGCTGGCAACGTGAACACCGGCGCGTTCGACGATCTGAAGAGCGCTACCGCGACCGCGCACCACCACGGCGCGTGGGTCCACGTGGACGGGGCGTTCGGGCTTTGGGCTGCCGCCAGCCCGGCGAAGCGCCATCTCGTGGACGGGATCGAGACGGCGGACTCGTGGGCGACCGACGGCCACAAGTGGCTGAACGTCCCGTACGACAGTGGGTACGTGTTCTGCTCCCATCCGAAATCCCACGCCGGCGCCATGTCCTTCACGGCCGCGTACCTGCCGGGTAACGGTCAGGACGGACGCCGAGTTCCCGGTGACTACGTGCTCGAGTCGTCGAGGCGCGCCCGCGGCTTCGCCACATGGGCCGCGCTCCGCCAACTGGGCCGGAGCGGTGTCGCCGATCTCGTCGAGCGTTGCTGCGCACTCGCCCGCAGGTTCGCCGACCAGCTCTCCGCGCTCGACCGTGTCACCGTCATCAACGACGTCGTGCTCAACCAGGTCCTCGTTCGCTTCGGTGACGACGAGGAGACCGAGCGGGTCATAGAGGCCGTGCAGCGCTCCGGCGTGTGCTGGATGGGTGCCACGACCTGGCGCACCATGCGTCTCATGCGCATCTCCGTTTCGAACTGGCGCACCACCGAGGACGATGTCGACCGCTCCGTCAGGGCCGTTCGAGCTGCGATCTCAGAGGGCGACCTGCGCTGAGGCACCGGAACGTCAGAAGGACGACGGCGTGGCCGCAAGGGGACGAAGTTCAGCGCGTGCGAGCAAAACGGTGGACCGCCTCGAGGAGCTCGCGGCTCTTCTCGGATGCGACGTCCTTGTCACCCGAGGCGAGGGCGCCCGCGACGCAATGGTTCACGTGGTCGTCGAGGATCTTGAACGCGACCGCTTCGAGCGCCGTGTCGACGGCGGCGATCTGAGTGAGGATGTCTATGCAGTAGCGGTCCTCGGCGATCATCTTCTCGATCCCGCGCACCTGACCCTCGATGCGGTGCATGCGCTTGATCAACGGCTCCTTGTTGGCGAAGTAGCCGTAGGTCTGAGTGGCGGTCTCGGTCATTAAGTCTCCCTTACCGGGCGGAATCGCCGCAGCCGAAGCGAGTTCGACACGACGAAGATGCTGGAGAACGCCATCGCCGCCGCGCTGACGATCGGGTTGACCACGCCGGCGATGGCGAGCGGGATAGCGGCGGTGTTGTAGGCGAACGCCCAGAACAGGTTGCCTTTGATCGTCCGCAGGGTGCGTCGGGCGAGGCGGATCGCGTCTGCGACTGCGCGCAGGTCGCCCGAGACGAGGGTGAGGTCCGACGCCTCGATGGCGACGTCGGTGCCCGTGCCGATCGCAAGGCCCAAATCGGCCTGGGCGAGCGCGGGAGCGTCGTTGACACCGTCGCCGACCATGGCGACGACTTCGCCCAGGCCTTGCAGGCGTCGGATCTCGGCGGCCTTCTCGTCGGGACGGACACCGGCGAGCACTCGATCGATGCCGACCTCGGCGGCCACCGCGTGTGCCGTGCGCTCGTTGTCGCCGGTGAGCAGCACCGGGGTGAGCCCGAGGGCCTTCAGCTCTGCGATCGCCTCGCGGCTCGTGGGCTTCACCTTGTCGGCGACCGCGATCAGCCCGCGAATCTCTCCGTCCCAGGCGACGACTACGACCGTGGTCCCGTTCGCCTCGAGACGCTCGGCTTCATCGGCGAGCGCCTCGGGCATCTTCACACCCCGGTCGGCCAGGAGAGACGGGCGGCCGACGACGACCGAGTGGTCGTCCACGACCGCCTCGACGCCGAGTCCGGCCCGACTCTCGAAGTGCCCCACTGGTGGCAGGGAACCCGTCTTCGCCGAGCCGTAGTCCGCGACGGCGCGCGCGATCGGGTGCTCGCTCGCGTTCTCTGCGCCCGCGGCCAGCCTTACCAGCTCGTCTTCGGGTGTCCCCTCTGTCGCCACGATCGCCGCGACCTCCATCCGGCCCGCGGTGAGGGTGCCGGTCTTGTCGAACACGATCGAGGTCACCTGCCGTGTCTGCTCGAGGATCTCCGGTCCTTTGATCACGATCCCGAGCTGGGCACCACGACCGGTTCCCACCATGAGCGCGGTCGGTGTCGCCAGGCCGAGCGCACAGGGGCACGCGATGACTACGACGGCGACCGCCGCGGAGAACGCCACCGCGGCGGAGGAGGCGCCGAAGGCGAGCCACCCGCCGAGCGTGAGCATCGAGAGCCCGATCACGATCGGCACGAACACGCCCGAGACCCGGTCCGCCAGCCGCTGTACCTGCGCTTTTCCCGCCTGGGCCTGGGCCACCAGGCGTGCGATCTGAGCGAGGGCGGTCTCCGAGCCGACCTTGGTCGCTTGCACCACGAGCCGTCCGGAGGTGTTGAGCGTGGCGCCCGCCACCTCGTCGCCGGCGCCGGCCTCGACGGGCAGCGACTCCCCGGTCAGCATCGATTGGTCGATCGCCGACGCGCCAAGCTGTATGACGCCGTCGGTCGCGACCTTCTCACCCGGCCGAACGACGAACAGGTCGCCCACGGCGAGTTCTTCGATTCGGACCAGCACTTCCTCGCCGTCACGGAGCACGCGCGCCTCTTTGGCACCGAGCTCCAAGAGCTCTTTCACCGCCTCTTGTGATCGCCGCTTGGCCCCCGCCTCGAGGTAGCGGCCGAGCAGGATCAACACCGTGATCACGCCCGCTGTGTCGAAGTAGATGCTCTGTGAGATCCCGCTCAAGAGGACGACCGTCGACCACGACCAGGCGGCGAAAATTCCGACCGAGATCAGCGTGTCCATCGTGGCAGCTGCGTGACGAGCGTTGAGCGCCGCGGCACAGTGGAAAGGCCAGCCGCTGAAGAACACGACCGGGGTCGCCAGTGCCAGGGAGACCCACTCCCATCCGGGAAAGCGCACCGGGGGTACCCACGCCAGCAGGGCGACAGGTGCCGATAGCACGACGGCCACCAGCAATCGCAGGCGGTAGGGCTCGGTAGGGTCCGCCTCGGCGAGTGTCTCCTTGGGCAACGAGGCGTGGTAGCCGGCTCTCTCTACCGTGGCGATCAGCTCGTCGACGGTGACCAGCACCGGGTCGAAGGCGACAGCCGCCTGCTCGCTCGCGTAGTTGACCGTTGCCGCCACTCCGTCGAGCTTGTTGAGGCGCTTTTCGATCCGCGTCGCGCACGACGCGCAGGTCATTCCGTCGAGGGCGAGCTCGACGCGCCCCGTCCGTCCAGTGACCGTCGTCATCACGCGGCTTCGTAACCGGCCCGTTCGATGGCGGCGCGAAGCGCCACATCGTCGAGCTCTTCGCCCGTCACCCTGACGAGCTTGGTGTCCAGGTCGACATCGACCACCTCGACGCCTGCGACCGAGCTCAGCTCCCCCGCGACGGCGTTCGTGCAGTGATCGCAGGTCATGCCGTCGACCGTGTAAGTGATCGTCTCGGACATCGACGCTCCTCTCGACTCCCTCGGGTCTCAGGGTCCACGGGGTACGAGGTATACCCCATATTGGTATGGTGTATACCCATATTGGTCCATTTCCCCGGACAGGTCAACCGTGGTTCGAGATGAGCAGGTGCGATGCCCCTTTCCGCGATTGGTACCCTCCCGCCATGCTGGCGCCGAGGACGCCGAGACGGAGCGAGAACCGGGCTCAGCACTCGCGACGTGCACGTACCGACCAGGCGCTTGACCGCTTCGCGGGTCTCGTAGGCCGCCTCCGCCGTTCGGTCCGACCGGTGGCCGCCTTGGCGTCGACGACCATCGTGCTGACTGCGCTCGGGCCGCCGCTTTGGAACGTTGCGGGCTCTGACCCATCTGCGGAGGCGGCGCCGTCGGTGAGCGGGTCTGTCGGCTCGGGGTGTGATCGATCGCGACCTGCTGTCGCGTACTGGACCGGAGGTGTCCGTCTGCCCCGGCAACCGGCTCGTCCACCGATCCCATGCATGGCCCTGGTCGGCCGTTCCGTCGAGTCGGCCACCGTCGGGGTCAGCCGGTCCGGGTCGGTGATGTTCGCGCCGCTCGACGACAACAGCGCTCCGGCGCCCGCGAACGTCGTGCAAGGTCCGGAGTGGGTGGCCCGCTCCCGGAACCTCGGTGGGAACTGGACCGAGCTCGAATCAGGGGGGCCGATCACCGGCGGTCTCGTGCCTCCCTGGATGGACGTAGACCCCGTCACCTCGCGGATCTGGTTCGTCACGACGCTTCCGACGCTTTGCGGCGCCAGGGTCTCGTGGAGCGACGACGACGGCAAGAGTTGGCACAGCAACCCGAAGGTCGGGTGCCCGGGGATGGGCTCGGAGCGGGTGCTCGAGGGGCCGGCCCCGCGCAACGGTGCGAAACCGAGTGGATATCGCCATGTCGTGTACTACTGCGGGAACGGTACGGACGTCGCGCCGAGCAAGTTGTACTGCTACAAGTCCCTGGACGGCGGACGCAGGTTCAGCTTCGTCGGCGGGTTCCCGGATCCCCCGAGCCCGTCTGCCTCGTGCGGCGTCAGTCACCCAGCGCTGCCCGGGGTGGTCGGACCCGACGGCGTCTTGTACTTCCCGCTGGACCTCTGCGGCAAGTTGGCCGTGGCGATCAGCGGCGACGAAGGCGCCACCTGGCGCCGTCTGCCCGTGGCCGCGACGAACATCCAAGACCTGTACATCACCTCGGTGGCGACCGATGCGTCGGGCAACCTCTACATCGCATGGGTTGCCGGGAGCGGACAGGGGCCTGGCGTCGACGGAAGCGGCCTTCCGTACCTGGTGGTGTCCCGAGACCGTGGCCGTAGGTGGAGCAAGCCCATGGGGGTCGCGCCGAGCACGGTGCAGCAGGTCCGCCACGTTGCCGTCACGGCGACCGGCCGCGGCCACGTCGCTCTCACCTATCTCGGGAGCACCGACGGGGGCGCGACCTTCGACGGCTACATCGCCGAGTTCACCAATACACTTGCACGTCGACCCGTGTTCTGGAGCGCGGTCGTGAACAACCCGTCCCAGCCACTGATGTCCGGGTCCCGCCCGCAGGTCTTCGGCGATCGCCTCTTCTTCATAAGCGACGCGTTCGGACCCGATGGCACGCCGTGGGCGGCTCTTCAGTGCGCCTACGAGAAGCTCTGTCCGAACGAGCGCGTCGGGGTCGTGGCGCGACTCGCCACGTCCTGAACGGCCCGAGGGTCATGTCCTGAGCGAACGGAGTCCTGAGCGAACGGAGTCCTGAGCGAACGGCTCGCCGCGTCCTGAGCGGCCTGCCTAGGTCCACCCCCGCGGTCGTGGTCGATCGGCGCCCTGTTCCGCTCTATGCGGCTTTCTGGCGTTCTATGCGGCTTTCTGGTGTTCTATGCGGGCTTTTTCGCGCGGATGAATGCGCTCACGACCTTATCGGCGACCAGCCCGGCGATTCGATCGGCGTCGAGGCCCTCACCGACCAGGAACGCGTGCGCCTCGTCGCGGGTGAAGACGCGGGTCGGCTCCACGTCGACGTCGGTGAACCCGGCCGCTGCGAGCTTCGACCGGTATTCGGCCTCTTCCATCGCTCCGGCGACACATCCGGCCCACAGCAAAGCGTCGGCGCGAAGCCCGGCGGGGATCGACCCGCGCACGACCAGGTCGGAGACGGCGAACCTGCCTCCTGCTCGCAGGACCCGGAACGCCTCGTGCAGGACCCGGTCTTTGTTCGCTGAGAGGTTGATGACGCAGTTGGAGATGACGACGTCGACCGTCGCGTCGGGCAGCGGGATGTCCTCGATCTCACCGCGAAGGAACTCGACGTTGGTCAGACCCGACTGCTGCCTGTTCTGCTCGGCCAGCGCGAGCATCTCGTCGGTCATGTCCAGACCGATCGCCTTGCCTGTCGGACCCACCCTGCGAGCGGACAACAAGACGTCCACGCCGCCCCCCGAGCCGAGATCGAGCACGACCTCTCCCGGCATGAGCTCGGCGAGCGCGGTGGGGTTGCCACATCCGAGAGAGGCCTCCAGGGCCTGCTCCGGGAGCCCGGCGGCGTCGGCGGCGTCGTAGAGGTTGCCGCAGACGGCGTCGGTGGGCCTTTCGCAGCAGCCATCGCCCGCCGACAAGACGCGACGGGCTGCCTGCCCGTACCTGTCCTTCACGATCTCCTTCACGTCGAGGTCGGTGTGGTCGGTCATGGCTCTCGTCCTTTCGATGTCTTGGCGATCCTCGCAGGTGGGCCGACAAGGCTGGAACAGGGCTCGGAGATGATCTCTCGCGCGTCGAGCACCGCGTTGCGAGCCGGCATCCGGCTCGGCTGGAGAAACGTCACAATCGCAGCGGGCGGGCGGGCCGGGCCATGATCGACGTGTCGCTCCAGTTCGCTCCCGGAACGTCGACGTACAGCTCGAACTCGTTCCCGTCCGGGTCGAGCGCGTAGAGGCTGTGCGTGAACCCGTGGTCGGCGGCGCCCATGATCCTCCTCCCGGCGTCCTTCAGTCGAGAGAGGGCCTGGCGCAGCTCGTCGTCGCTGTCACCCACCTTCAGGCCGAAGTGGTACATGCCCACCCGCCGACCCTCCGGGATCGGTTCGGCATCTTCGCCCACCTCGATCAGCAACAGCTCGTGATGGGTTCGTCCTGCGGAGAACGCCGCAGCCCCGAAGGGCGCGTCTGAGTCTCCGAACACCTGGGGGAAGCCCAAGACGTCTCTGTAGAAGGACGCCGACCGTTGGAGGTCGCGCACGTAGAGGACGACGTGCCCCAGTTCCTTCACACCCATGGCTTTCGAGCCTATCGGCCGACTCTTGCCACGTGCCGGGCTCTTACACGGGCCTGTCATCATGACGAAGATGCGGTCGGGGATCGAGAGGATGAGCAGGGGAGCTAGAAGATGCGTTTCGGGAACGACCGGTAAGGACTTGGGTCGCTCGGCACACCTGACGGTACGCGCTCTCCTGCAGCCTTCGGACAGCCTCGAGGCCGTCCCAGGCTGGATCGAGCACGTGGCCGAGTCGGCGTGCGGGCTCTCTGGGGCATGCCTTGCACCGAGACCTCCGGGGCCCGACGTCTGCGGCATCTGCTGTGGAGCCCTTGATGGTCCTTCCGACGTTTGTCGAAGCTGTCGCCAGGTCGAACGGGGGCTTCGCAGACCGCTCCATCCGGTCACGCCGATCTCGTTGACGACGAGCGACACCGGTCTGTACGCGGCGCTCAAGCAGTACAAGGGGCAGCCGACTTCCATCTCCCGTCGTCAGCAGCTGCGGTTGGCCGACCTGCTTGGCACGTTCTTCGAACGCCATGGAAGGTGTGTAGCTCCCGACGGGTACGACGCTGTCGTGGTGGTCCCCTCGGGACAGGTCCGAGCGGAGCATCACCCGCTCGCGAGCACCCTGTGCTTGTTGCCAGAGGTCGGGCATGCCGTCGTCGACGCGCTGCGCAGAGGTCGAGCAACGATCGAGCGCAACACCCCTGCCCGTGATGCCTACAGGTGCCGGCGCGAGCTGGTCGAGGAGCGTCGGGTCCTGTTGGTGGACGACACCTACACGACAGGAGCACATCTGCAGTCCGCGGCTGCGGCACTCGAGGACGCGCGGACACGCGAGGTCCGGCTCCTCGTCGTGGGGCGGCACCAGAGCTGGGGGTGGGAGCCTGCCAGGCAGCTGCTCGAGTGGTCGACTCTTGCGGAGAACCGCTGGTCGCCGCAGTGCTGCATCCGCTGTCGAGGTGTTCGGTGAGCCACCGTGGACGATGCTCGGAGTGATCACATGCTCGCTATAGTCCCCGTTCGACCACAAGGGAGGCTCGATGACGATCGCCGTGGGTGACCGCTTGCCGGACGTCGAGGTGCAGACGATGGGCCGGGACGGCCCCCGGACCCTACGCACGGGTGAGGTGCTCGGGAAAGGCAAGGTGGCGCTCTTCGCGGTGCCGGGCGCCTTTACGCCGACGTGCTCGGACCATCATCTCCCCGGTTTCGTGGTCAGGGCCGCTGATTTCCATGCCAAGGGCGTGGACAGGATCGCTTGCGTGTCGGTCAACGACGCATATGTGATGGGTGCGTGGGCCCGCGAGCGCAAGGTGGGCGCCTCCGTGCTGATGCTCGCCGACGGGAACGGCGACTTCACGCGGGCGATGGGACTCGAGATGGACGGAAGCGGCATCGGCCTTGGCACGCGCTCGCAGCGCTACGCGGCGATCATCGAGGAAGGAGTGGTGACGTCGCTGTTCGTGGAGCCGGGACCCGGTCTGGACGTGAGCTCCGCCGCGTCCGTGATGGCGGCCGTCTGAGCCACAGAGAGGCATAGCCACAGAGGCATAGCCACGGAGAGGTACGGGTGAGCCCACGGGGTCGCGGTGTCTCGACGCGAAGTCCCAGAACTCGCAAAGCGGTGCAGGACCCGCTAGCCGCGCAGGACGGCCTCGACCAAGACGGGGCCGGGTTCTGCGAGGGCCCGCTCGAGCTGCGTGGTGAACTCCTGCGCGTCGGTGGCCCGGGTGGCGGGTATACCCATACCGCGAGCCAACGCGACGAAGTTGAGGTCGGGACGGCTCAGCTCGAGCATCTCCTTGGCCCTGGGCCCGGCGTCGCCCGCGCCGACTCGGCTTAGCTCCCACTCCAAGATCGCGTAGGCGCCGTTGTTGAACACCACGGTGGTCACGTCCAGGCCCTCGCGCGCTTGAGTCCACAGAGCCTGCAATGTGTACATGGCGCTGCCGTCGGCTTCGAGGCTGAGCACCTTGCGGTCGGGGCAGGCGATCGCGGCTCCGGTGGCGACCGGGATGCCCTGTCCGATCGCGCCCCCCGTGAGGCAGAGCCAGTTGTGTCTGGGCGCTCCGGCCGTCGCCGCGGGGAGGAACACCCCGGAGGTGTTCGCCTCGTCGGAGACGATCGCTCCCTCCGGTAGAAGGGCACCGATCGCTGCTGCGGCTGTTTCGCCGTTGAGCGCGCCGCCCGGTCTTTCGGGATGCTGTACCGCCGCCTGCGCACCGTCCCTGCCGGAGCCCGCGCCGCCGGCGCTGCTTCGGACGCCAGGCGCACCGAGCGCCTCTGCCAGTGCCTCGAGCGCGCCGGGGGCGTCGTGGGAAGCCCCGGCGAGCACGTAGAGCTCGCAGCCGTCCGGCACGAGGTAACCGGGAAGGTTCGGGTAGGCGAAGAACGACACAGGGGCGGCCGCGTCCACGAGCACCAGGTGCCGCAGCCCCTGGAGCTGGCTGATCGCGAGCTCGGCCATGTAACCGAGCCTCTCGACGGAGGGAAGCCCGGCGCCGCGCTCCAAGTTGGAGGGAAACGTCTCGCAAAGCAGCTTCGCCCCGGTGGCCTGGCTGACGCGCCTCGCGGCAACCAGCCCCTTTTCGCGCAGGGCGCTACCCCCCAAGAGCAGAGCGGCCGGTTCCTCGGATCGAAGGGCCTTGGCCGTCGCGTCCACGGCGTCCGAGGTCACGACCGCGCGTGCTCGTGGTGCGACCGGCGGGGCCGGGCCCCCGGCCTCCGACCACGACAGGTCGGCGGGCGCGACGAGCGTCGCCACGCCACCTGGGGGTCCGCACGCGGCTGCGACCGCCTGGGCTGCGTCGGCCGCCAGTGCCTCTGGTGAGGTCGACTTTCGGAACCATGCCGACACCGGCCTCGCCAGGCTCTCGATGTCCGAGGCGAGCAGAGGGTCGAAGCGCAGGTGGGTGGTGGCATGGTCGCCCACGATGTTCACGATCGGTGTCCGAGCCCGCCGTGCGTTGTGAAGGTTGGCGATCCCGTTGCCGAGGCCCGGGCCCAGGTGCAACAAGGTGGCGGCCGGGCGTCCTGCGAGGCGCCCGTACCCGTCCGCCGCCCCGGTAACGGCCCCTTCGAACAACCCGAGCACGGCCCGCATCTCCGGCACTTCGTCGAGGGCGGCGACGAAGTGCATCTCGGAGGTGCCGGGGTTCGTGAAGCACACCTCCACGCCGGAGGCGACGAGGGTCTCCATGACCGCCCGGGCGCCGTTCATCGCGATCGGCCTGGCACGTCGTTCACGAGGTCGTCGTCCACAGGGTCGTTCATCTCAACTCGCTTCGTCGAATATGACCCCCGGTCCGAGGATGCCGTTCGGGTCGAAAGCCTCTTTGATCCGCCTCATGAGCAAGATCTTCACCGGGTCCTCGAGCTCACAGAAGTACCGTTTCTTCTCCGTGCCGATGCCGTGCTCCGCCGAGATCGCACCTCCGAGCCCGGCTCCGGCGCTGAACAACGCCCGCAACAGAGCGCCCCGGCGTTCGTCGTCGGGTTCGAACACCGACAGGTGCACGTTGCCGTCACCGACGTGCCCGCAGCCGTTTACGAGGGCGCCGTGCTCCTGGGCTATGGCTCCGACCTCGGCCATGTAGGCAGGTACGGCCGCGCGTGGCACCACCACATCGACGATGTCGTTCGCCCCGAGCGCCCTGGCGACGAAGAACGCCTTCTCACGTGCCTCGATCAACTGGGCGGCAGCCTGCGGGGGCAGCACGTAGACCTCCATCGCACCCAGTTCCACGAGCAGGCCGCCGAGAGTCGCCACGTCCTCCTCCAGGCGCTCGGCGTGCGCGCTCTCCAGCACGACGACGAGGTAGGCGAGGGCTGTCTCTTGGGTGGCCTTCGGGATCCCGAGATCCAGCCCCACGTTGGCCGTCATCGCAGCCATCGTGAGCGTATCCACGTACTCGAGGATGAGCGGCTCGCTGCCGCGCCCGATTATGCGCGGCACTGCTGCGGTCACCGAGTCGAGCGTGCCGAAAGGAGCGAGGACCGTGGCAGCATGGGGCAAGCGGGGGTACAGCTTCAGGGTCGCCTCGGTCACCAGGGCGAGTGTGCCCTCTGAGCCCACGATCAGTTGGGTCAGGTCGTAGCCCGTCGAGGTCTTCACGAACTTCCCTCCGGTGCGGATCACCTCGCCTGTCGCGAGCACCGCTTCCAGACCGAGAACCTGGTGCCTCGTGACGCCGTACTTGACCGCGCGCATGCCCCCGGCGTTCGTGGCGATGTTCCCGCCCAGCGAGGCCGAGCTCTCACCGGGGAAGACCTGGTACACAAGACCGTGCCTGGCGGTGGCCTCGTCCAGCTTCTTGAGCGTGACGCCCGGCTGTACAACGGCTGCATGGTTGATGGTGTCGATCTCGAGCACGCGGTCCATGAGCTCGAACGAGACGAGCACGCCGTCGGTCGATCCGATCGCGGCCCCCGACAGCCCGGTGCCGCTGCCGCGCGCGGTGACAGGCACCCGGTATTCGTTCGCGAGAGACAGGATCGCTGAGACCTCCTCGGTCGACCGGGGTCGTACAAGGGCCAACGGTTTGCATGCGATGGCCGTGAGCGCCTCGTCGTGACCGTAATCGTCGGGGACGGCATCGCCTGAGAGGACCCTTTCTCTTCCAACGATGCCGGCGAGAAGCTCGACGAGCCTCGTCGCGTTGTGTTTCATCGCAGCCTGACCACGCAGGAGCGCACCGCATGGTCGTGCCACGCTTGACGCCGGGGATCCCACAACGGTGACAGAGCGTTGACGAGGAAGAGAACGGCGAAGCCGAGATACATCGCGAAGAATATAAAGCGACGGGCGAGCGCTCTTCCGGCGCCTATCGGGCCTCCGTTCGTGATGTCGCGCACCGAGATTTCGAGCGCGAGCTTGCCGAGTGTTTGGCCGCGCCTGCCCCCATCGAGGAACGCGAAGTAGCCGAGCGCCACTATGAAGCCGAGACCGACGCCCACCCACGTTCCCGTCGTCAACGTGACGGTCGTGCCGGTATTGGTGCTCGTGGTGTTCGCCGTGAGGGCCAGGATGATCGCTCCGGGGATACCGAGGACCACCGCGTCGATCACCCAGGCCAGGAAGCGTTGCCACCACTCGGCCATCGGGCGCCCCAGGGCGTCGACGGGTCCGGGCCGGAGCGCGTGGACGTGGGAGGGGGGCGTGTAGCCGGGCGGACCGTAGTAGGGAGGAGTGCCAGGTGGGTAGGCGCCAGGTGGGTAGGCGCCAGGTGGGTAGGCGCCAGGTGGGTAGGCGCCAGGTGGGTAGGCGCCAGGCGGGTAGGCGCCAGGTGGGTAGGCGCCAGGCGGGTATGCGCCAGGCGGGTATGCGCCAGGTGGGTATGCGCCATGTGGGTTGGTCGCGGGCGGAGCATTTGGCGGGGTCGGCGCGCCCGGCGGTATGACGGGACCCGGCGGAGTGGCAGTGGGTTCTCGTGGTTCGTGTTCCTCGACCAGGGGCGGCGGACTCTCTGGTTCGGTGGGTTCCCGGTTACTGGACGTAGCAGAGTCGTCGGGCATCTATGTCTGCTTCCCCGCGAATTCTCTTACCTCGGAATGATCCACGGCCACGCTAGTGCCGTGACCACAATCTTTGCCCTGTTTGGGTGAAGTCTTGTGGTTCCTCGCTCAGGCTGCTGAAGCAACCTGCACAGCAACGGGAGCCCGTTCGAAGCGCTTCTTGACCGTTCCTCGCATCTGAACCGGGCGTGGGGGAGGATCTAGACGGATGAACTGGGTCGACTACCTGCTGCTCGTTTTCGTGTTGGTTTCGGCGGTGCAAGGGCTGCGCCTCGGGGCTGCGATGCAGGTGCTGGCGTACGGAGGGTTCTGGCTGGGGCTCTTCCTGGGCGCGCTGGTAACCCCTCCGCTCGCGGGACTGGTCCATACCACCACCGCCAAGACGTTGATCGCGGCCGTGGTGGTCTTGGGCATGGCGGGCATCCTGGGAGGGGTGGGCAGGCTCGTCGGTGCGCGCTCGAGCACCGCATTGCAACGGCTTCATCTCGGAAAGATCGACTCGGCGGTGGGCGTTGCGGTGGCCGTCTTCGCCACCCTTGTGGCTACTTGGCTGGTGGCGAGCGTCCTTGCGAACAGCCGCTTCACGTCGCTCGACACGGCTTTGCACGACTCACGGATCGTGCGCACCATGAACGGCGTTCTGCCGCCTGTTCCCTCGGTGTTCAGTCGTATCGAGTCCTTCCTCGCGGCCGCGGGGTTTCCCGTCGTGTTCGCCGGTCTTCCCCCACAGGCAGCCGCCCCGGTGACGCCGCCCAGCGGATCGGCGGTCGCAGCCGCTGTCGCCGTCGCAGGGCCTTCCACCGTGCAGGTGGAAGGCGCGGGTTGTGGAGTCATACAGGAGGGTTCCGGTTTCGTCGTGGCCCCCGGGTTGGTGGTCACGAATGCCCACGTGGTCGCTGGGATCGCGAGGCCGTTCGTCATGGACTCTGCGGGCCGGTACGACGCGACCGCGGTGTTGTTCGATCCCGAGCTCGACATTGCCGTGTTGCGAGTGCCGGTGGGAGACAGGTCGTTGCCGCTCGTTCCCGGTTCGTCGCCTGTTCGCGCCGGCGCCACCGCCGCTGTCCTCGGTTATCCCGAGGGTGGTCCTTTCACCTCCGCCCCGGCGGGAGTGGCGGCTGCATTTCAGGCGACAGGGCTCGACATCTACGGCAAGGCGACGACCTCGCGCGAGGTCTACGAGATCGACGCGCGCGTTCTCCCGGGCAACTCCGGCGGGCCCCTGGTGGCCTCGGGAGACGCCGCGCAAGGGATCCCCGACGGTACGGTGATCGGGGTCGTGTTCGCACGCTCCACCACCAGTTCCGGAATCGGTTACGCGCTGGCCATGCCCGCCGTGGAGAAGGACATAGCGGCTGCGAGGTCCGCGGCTGTCGCCGTCAGTACCGGGGCGTGCACCTCGGGCTGACGACCGGGCCCATTCACGAGCCCGCGTTGGGCCCATAGGCCCACGTTGGGCCCATAGGCCCACGTTGGTCCGTGGGATCGTCACCCGTTTTTCCACTGGTGACAAACGGTCCGGGGATGGTCCGGGGATGGTCCGAGCAGAACGGTGGCTCGGTAAGAATGGAGCCGTGACGTTGCTCATCGAGGACTACGGGCTCATCGGCGACACCCACACAGCGGCGTTGGTCGGGCGGGACGGCTCGATCGACTGGCTCTGCCTGCCGCGCTTCGACTCCGCTGCTTGTTTCGCCAAATTGCTCGGTGACGAGGGCAACGGTTTCTGGCGCATCGCTCCGGCCCCCGCGGAGGGGGAGGTGAGAGAGGTCAGGCGCCGCTACCGCCAGGACACCCTTGTCCTCGAGACGGAGTTCGAGACCGCTGGAGGGGTGGTGAGGCTCATCGACTACATGCCGGTGCGCGAAGACAACCCTCGGGTCGTGCGGATGGTCGAAGGGCTGCACGGCGCAGTGGACATGCGCATGGACCTGGTTCTGCGCTTCGACTACGGCTCTGTCGTGCCCTGGGTGCGGCGCGTCGGCAGGCTTCTGTGTGCGATAGCCGGGCCGGACGGGCTGGGCCTGTGGACGTCGGTGGACACGAGGGGCGAGGACATGACGACCGTGGCGGAGTTCACCGTCGTCGAGGGCGGAAGCGAGACCTTCGAGCTCACCTGGTTCCCTTCACACGAAGAGGCACCGCATCCCGCCAACCCTGTGTTCGCCATCGAAGAGACCGAGACGTGGTGGCGCGCGTGGGCCTCGTTGTGCACCCTTGAAGGCGAGTGGCGCGACGCCGTGGTGCGTTCGCTCATCACCCTGAAGGCGCTCACCTTCCTCCCGACCGGGGGGATCGTGGCGGCAGCCACCACCTCGCTTCCCGAGGCCCTCGGCGGCGAGCGGAACTGGGACTATCGGTACTGCTGGCTGCGCGACGCGACGCTGACGCTCGAAGCTCTCATGCGTGGGGGCTACCACGAGGAAGCGATGGCCTGGCGCAACTGGCTCTTGCGTGCAGCAGCAGGTGCACCGTCGGACCTGCAGATCATGTACGGCCCCGCCGGCGAGCGGCGGCTCGACGAGTGGGAAGTCCCGTGGCTCTCTGGCTACGAAGGCTCGACTCCGGTGCGCGTCGGCAACGCCGCCGCGGACCAGTACCAGCTCGATGTGTACGGAGAAGTGATGTCGGCTCTCTACGAGGCGTCCTGCGTGGGTGAGACCCCGGACGAGACCGCGTGGGACCTGCAGCTCTCACTGATGAAATTCCTCGAGAAGGGTTGGACCGAGCCGGACGACGGCATATGGGAGGTGCGTGGGCCGCGGCGTCATTTCACCCACTCGAAGGTCATGGCCTGGGTCGCGGTCGACCGCGCCGTACGCATGGTCGACGAGTGTGGGCACGAAGGTCCCGTGGACCGCTGGCGGGTGTTGCGCGACCAGATACACGAGGAGGTCTGCGCCAAGGGGTACAACGCGGACGTCGGCGCGTTCACCCAGTACTACGGTTCAGACGCCCTCGACGCGAGCCTGCTCATGATCCCCCTGGTGGGCTTCCTGCCCGCGACCGACGAGCGGGTGAGGTCGACGATCGAGACCATCGAGCGCGATCTGACAGAGGACGGTTTCGTCCTTCGTTACCGCGCCGCCGAGGCCCACGACGTGGACGGCCTCGCCGGTCGCGAAGGCGCGTTCCTGGCTTGCTCGTTCTGGTTGGCCGACTGTCTGCACCTGATCGGACGGCACGAAGACGCACGCAACTTGTTCGGGCGCCTCCTTGACCTCCGAAACGATCTGGGGTTGCTGGCCGAGGAGTACGACCCGAGGGCTCGTCGGCAGGTGGGAAACTTCCCTCAGGCGTTCTCGCACGTGTCGTTGGTGAACGTTGCCTTCAACCTCTCGGGGCATCCGTCGATGGATGCGATGGACGAGAAGCACCGAGCCGAGGTGGCGCGCTTGATCCGCCTCTCTTCGTGGAAGAGACAGTGGCGTGTGAGCCCGCACACGCGTCATCGAACGCTCAAGCGCCTCGGCAGGACGAGCTCTTGAAGGCGCTCACCGTCGTGCCGGGGCAGGCCGGTTCAGCACGGCTCGACGACGTCGAAGAGCCCCCCGAGACCGACGGTCCGGTGCTCGTCGAGACCCTCGCCGTCGGGGTCTGCGGCACCGACATGGAGATCGTCTTAGGCGCTTATGGGTGGGCGCCTGAGGGCCGCGAGCGTCTTGTGGTGGGTCACGAGTCGCTCGGGCGGGTCCTCGAGGCTCCGGGCGGTGCGCAGCTTTCAGCCGGGGACCTGGTAGTCGGCATCGTGCGGCGCCCCGACCCGGTGCCCTGCTCCAATTGCGCCGCGGGGGAGTGGGACTTCTGTCGCAACGGGCTCTACACCGAGCGTGGGATCAAAGAGCGCGACGGTTATTGCTCGGAGCGTTACCGGATCGAGCCTGAATACGTGGTCAAGGTCGATCCCTCCTTGGGCCGCCTCGGGGTGCTGCTCGAGCCGACGAGCGTGCTCGCCAAGGGGTGGGAGCAGGTCGAGCTCATCGGGGGTCGCGCTCACTGGGCTCCCCAGCGTGCCTTGGTGACCGGGGCGGGGCCGATCGGACTTCTCGCCGCCCTGCTGGCGGTCCAGCGCGGGCTCGAGGTGCACGTCCTGGACCGGGTGGCGAGCGGGACCAAGCCCGAGCTCGTCGAGGAGCTGGGTGCCACCTACCACACGGGCACGGTCGCCGACGCCTGTGACCAGCCCGACGTCGTGATGGAGTGCACCGGCATGGGCGGCCTCGTGTTCGACGCGATGGAGCACATGGGCCCCGGCGGGGTCGTGTGCCTGACCGGGCTGTCGTCAGGCGGGCGCAGCCTCGGGGTGGACGCGGGGATGCTCAACCGGTCGATGGTCCTGGAGAACGAGGCCGTGGTCGGCTCGGTAAACGCGAACCGCCGTCATTACCAGGTCGCAGCCGACGCGCTCGCCCGCGCCGACAACCGATGGCTGACGCGGATGATCAGCCGTACCGTCCCGCTGGAACGCTTCGGCGACGCCCTCGAACGCGAGCCCGACGACATCAAAGTGGTCATCGAGGTCGGCACATGAGGTTCTCACCGTGGGACTGACCGAGCAGATCGCTCCGGGCGTGTTGGAGATCGACACCTTGTTGGGCGGATGGGAGCGGGTCACGGCGGGCTACCTGCTCGACGGGCCTGCCCCGCTCCTGATCGAGACGGGGAGCCAGAGCTCGGTTCCCGTGCTTCTCGACGCGCTGCACTCGATCGGAGTCGGTCCGAACGAGCTCGCGGGGGTTGCGGTGACCCACATCCACCTGGACCACGCCGGAGGGGTGGGAGACGTCGCGCGAGCTTTTCCTTCCGCGACGGTATACGTGCACCAAAAGGGGGCTCGCCACCTGGTCGACCCGACGCGCCTCGTCGATTCGGCGGCACGCGTCTACGGCGAGCTGCTCGACTCGCTCTACGGCCGCCTCGCTCCCACTCCCGCAGAGAGGTTGCACGTGCTCGCCGACTGCGAAGAGCTTCGCCTGGGGTCAGGGCGTGTGCTCACTACCGTGGACTCTCCGGGGCACGCCAAGCATCACCTTGCGTTGCACGACTCGGTGAGCGGGATTCTCTTTGCCGGCGACGCCGTAGGGGTGCGCCTGCCCGACGCCGGCGTGCTGCGTCCGGCTACGCCTCCACCCGACTTCGACTTCGATCAAGCCATCGCGTCACTTCATCGTTTCGCAGAACGTCGTCCCGAAGGCCTCGCCCTCGCCCACTACGGGCTTGTGGATGAAGAGCCGACGAAACTGCTCGCCGAGGCCGAGGAGACCTTACGCGATTGGGCCTCGGTGGCGCAGAAGGCATGGCACGAGGGAGCTGACATCGCCGCGGCCTTCGAACGAGAGTTCTTGACGGCTGTCGGCGAAGTGGACCCTGTCCAGCGCGAGAAGCTCGAGATGTTGAACGGCGTGCACTCGAATGCCGCCGGCTTCCGTCACTGGTTCGAGACACGAGGCGACGTGTCCTCCGAAGCGCGAGAGGAGGGCAAGCCATGAGCGCGTGCCGGCCGTATTGCCCCTATGGATCACCAAGTCGACAGGGTGCTTGAAGGTTCGTTTAGTGCGCTCAGGCGATGAGCGCGCCCGGTTGCGGCTGCTGGGTAAGGTGCCCTGGAGAGACGACGAGGATGGGGCAGGATGTCGGTACGAGGCACCCGCAGGTGGATGATGGGCGTAACGTCGACCATTGCGGTAGTCCTCGTAGCCACCGCTTGCTCCAACTCCTTGGGTAGTGTGCCGTCGGGGGGCACCAGTACCGCTCCTGGGGTGACCTCCGACACCATCACCGTGGGCTCCCTTGCAACTCTGTCGGGCCAGTTGTCGGCCGGCTTCGGCGACGTCGTATACGGAGTGAAGGCGTACTTCGACATGGTGAACGCCCAGGGTGGAGTCGACGGGCGGAGGATCGACCTCAGGTATGTGGTCGACGACGCCGCCAATCCGACCACCGACGAGGACCAGGCGCGCAACCTTGTCCAGCAGGACCACGTGTTCGCCATCGTCGGGGTCGGCTCACCGTTCTTCACCGCCGACCAGTACCTCGCTCGGACCGGCACCCCGACCTTCGGCTACATGGTGAGCGGCAACTGGGACAAGTACCCGAACCTATTCGGCGCCTATTCGTCGGTCCTCGACTACACGTCGACCGAGGAGTCTGTGGCCTTCGTGGCCCAGCAGCTCGGTGCGCACTCGGTGGCGGTCATCGCCTATGGAGCCGTGTCGCAGTCCAAGGACGCCTGCGCTGCCGATATCGCCGGGCTCGAGAGGTTCGGCGTCCAGGTCAGGTTCGAGGACCTGGACCTACCGATCTACGGCGACCCCACGACCGACGTGCAGCAGATGGCGAGCCATCACACCGACGTGCTCTTCACATGTCTCGACGGTGTGGAGAACCTCAAGTTCGTCCAGACCATGCACCAGTACGGTCTCGGTGACGTCCACACCGTCTGGCAGAACGGATACGACCGCAACACCGTCTCTCAGAACGCTTCGGTGATGACCGGCTCGATCTTCGCGCTCGAGCACGTGCCGTTCGAGGCCACGCAGGCATTCCCGGGGAAGTACCCGGGCATGGACCGGTACATAGCCGTGATGAACCGCTACGAGCCGCAATGGACCTACGACGACATCTCGATCCAGGGGTGGATCAACGCCGCGCAGTTCGTGGCAGGTCTGCGCGCGGTGGGAAGAGACCTCACCCAGCAGAAGCTCGTGGCTGCCATCAACTCCGAGACCTCTTTCACTGCAGGCGGGCTCATCCCCTTCATCAACTGGAAGGTCGCCCACACTTCGACGACCCCGCCGTACTGCAGCTCCTACGTGGAGGTCACCTCCGGCGGGAAGTTGAAGCCGGTGTTCGTGCAGAACGGCGACGAGGCCTTCGTCTGTTTCAACGGGTCCTCGGACAGGCCAATTCCACTACCGGGGCACGTCCCGCCGTCGAGCTGACGCTCGGTTCGGGGGCCGGCTGATGGGCGACACGACTTGAACAGCTTCCTCGACTACGCGATCCCAGGCGTTCCCTATGGCTGCGGCTTCGCCCTGATCGCGGTCGGCTTGGTGCTCACGTACCGGGCTACCGGGGTTTTCAACCTTGCCTTTGGCGCACAAGCTTTCGTGGCCGCCTTCGCGTACGACGTGCTGAACCAGTACCGGCACTGGCCCCAGTGGGCGGCGTTCGTCACGGCGGTGCTCGTGATGTCCCCCGCGCTGGGGCTTGCCTTCGACCGTTTCTTGTTTCGCCGGATCCCGACGGCGTCCACCACCGTCAAGGTCGTCTCGTCGGTCGGGCTGCTCATAGCCATCCCCCAGTTGATCCCGATCCTGTTCGGGAACCAGCAGCGGCACAGGATCGCGTTCTTGTGGCTCAATCCCGGCACCGTGTACTTCCATCTGTTCTCGTCGCCTATCAACGGGCGTGACATCTCTACGACGGTTATCACCGTCGCGGCGGTGCTCGTCGTGGCAGCGTTGTCGCGCTGGAGCTTCGTCGGACTGCAGATGCGGGCAGTGGTCGAGAGCAGGCGCCTCTCTCAGCTTGCGGGGGTCAACTCCGGCGCCGTGGCGGCCGGCGCATGGGCGTTCTCGAGCGCGCTCGCAGGCTTGTCAGGTGTGTTGCTCCTGCCCGCCCTGAACACGTTGGATCCCACCGCTCCACTCCAGTTCACGACCCTGCTGGTGGCGGGCATGACGGCGGCTGCGCTCGCTAGCATGCGCAGCATTCCCGCCGCCGCGCTGGGCGGGGTCGGCATCGGCGTGCTCGAGAACGTGCTGCAGAAGTACCTTCCTCCAGGCAGCGTTCTCGGCACGGGGCTCTTGCCGTCGTTGCCTTTCGGCCTCCTTGTCGTGGTGCTGCTCGCGAACAGGAACCTGCGCGGCATAGAGGACAACGCCGATCCGCTCGCCTCGGTCGACCCGCCCGCACCCCCACCGGCCGTCAGTATCCGCGACCGCAGGCTCCATGCCCCCATGCGCTGGGGATTTCGACTCCTCGTGCTCCTCTTCTTGGTCTCGTGCGCCACCTGGGTGCCCGGGAACTGGGTCTTCCCGATGCAACAAGGGCTCGTCTTCTCGGTGATATTCCTGTCGGTGACGCTCATCACGGGGATGAGCGGGCAGCTGTCTCTGTGCCAGGCCACCTTTGCCGGTATCGGGGCTTTTACGGCGGGGCAGCTCGCTGTCCACCACGGGTTCCCGGTGCTGCTGGGGGCGCTCGTGGGTGGGGCATTGGCAGCCATGGTCGGCACTGTGGTCTCCTTGGCCGTGAGCCGGGTGTCGGGGCTGTTGCTCACGCTCGTTACCCTCGCGTTCGCGCTGTTCGCGGACAACGTGCTGTTCCAGTTCAGCTGGTCGGGCGGAGGCGTAACGGGTGTCGGCGTTCCCCGGCCCCAGATCGGGGCCATCAACTTCGCCAGCGACCGTTCGTATCTGTTGTTGGTGTTCGTGGTCCTGTTGCTGTGCATCGCCCTCGTGCGCTTCGTCCAACGCGGCACGACGGGCAGGTACTTGGCAGCCATGCGGGGTAGCCCCAGGGCCGCTCAAATGCTCGGGATCAACCTCACGCGCGCTAAGGTGACCGTTTTCGCCGTGTCAGCGGGTATCGCAGGCCTCGGTGGAGCACTCTACGGGTCGAGCCAAGGACCGGTCAGCCCGACCGACTTCTACTATGTCTGGTCGCTCGTCTGGGTGGTCGTGGTGATCACGACCGGGTCTGGCACCGTCGAGGGCGCGGTGCAGGCCGGGATGGCGTTCACGATCATCGCCCAGGTCCTCACCTATCTACCCCAGCGGGTCGCGGGGATCGAATTCGTGCTCTTCGCGTTCGGCGCCTTCACCTATGCCGCGCACCCCGAGGGGATCGTCGAGTACGAGAAGAGCCAATGGATGCGTCGCGTCAGTCGTTTGCTCGAAGCGTGGGACGAGCGCAGGCCGAGCGCTCCCGAAGCAGCACAGGAGGCGTACCGTGCGTGAACGCGCAGGGTCCAGCGCTCCCGGGGGGTGTCTGCCAGAGGCACGACGCCAGCCACAAGGACGCGAGCAGCGAGAACGCGCACCGTTTCTCGAGGTTCGGTCCCTCTCCGTCCACTTCGGAGGCATCTCGGCATTGACCGATGTATCGCTCGTAGTAGGCGAGGGCGAGTCGGTCGGTGTCGTCGGGCCCAACGGGGCGGGAAAGACGACGCTGTTCAACAGCGTGTGCGGTCAGATCACGACCTACGAAGGGCGCATCCTCTGCGAAGGGCGATCGATCGACAAGATGCCCGTCCACAGGCGGGCGCGGCTCGGGATCGCTCGTACGTTCCAGCGCATAGAGGTGTTCTCCGAGATGACCGTGAGAGAGCACGTGCTCGTCGCAGAACGCGCCCGGCGCGGCGGCGGCGCTTTGTGGAAGGACCTGCTCAACTTGGGCAGTCCGTCTCGCGACGAGCTCGAGCGCGCCGAACGGGTTCTGGAGCTGGTGGAGCTCGAGGAGATGGCCGATGTCCCGGTCGCTGCGCTGAGCTTGGGGCATTGCCGGCTGGTCGAGCTCGGGAGGGCGTTGGCGCTCGAGCCGCGGTTGTTGATGGCGGACGAACCGTCGTCAGGGCTCGACACCCGTGAGACCGTCTCGCTCGCCGCGCTCTTGAGGCGGGTCCAACACGAACGCGGCACGGCGATCTTGCTGGTCGAGCACGACCTCGACATGGTGGCGCGGGTCGTGGACCGGGTGGTGGTGCTCGACTTCGGGCACCAGATCGCGGCCGGTCCGTTGGACCAGGTCATAGCCGACCCGGTGGTTCGTCGCGCCTACCTGGGTAAGACCGCATGAGCCCACCCGTGAAGACGATCCTCGAGGTCGAAGACCTGAGCGCCGCCTACAGCGGCTACCGGGCTCTCTTCGGTGTGTCGTTCACGGTGCCCGAGCGCGACATCGTCGCCCTGTTGGGATCGAACGGCGCAGGCAAGTCCACGCTCGCTCGCGTGATCAGCGGCCTGGTGCGCGCGACAGATGGCACCGTTCGCTTCGCCGGACGAGACATCACCCACATGCCGGCCCACCGCATCTCCAGGATGGGCCTCGTCCAGGTGCCCGAGGGCCGGGGAATCTTCTCTTCGCTCACGGTGGAGGAGAACCTGCGCGTGATGTTGCGTCATGGCACAGCCCGTCGGGACGCGCAGAGCGCCATCGATCGGGCGTTCGAGGCGTTTCCCATCCTGCGTGAACGTCGCAGGCAACCGGCGGGAAAGTTGTCAGGAGGACAGCAGCGCATCTTGTCGCTGGCGAAGGTGCTGTCGGTCCCACCGAGGCTGCTCGTTGTCGACGAGCTCTCGCTCGACCTCTCGCCGGCCGCGGTGGACACGGTCTACGAAGGCCTTGGCGCGATCCGTGAAGCCGGTACCGCCGTGCTGCTGGTCGAACAGCAGATCGATCGGGCGCTCTCGATCGCCGACAGCGCCGTGCTCCTCGCCCACGGGTCGGTCGCCTGGAGCGGTCCGTCACTGGAGGCGAGCGCCGCCATGGAACGGCTTCTCGGGGCCGGATCGGTGCTACCCGTCTCCCCGCCAGGCGGCCCGCCCACCGACGTCGTCACCGGGGGTGCACCGCAGCTGCCCCGAAGCTGTTGACGCGTCCGGCCACCGGGTTGGCATCTCGCTCGGCCGCTGCGGACACCGCTGCCGAGAGCTGCAGGCGCAATCGAGCCTTTAAGACCTTGCCCGTCGCGTTCTTCGGCAGCTCGTCGGTGATCTCGATGCTCCTGGGCACCTTGTAGTCGGCCATGCGCGAGATGCAGTGCTCGCGCAGCTGTTGCGCTGTGGTCCGCGTGCCTGGTGCGAGCACGACCACGGCGGCCACGTCCTCACCCAACACCTCGTGAGGGATGCCGACCACCGCCGCCTCCAACACATCGGGGTGTTCACACAGCACGGCCTCTACGTCTGCGGCATGGACGTTGTTCCCTCCCCGGATTATCACGTCCTTCTTGCGGCCCACGATGTACAGGAAACCGTCGCCGTCGAGACGAGCGAGGTCACCGGTGCGGAGCCAACCGTCGTCCCAGGTGCTGGCAGTGGCCTCGGGGTCGCGGTAGTACTCGCGATGGTTTCCGGGCAGGCGCAGGAGAGCCTCGCCGACCTCGCCGGGGGGCAGGTCCCCACCGTCCTCGCCGATGATGCGAACCTCGAGCGGCGGCATCGGCTTGCCCACCGAACCGATCCGCTCGAGTGACTCGCCCCTGGGCATGGCGCAGAACGCCTGCCCGGCCTCGGTCATCCCGTAGCTGTTCGACACGGCCGCCTCGGGCATGCGCTCCTGGAGGGCCCGCAAGGTGGACGGGGCGAGTGGAGCGCTTCCGACCGCACATATGAGCACCGACGAAAGCTCGGCACCCGCGAAACGTGGATGTGCCACGATCAGCCGGGCCATGGAAGGCACCAGGAACACGAGCTGCGGACGCAGCTCCTCCACGACCTCCAGCCAACGTCCGGCGTCGAAGTGGGGTTGGTACACGCCACAGAGCCCGAGCTGCATCGGGGTGTACACGAAGCCGACGCCCGCAAAGGTGAACAGCGGACTGGCGTGCAGCCAGCAATGCCCGGAGTAACTGGGCCTGGGCTCTCCTGGGATGAGCACGGTGTTGCGATGACGGACGGCCACCCCCTTCGGGGTCCCGGTGGTCCCGGACGTGTAGAGGATGTCGCCGAGGTCCTCGTCGGTCACCGGTACCTGGAAGGTGCTCGTGTCGGTACCGGTGTCGTCGTCGTCGAAGGGGGTTGTGCCCTCCCATGACCAGCGCGGGCATGTGATGCGGCTGGGTTCGGGGGCTACGACCACGTTGGGGGCACTGGCCAGGCCGGCTGTCACCTGGTGGGCGAGAACGGAGAGCTCGGAGTCCGTCAGTACTACCCTCACCTCGGCGTGCTCAAAGACACGCTCGAGCTCGGCGTCGGCCAGACGGGTGCTCGTGGGTACGGCGACCGCGCCCGCCTTGTGGACCGCGGCGTACCCCACCATGAATCGCAGCGCCTCCTCGGCTCGCAGGTAGAGAGCGACCCGGTCGCCCTTCTCCACCCCCATGCGAACGAGGGAGCGTGCAAGGGCGTTGGACGCCGCTTCCCAGTGGGCGAAGGTCATCTCGCATCCGTCGACGATGCGGTACGCGACCGCGTCGGGGAAGACGCTGGCTTGGGCGCGCAGGTGGTCGGTGAGCAGCGGGGTCACTGTCCGGCATCCGAACCTGTTCGCGGCTCGCCTGTGCTGGTGCTCGTCGAGGCCAACGCCATCGCCGTCTCTTCTTCGCGACTCGCGCCGGGGCGCCGGCCGAGCCGGGCCGGCCACCAGTTCCAGCGCCCGAGGAGGGCGACGGTCGAGGGCACGAGGAGCGTGCGAACGAGGAAGGTGTCCATCAGGATCCCGATCGCGAGCCCGAAACCGATGTCACGGATCTGGCTCCCACTTGGCCCGCCGCCGCCCGCGATCCCGAACACGGCGAAGGTCCCGGCGAGGACGATGCCGGCCGAGGTGACCGTCGGACCGGTCCGGCCGATCGCCCGGACGACGGCATCCCGGAGCGCACGACCATGGGCTTCTTCGCGGACGCGCGTCATCACGAGGATGTTGTAGTCCTCGCCCAGAGCGAGCAGGAAGATGAACATCAAGAAGGGGAGGATGAACGTGAGCCCGGTGCTGCCGCCTATGTCTATGAACACGAGGGTCGACACACCGAGCGCCGCGAAGTACGACAGGGCGACGCTCACGATCAGGTACAGCGGCGCCACGGCGCTGCGTAGCACCAAGGCCAAGAGGATCCCGATCGCGATGATCGCCAGAGGCACGACATGGAGGAGGTCGCGATTCGAGGTGCTGCTCACGTCGTAGAGAGCGGCTGCCTCGCCGGCGACGCCACTGGCGATCGCACCGGAACGATTCGCGGCGACAGAGACGGCTTTGCGAATCTCGGGCGTTGCGTCGAGAGCGGCGGTCGATTCCTGAGGGCCGGCGCGAAATTCCGCTTGGAACTGCACCGTCGTGCCGTCCGCGCTCACGAACTGGGTCGTCGCCCGGTATGCGTTGTACTCGAGGGAGGTGATCTGCGCGCCCGCCGGCAGATCCTGCGGCAGCGACGACGGCGCGCCGAACCGGGCATGAAGCTCGGCCAAGGTCGCGGGTGACAATGCCGTCCCGTTCGGGTCGAGAGGACCCGAGAGGGAGGTGAACTTCCCGGAGGACTGAAGCGCCTGTTGCGCCACCTCGAGAGGTGAGGGGTCGCTCCAGACGGGGGCTGCGTAGCGGAGCACCAAGTTCGCCGGGTTCGAGCTCGCCTCGGGGAAGTGCTTGGCCAGGACGGTGTTGCCAGCCGCAGCGTCGGAGCCCGCCGGGGCTTGGAGCGCCCCTCCGAATCCCCCCGAGTGGTAGCCGGCAACCGCTCCCGCCAGTCCGCCGAAGACGAGCACGCCCAATACGAGCGTCTCGATGGGCCTCGACACGAGCCGGCCCGCGACTCGGCCCCACCATCCCTCGCGCTCGCCTCCTTCCACGGCCACGACCCGCCACGGCCAGAAGACGGCGTTGCCGAGGATCGCCAACAGCGCGGGGAGAAGTGTGAGCCCGGCAACGAGCATCACGGCTATGCCGAGCGCGAGGGGGAGACCTAGGTCGTGGTAGATGCCAAAACTCGCCAACATGAGGCTCAACAGGGCGAAGATCACCGTCGCCGCCGAAGCGCTGATCGATTCACCGACGCGTGCGAGCGCCTTCACCACAGCACCCTTGGGGTCGAGCCCGGAGCGGATCTCCTCGCGCACTCTGAAGACCAGGAACAAGCCGTAGTCCGTTCCTGCCCCGAGCAGGAGCACGATGAGCAGAAGCTGGGTGATCTCCGAGATCTTGATGCCGTGCGCTCCGAGGGCGCCGATGAAGCGGTTCGACACCACCAATGCCACGCCTGCCGGCAGGAGGGTCACGATCGGCGCCAGCACGGAGCGGAAGATCAGGATCAACAGCAAGATGATCAAGAGGAACGAGAACAACTGGACGCGGCTCCCAGTCCGGTTCGAGCTCGCCTGGTTCGCGACATTGGTCGCCACCGTGCCCGCGAGATGGAAGTGGAGGTCGGGCGGCGCACCGAGCCTCCCGAAGGTTGCCTGCAGACGGTCGAGAACCGGCTTCTGGTCGGTCACGTCCACCTGGTTGACGCCGATCAGGACCAGGATGCGCGCCACCTTGCCGTCGGGGGACGTCCCGAGCAGGTGGGTGGCTTTCACCTTCGGCACCGCTGCGGTCAGTTGCGCCTCGTGGACCACCGCGGCGGCGTCCGCGCTGACGAGCGTGCCGTTCGAGCTCGAAGCGACGACGAAGACCTCGCTCGTGCTGCTCGAGCTGCCGAGGATAGGCGTGGCCAGCGTGGCGGCCTTTGCGCTGGGAGCGCTGGAAGGGAGGAACTGGCTGTTGTCGTTGTTCACCTCGCTTCCCAGGGAGGGAAGCGCCCGCGACGAGACCACGATGACGACGATCCAAGCGAGGACGACCGGCCACCTGAAGCGCACCACGAGACGGCCGAGGCTCGCGTAGAGGCGTCTCGTCACCACAGCTCTCCGACTCGCACGCTCTTGTGCTCAGGGCTCAGATCCCCGGGGCCTTGGTGCGTCCGCGTACCAGGTACGACGGGCATGTCAGGCATATCGGGCTCCTGGCAGGGCGTACGCCGCGATGACGGCGAAATGGAGCGTGGCAGCCACGACAGTGCAGGCGTGGAACAGTTCGTGGTAGCCGAACACACCGGGTACGAGGTTCGGCTTTTGCAGCGCGTACACGACGGCGCCTGCGCTGTAGACGGCCCCGCCGGCGATCAACAGGCCGAACCCAGCACCGCCGAGACCGTGGAGAAGCTGAGGCATGACTGCGAGCGCGCACCAGCCGACCACAACGTAAGGCAGCGCGACCGCCCATTTGGGGGCGTCGAGCCAGACCTGGCGGAGAGTGATGCCGACCGCCGCACCGATCCATACCAGGCAGAGCACGAGGACCTGGGCCCATCCGCCGAGGGCAAGCCCGGCGACCGCCGTGTAGGTGCCGGCGATCGCCACGAAGATCGTGGTGTGGTCGGCCCGTCTCATCCGCCAACGTGCGGCGGGCGTCCAATTCACCCTGTGGAAGGCCGCGCTCACTCCGAAGAGGGCGACGATCGACGCGGCGTAGACGGCCAGCGCCACCGAGGTCCACGGCGTGGGCGCCTGTGCCGCCAGGACCGGCCCGGCGATCGCGAACACGCAGAGCGCACCGAAGTGGATCCATCCCCGAAGAAGCGGCCGAGCCGCACCGAGGGTCTCTGAAGCGCCCGTCGGCTCTCGGAGTGCGGGTGACCGGTCGTCGGTCGGTTCGCTCAGGGCTCGGCTCGGTGTCATGGTCGTTCGGCGTGCGCGTTTGACTGGTCGTCGGCCATTGCTCGGCCCGGTGTCATGGTCGCTCGGCGTTCACGGGAGACTGGTCCGCGGCGATCGGTTTGCTCACGGCCGGGTGTAATGGTCGCTCGTGCACGAGAGCCCGACGGCAGCGTACCTCCGCGGCGCAAGCCCCTGGGTTCGGGCGGCCCGGCCTCCTATCGGAGAGCCTCGCCCAGCCCGGCGGCTTTCTGACCTGCGACGCCGTCGGCGTCATGCCCGGGCCACGCGGCGGTGTCGGTGGAGGCCGATGCAGCGGCCCTCGCGCCCGGGGGGGCGCTGCTCGTGCCGTCCGGGCAAGCGCGGCCCGTCGGGTCCGCGCCAGCCGAGGCCTGCTGAGCGAATTGGGTGCGGTAGAGCTCGGCGTAGAGGCCGTCTGCCGCGAGGAGCTGGGTGTGGGTGCCCTCCTCGACGATGCGGCCACCGGACACCACGAGGATCTTGTCCGCCTCGCGCACCGTCGACAGGCGGTGGGCGATCACGATCGAGGTGCGGTCGGCGAGCGCCGTCTTGAGCGCCTGCTGTACGGCGGACTCGGACTCGGAGTCGAGGTGCGCGGTCGCCTCGTCGAGCACGACGACGTCGGGCGCCTTGAGAAGGAGTCGAGCTATTGCGATGCGTTGTTTCTCGCCGCCCGAGAGCCGATATCCGCGGTCACCCACCACGGTGTCCAGCCCGTCGGGGAGCGACTCCACCAGGGGCAGGATCTGCGCCGCCCGCAGAGCCTCGGTGAGCTCCTCTGCGGTGGCATCTGGCTTGGCGTAGAGCAGGTTGTACCTGATCGACTCGTGGAAGAGGTGGGCGTCCTGGGTTACCATGCCGACGATGGCGTGGATGGACCCGAGCGTGGCGTCGCGAACGTCGATGCCGTTGATGCGGACCGCTCCTTCGTCCACGTCGTAGAGGCGGGGCACCAGATGACTGATAGTCGTCTTGCCTGCGCCCGAAGGACCGACGAGCGCGACGAGTTGACCGGGCTCGGCGCGAACCGAGACGTCGAAGAGAACCTGGCTGGAGGGCGCCTGGTCGAGCACCGCCACCGACTCGAGGGAGGCGAGGGAGACCTCCTCGGCCGTCGGGTACGCGAAGTCGACATGATCGAGCTCGACCAGCGCGGGGCCTCGCCGGATCTCCTGCGCGTCAGGTCTTTCGTCGATCATCGGAGCCAGGTCGAGCACCTCGAAGACCCTGTCGAAGGATACGAGCGCCGTCATCACGTCCACCTGCACGTTGGACAGCGCCGTGAGCGGGCCGTAGAGACGGTTGAGGTACGCCGTGAGCGCTACGACCGTGCCGATCGAGAGCGCTCCCCGTGCCGCGCTGATTCCGCCCCATCCGTAGACGACGGCCGTGGCGAGCGATGCGGTGAGCAGGAGCGCGGCCATGAACACGCGTGCGTAGATCGCCTGGGTGACGCCGATGTCGCGCACGCGGCCCGCTTTCTCCTCGAAGTCCCCGATCTCACGTGCCCTGTGCCCGAAGAGCTTGACGAGTAGTGCCCCCGCCACGTTGAAGCGCTCCGTCATCGTGTTCGTCATCTGGGCGTTGAGCACGTAGCTCTCGCGGGTGAGCGATGCGAGACGCCGTCCGACCCAGCGTGCGGGAAGGAGGAAGAGCGGCAACAGCGCCAGTGCCACCAGCGTGATCTGCCAGGAAAGGATGAACATCGCTCCGAGGGTTATGCCGACACCGATCACGTTGCTCACCACGGAGCTGAAGGTGTCCGTGAAGGCCTGTTGTGCGCCGAGCACGTCGTTGTTCAGCCGTGAGACGAGGGCGCCGGTCTGCGTGCGGCTGAAGAAGGCGACCGGCATGCGCTGGACGTGTTCGAACACCTTTGCCCGCATGTCGAAGATGAGACCCTCCCCGATGCGGGCGGACACCCATCGTTGCCAGAGCGAGAGTCCCGCGTCGATCACGGCCAGGAGCCCGACCACCAGAGCCAGGATCACGATCACGCGTGTGGCGCTCTGGGCTGCCCCGTGATCCCTGATGGCACGGACGACCGAATTGATGATCCCGCGGTAGATGAGGGGATTGGCTGCGCCGATCGTGGCGTCGACGACGATCAGCACGAGGAACACCCCGAGCATCGCCCTGTAGGGCTTGGCGAAGCGTGCGATGCGCCGCACGATCCCCGCAGGCAGCTTCTGCTGGGTGACCGACTGGTCGCGGCGCAACGAGCGCATGAGCCCCCAGCCGCCACCACCGCCGGTAGCCCCCCCGATCATGTGCCCCATGCCCATTTCCACACTCCGACGAGCTGCTGCTTCTCGGCCTTCTCGATGTGCAACGTCTCCCCCCGAGCTTCCTCGGAACTCGGCTTCAGTGAGAAGTCACGCTCCGGTCGTCGAGAAGCCGAGTCTCGCCGAGAAGCCGGGTCTCGTCGAGAAGCCGGGCCTCGTCGAGAAGCCGGGTCTCGCCGAGAAGCCGGGCCTCGCCGAGAAGCCGGGTCTCATCGGGCAGAGCCCATGTTCATCGCATCAGTGAGCGTAGCGAGCAGCCGCGAACCGTCGTCCTTGTCCGACCAGAGGCAGCCCCACTTCCTGCCTCGCGATCTCCTCGAGGCGGGTAGTGTCATGGCAGGGGATGCAACCCGCTTTGTGACGAGGAGAGGAGGTTCGACATGGGGCTCATGGACAAGGTGAAGTCGCAGGCCACCCAGCTGGCCGAGAAGGCCCAACAGGCTGGACAGGCGGGTCAGGCGAAGCTGGCCGAGATGCAGGCGAAGAAGAGGGCCGATGCGATGCTCCTCGAGCTTGGTGGGATCGTCTACCGCGAGAGGACCGGACGTGCCGACGCCGTAGCAGGAACGCGCGCCACAGAGCTGGTGGACTTGCTCCAGAAGCACGAAGAGGCGCACGGACCGATAACCGTCACATCGGCGAGCGCCGCGATCGCAGACGCGACCGGCGTGGTCGATCCGACGGCGACCTCCCCCGCCCCGGCTGACACGCCTTCCACTTCGTCCGCGGGTCCGATCCCGCAGGCGAAGTACGAGCCCGAGGAGAGCTGAGGGTCCGAGCAGCCGCCCTCCTTGCACGAATTCGCGTTCAGGTTCGGGGCTGCAACGAGCTGATCTGCCAGGAGCCGGCCTCGTGATAGGTCACGGTGCCGATCGGCGAGCTGGTCTTGATCGTGATCCGCCGGTTCATCCGCACGGGGAGGCCGGAGCCCGCCGTGAACCACCAGTTCTCGATGATCGTGCCCCGTTGCCCGCCCCTCAGCATGATCCGCTGGAGCTCATGGACGGTAGGAACGACCGAGCCCCTGATCCGCAAGGGGACCGTCCCTTCGATACGTGCGGTCGTAGCGGCGGTGCTGCGCCCATGCACGGCTGTGTTGCTGCCCGTGCAGGACCAGCTGAGTGCCTGAGCGGCTTTGGGATCTTCGGGTAGGACCACTGTTGCGGGCGGGCAGGTGAAGCGTGCCAGATTGTTGACCGTGACGGCACCGAAGTCCCACGATTGGGAGTTGCGATCGGCGGCGAGAAGCAGCTGGGTGGCATCGGGGCAGAAGTCGTATTCCTCCCAGTGAGCGACGTTGTAGTCGACATGCCACTGCCAACAGCCATTGGTCAGGTACGTGACCGACGCGGGCATGACCGCGCCGTCGTGCTGTGAGTTCGGCGGGAAGGAGATCGATTCGGTTCCTTGACCCTTCAGCGTGTAGACGCCCTCGGCCGGTGGCTCGTAAGTGAGCTTCCTCCCGGTGCTGATCGACGCCCCTCCCTTGAACGTCTTCGTGGCCACGCTCAAGGACTTGGGCCCGGGGTGCTCGCGCAGCACGTACCTGATGGCCACGAAACATGTACCACCGAGGATGATGGCGACGGCGCCGGCCATGGCCACTCGCCGTCGGCGCCGACGGCGGGGCGGCGAGGACTTCGCCTCGGGGCGGTGGGTTCCACGGTCGCCGTGTCCCAGCGGATCCTCGTCAGCTGCTCTGTCGCCCATTGCTCGACGTGACCTGTGGCTGTGGAGTTGTGAGCGGCGCATTCTCGATGCGAGCAATGCGGAGAGCCTCTTCCAGGCCGCTGCGAGCCTTCGTGTCGATTACATATTGGGCGATCATCCGCATAGGAAGGACCACGCTGACCCATCGTGGCGCGCACACGCGCCTCGATCGCCGCGCAAGTCCGGCTTCCAGCGCGTCCACGGCGACGGATATCGGAGCTGCTCTCGTGAAGCGGCCGTTGCCGGAGAACTTCGACGCCGCTGCGGTTCGCAGTCCTCGACTAACCATGTCCGTGTCGATCTCCCCGAAGTACGCGACCCCGACCCGTGCTCCTGTCGGGCGGATCTCGATGCGCATAGTGTTTGCCAAGGCTTCGACCGCCGCTTTCGAGGCGCAGTAGGCCGACATCAGCGGAAGGTGCACGGCGGCAGCTACAGAGGAAATGACGAGCGCATAACCGTTCTGATGGCTTATGTGAGGACCCGCCGCTCGTAGCGTGTAGTAGGCACCGAGGGTATTGACCGCAATTGTGCGCTCCATGATCATGGGATCGCCGTCGACGACCGTCATCTGTGCCCCGATGCCCGCGTTCGCAACGACGACATCGAGACCGCCGAGATTGTCCACCAACTCGTTGACCGCGTTCTCGACGTGTTCACGGTCGGCGACATTGCACTCCAGCCATGGTGCTTCTCCGCAGTCCGAGGCAACGTCGGACAGCAGCTTTGGTTCCAAGCCGGCGAGGGCCACAAGAGCACCGCGGTGGTGGAGACGGCGGGCAAGCGCAGAGCCGATCCCTCGCGCCGGGCCTGTGATCAGGACTCTTCTTCCTGAAAGATCCGGGAGGGTTGCTTGTCTCATGTGTTTGAGGATTCCATTCATGGTCACGAGGTCCCGACGACTAGCGCGATCGCTCGAAACACCCCACCAGCCGGTCGCGTGCCAGCCAATTGGGCTCCGGGTAGAGCCGACAGTACATGGCGTCGCGCATCAGCTTCTCGACCCCGGTCTCGCACATGTAACCGGTGCCACCGAACACCTGCACCGCGTCGGTGGTCACCGCCACCGCGGCATCGGAGGCCAGCACCTTGGCGGCGAGGGCTCCGCGGTCGTCGTGGGACGGCCATACCCCCGACGTCGCGGAGGGCCCGACGCCCTCGAGGTGGGCGGCCATGCCGGCCAGGAGGTCGCGGACCGCGCCGTGTTCGATGATCGGTACGCCACCCTGGTGACGTGAACGGGCATAGTCCAGAGCCAGCTCCCATGCCCGCCTGGCGATCCCCCGGGCAACGGCCGCCACCCCTCCTCGCACCAGCCGAGAGGCCGTCGCACAGGGTCCCACAGGTTGCCGGACGAGCGTTGCCGGCGTGTTGTCGACGCCGTCGAGCACGAGCGTCGCCGCCGGTGCGCCCCGCCAGCCCATCTGGGAAGGATCGGGTCGGATGGTCAGCCCGGGCGTCGTCGGCCGCAGGACGAGGACGCCCGGGCCCAGAGAGGGCGCCAGGACGACGACACCGTCCGCGCCCAGCGCGCCGGGCACGAAGGGGATCCTGCCGCAGACGCGTGCAGGGCTCGCCGTGACATCGAGTGCGAGGCGCGGGTTCTGGGGCGGAAGGGCGAGGGACCACCGCTCGCCGTCGGCCACCGCGGCGACGGCCTGCGAAGGGAGCGCCGCCAGCGCGACGTTGTGCAGGAGCACGGCGACGGCCAGGCCGGCGTCCCCCGCCGCCGTCTCCTCGATCATCGCGAGGAGCTCGGCAGGACCGAGCCCCGCACCGCCGAGGTCGTCTCCCAGCAGGACCCGGTCGAGCCCGAGGGCACGGGCCGAGGCCCAGCAGCGTGCGAACCTCTCGCTGTCGCCGGCATCCAGTGCGGCGGCGAAGGGCGTCACTTCCCGCCGGGTGAGGTCGCGTACCGCCTTCACCATCTCATCGCGAACGTCGGTCCTCGTCGCGCTCATGGACGTTCCCCGACCAGGTCGTGGCGGCTCGTCGGCAGGGCCTGCATGGTTTCGCCCCGTGACAGCCCCCGGTACACGGTAAGGCGGTTGAGCTGGTTGGTGCCCTCGTATATCTGGGTCAGCTTGGCGTCCCGCCACAGCTTCTCGAGCTCGGCCCGGATGTCTCCGCAATCGAGCCCCGCCAACTCGAGGGCCAAGCCGGTCACGTTCATCGCGACGTCGGCCGCGTGGGCCTTGGCCAACGAGGAGAGCGCGAGCGAGCGGGTGACCGTCCGGTCCGTCATGATGCGGCGAAGCAGGTCGACGGTTGCCTGACGTGCCCGGGGGGAGGTGATCATCTGCCTCACGCGGGGTGCCCGCCGCGCCGCCGCGGGAACCAGCCGCACGGCCCGGACGAGGGGGTGGCGCAGGGCGGGGCTCATCATGACGTCGAGCTCGGTGGCCGCGTCGAAGTAGCTCTGGCGGGCGAGGTGGATCTCCTCTTCCATGCGAGCGAGTGCCAGCTGGACCTGCTGGCGGCCGATCAGGGCCGGCTCGTGTTCCAGCCAGGTGAGGACGCGGTCATAGGCGCCGCGGGCGATTCCGGTCGCGATGGCCGCCACCGCCGGTCGGGACGCGGCCAGCGCCAGGAGCGTGGCCGGCATGCCGTCGCCGGGACGGCCCACGACCAGGTCGTCGGGCACGAACACGTCGTCGAAGACCAGCTCGGCCGCCGGACAGGCCCGCTGGCCCATCTTGTGCTCGACCCGGCCCACGGAGAAGCCCTCACTACGGGCGTCGACGAGGAAGCACGTCCAGGTCTCCGCCGGCCGTTGCGGGTCGGACGGCATACACACGGTGATCCACTCGGCCAGGCTTCCGTTGGAGATGAACCGCTTGGTCCCGGTCAGCCTCCACCCGCCGGCAACCGGCCTGGCCCGGCTGGTGATCCGGCCACGCCGCATGAGGTCGGCGTCCTCCACGTCGGTCCCGGCGTCGGGCTCGGTTACCGCGCAGGCCATCAGCACGGGCCGACCCTGGCGCTCGGCGACCGCCACGTCGCGGAGCACGCCGTCCCAGTGGGCCATGCCGGTGGTGAGCAGGGGCAGCAGACCGAGGCCGTGGGCACCGAAGATGTTGCCCACGCCGGGGCACGCTGCACACAGCTCCTCCATGGTCACGCACATCTCTCGTGCCAATCCTCCGCGCCCGCCCGCGGCGGTGGGGATGACCAGGCTGAGCAGACCCTGCTCGCAGCCGGCGCGGATGAGATCCCAGTCGACATAGCGCGGATCGGCACCGGCGCGCCGGTCGATCTCGAGCGCGAGAGGCTGCACGTGCTGCTGGGCGAAGGCGCTCGCTCGCTCCCTCGCCTCGCCGAGCACCCGCACGGTCGACCGGTCCCCGGCACGCAGGCGGGGGAACAGCTCCGCCAGCGATCGAGACGCGAATGCGGTGCCGGCGATCGCGCGTTCAGACATGGCTCCGCACCGAGGCGGGGCCATCGGCCACCACGGTCGGCTCGGAGATCGTCGCCCCTCGCAGCGCTCGGGCGAGCAAGGGGAGGCTGTGGTGGTCGGGTCCGTACAGGATCCCCTCGAAACGGTTCAGCTGTTGGACGTGGACAGCACGCCTCGACACCAGCAATTGGGCAAGCTCCCGGGCGATCGGGTGATGCTCCCCTAGGGTCAACGACGCCACGGCCGACCGCGACGTGTGCCCCGCCTCCAGGGCGTCGATCTTGAACTCCGAGCCCTGCGGCTGGCCATCCATCCAGAGGTGGCTGAAGAGCTGGATGCGCTCGTGGCCGAGAGCGAGGAGCCGCCCGCTGTCCAGGGTCAGGATGTGCTCACCGTCTTCGGCGAGTCGGCACACGCGGCGCCCTGCCGGCTCGGTGAAGTCGATGGAGGCCAAGAACTTCGGGTAATTGAAGAACTCGACCCCGCCGAGGCGGGCGATCTCGGTGGTGACCGGCAGGTGTTGGACCCAGGCGTGGAACTGGCGGCGTCGTAGCGCCTTGAGCAGTGCCCGGCCGGGCAGGTTGAAGCTTTCACCGGGCGCGCACAGAGGAACCGAGATGGCCAGCTCGTTGTAGGGGCCGATATCGGTGTCGCGGTACTCGAAGGCGCTCACGGTGATCGCCCCCAAGCCGGGCGCCAGCCGCGCAGGCACGAACCTGGGATCCGGGAGCAGCCGGCGGAGTCCAGCGAAGCGGGCCAGGAATACCGCCGTCGTGGCGGTGCCGTCGTAGTAGAACACCGGGACCTTCATCGGCTGACCATGGAACTCGACGTCGAGCTGGCCGACCGAATCAAAGAAGGAGGAACCCCGCATGTCACACCTCCCCTCAGATCCTCGGCGGGGCACAGAGCCCTCGCGAACGCTGTCGAGTTTGTCTCAACGACAAAGGATTCACCACTCGGCCCAGCCGGCCGGCGTGACGGAGCTCGAGATCGTCCGGGGGTCCACCGGTTCGTGGGTGTCAGACGCCTGGTAGACGGCGAAGCACAGCTGGAGCACCTTGGCCGCGTCGGCTGGTGCCATCGCCGCGGGTCGGCCTGCGAGGAGGGCGTCGACAAAGTGCGCCGAAGACCGGCGGAAACCCGACGCCCAGTCGGCGTCGACATCGGTGAATTCCGTCCAGGTCCGGTGGTTGGCCTTCCCGCTGTAGAGCACCACGGGAGGAAGGTCGAGCATCTCGCCCGTCGCCCGTGTCACCCACACGAACCCGGCGTCGCCTTGAACCTCGAAGAACTCGTCGGTGCCGTAGTAGCGCGAGCGCAGCCACATGTCCCGTGCGTAGCTGACCTCCATCACGCCGAGGAGCTCGGGATCTTCGTACTCGAAGATGGCCACGCAGGGCTCGAAGAAGAGGTCTCGGCGGCGGACCACCGCCTGCACCGAAACGATGTCCTGGTCGACGAGCCACAGTGCCATGGCGTACTTGTGCACCATGTCGTCGAACAGGTGGCCGCCAGGGCTGCGACCGTCGAGGCGCCAGCCGTAGCCCTCGGGGCGTAGGTTCGCCTGGAACGAGGAGTCTGTCTGGCCCACGACCGTGCGGATGCGCAAGCCGGTCGGCCGGCCGATAGCGCCCTCTACGATCAACTGTTTGGCTAGCTCGAGCGGCGGGTAGTGAGCGAAGCACTCGCTCACTCGCAAGATGAGTCCTGCCTCATCGGCCACTCGGCGGAGCTCGAGAGCCTCGTCGACGGAGTTGGTGATGGGTTTCTGCACCGAGACGTGCTTCCCGGCCTCGAGGGCCGCTCGGATATGGGCGTGGTGCAGGTGCGTGGGCGTGAGGATCTCCACCGCACCGATGTCCTCGTCAGCGAGGAGGTCATCGATGTCCGAGTAAGTCCTGGGCACGCCCCAACGCTTTCCTGCCTCACAGACAACGCTCGTATCGATGTCGCAGACCGCCAGTACTTCACAATTGGGGTGTTCGAGATATCCGGCGACGTTCAGGTCCGCTATGTTCCCGGCACCGAGCACCCCGAGCCGGACGGTGTCCGTGCGTGCACTGCCGTCCAATAGGATCCCTCCTCTGGCGGTCATCGGGTTCTCCAGTTCACGAGTCCGTCGAGGGCTTCGACTTCGCTGCCGTTGACGTACAGCGGGTTCACTTCCAGTGCGGTCAGGTCGTCACCGAGAGCGAGTGCGAGCTCAGCGATCGCGGTGATCGCGTCGGTGACTCGATCGAGGTCGGCGGGGGGGCGTCCGCGGGCACCGTGCAGGATTACGGCGCCCCGCAGGCTCTCCAGACTCCGGTGAATGTCATCGCGGGCAGCCGGTAAGCGCAGCAGAGCGGTGTCGTCCAGGATTTCGACGAAGATGCCGCCGAGTCCGACGGCGAGTACGAGCCCCCAGTCAGGGTCGTGGACGACACCGACGAGCAGCTCGATGCCGCCTGAGCGCATCGGGCTGACCAGGACACCGTCGACCTGAGGTGCAGGGTCGAGGCGGTTCGCGCAGGTGAACACTTTGTGGAACGCCGCTGCGACCTCCTCGGCGCCGCTGACACCGAGGACTACGCCACCGATGTCGCTTTTGTGCTCGATCGTCGCAGAGACGATCTTGAGGGCGACTGGTCCCCCGAAATCCTGCGCGATGGCAACGGCTTCGGCGGCAGTTCTCGCTAGTACCGCCGGGGCGACCGGAACACCGGCATGTTGCAACAACTGGCGAACCTCGTACTCGGACATCGCCGTCCCGGGCTGCAAGTCCGGTACCAGTGACGCGGTCGTGGGATGGTGCTCAGTTGCTCTGCCCTGCAGCTGACGGAGCCGGGTCGACCAGTGCGAAAGCTTGGCCATGGCGTTGACGGCATCGCGGGTGCTGGGCAGGTAGACGAGATCCGCGGCGGCGACGGCCTCGGCGGTGCTTCCGGACAGGTCCCGGGAGACGATAGCGGTGAACGCGCCGGGCACAGGTGCCTCGGCTAGGGCCTTCCCTACCCCGGGCAGGAAATTGTCGATGCCACCGACGACGGCGACGAATCCCACCTGGGGGTCGGTGGCCAGGATGGCGGTGACTTTGCCAAGCAGCGCTGGGTCCATGACCGCGGCCCCAGTGACATCGAGTGGATTCTGAACATGCCCAAAGGCCGAGATCACCCCTCGTAACGCGTCTTGAGTAACCGGGTCGAGGCGCGCGATGGGCAGGCCGAGCTCCTGGGCGCGGTCGGCGATGATGTCGCATGCCCCGCCGGACGACGCCGCCACCGCGACGCCTGGCCGCGCCCACGGGCCGGTGTTGGCGGCCAGATGACCGGTGATCAGCAGCTCTTCCATGTGTTCGACGCGAATGACGCCTTCCTGGCGGAGCACGGCGTCGATCACGGCGTCGTTGCCGACCAACGCACCCGTGTGCGCTGCGGCGGTACGCGCGGAGAGTTCACTGGTGCCGGTTTTCAGCATCACGATGGCCTTGCCGAGGCGAGCGGCCTCACGTGCCGCTTGGAGGAACAGCTCGGGTTTGCGGATTGTCTCAGCGAACATCGCCACCGCGGTGGTCTGCGGGTCGACTAGGACGTAGTCCAAGACGTCCTCGGCGCTGACCATCGCCTCGTTGCCGGTGGTGACCACGTAACTGAACTTGATTCCATGGCTGGCGGCGAACTGGGTGAACATGCTGGCTAAGGCGCCGCTTTGAGAAATCAGGGCGAGCCTTCCCAGAGCGGGCGACAAGCCGGCCAACGCGCATACCGCGATACCGGCGCCGAGGTTCGCGAAGCCAAGCTGGTTGGGACCGAGCAGGATCATGCCGTGCCGCCGGCACTGCTCGACCAGAGCGTGCTGTGCCGCGGCACCGGCATCACCGACCTCGGCATATCCCGAGCTGACCACGACAACCGTACGGGCACCGGCTGCCGCGGCATCATCGACCGCCTGAGGCACCAGTTTCTGCGGGACCATGACATACGCGCAGTCGAATCCGCCGGGCACGTCGGCACAGGAGCGATAGGTCGTGGCGCCGTGCACCCGCGACTTGTTCGGATTGATGAGGTAGGTGCGATCCACCGATCCGAACCGTTGCATCACGCCGAAGGCGAGCCACGAGAAGATCGACTTGTCGCTGGCACCGATGAGAGCAACCGACTCGGGTGTGAAAAGTGTGTCGAGTTGCTCGTGGGCGAGGGGGCCGGTCATGTGGTGCTCCCGGTGGGTGGCAGGGACAGGCGGCGTAGGGTCACTCCGGTCAGGGTGAAGTGCTGAGCATGTCGATTTCGACTGCCAAATCGGTTTCGTGGTCCTTTCTGGGACGAAGTAGCCGGGAATTTCACATGAATGCCAGATAGAGGAACGACAGAGTCATGGTCCATCTTCGCTGTCACCGCCGGCTCATGGAAAATTCCATGTAGGCGGCATGGATCGGATTCCTCGGCACCACACCTAGGCCACTCTGCGGACGGAACTGCTCCAAGAAACCCAAGACGAACAGGAGACGCCCATGACGGGGGTCACAGAGGCAAACTGTTCGCTCGCGCACTCCAGGCGGAGGGCACCGACAGTAATCTGCTCCTTCGGCTTGGATACCGATGCTGCACTGCTCGGTGCCCGGTAGCAAACTGAGACGCCGGTCGTCCGCCTTCGGCTAACTGCCGTGGACGAGGGCGCGAGGGCCAGTCAAGGCCGGCCGAAGGTACCGGCCAGAGCGCGCAATTCGTCGCGAAAGGCGGGGTGGGCAATTTCGGCGAGGGTGCAAGCCCGCTCCCTCACGGTCATACCGGTCACCTGTGCCGCCCCGTACTCGGTCACCACCACGCTGGTGTGGTGTCGCGGTGTGGACACTACCGATCCCTCGGGCAGGTAACCCACGATGCTCGACCGTTGCTCTCCCCCGATGGTCACGGCTGAGCGCAGGCAAACTAGGGCATGGGCATCCATATCGAGAGCCGCCGCGGCGAGGAAGTCCTCGTGGCCACCGACGCCTGAGAACTGCTCGCCGTCAACGCAGTCCGCGACGATCTGTCCGTACAGGTCGACGGCGAGCGCGCCGTTCACCGAAACAAACTTGCGATTACGAGTGATGATCGACGGGTCGTTCACGACCTCGACTGGGAGGAAGGCGGCTTCGGGATTCTCGTCGAGCCAGCGGTACAACTCAGCTGATCCGAGCGCAAAAGTGATCACGGACACCCCGTCGAAGACGCCCTTGGCGTTGGTGACCTTGCCAGCCTGATGCAGGCGCATCAGGCCGTTCGTGAACATCTCACTGTGGATGCCGTAGTCCCCTCCGGAACCCTCTGCCAAGCGTGTCGCCACCATCGAGGGCACGGCGCCGATGCCTGTCTGCAGAGTCGCCCCGTCGGTTACGAACATGAGCGCATTGGTCGCGATCGCCGCGTCTATTTCATCGGGGATCGGTTCTTCGAGCGTGAAGGGCTCGCCGTCCGCCTCGATCAGCACATCGACGATGTCGAGCGGCAGCGTATTGTCGTAGAGGGGCGGCAAGCTCCGAGTACGCGGGAGGTGCGGGTTCACCTCTACGATCAGCAACCGCTCGGGATCGCGCCCGGCACGCAGCAACCCGTCGCGTGTCGCGCCCAAGTGCAAGGAGAGGTTCAGGTGGCCCGCGGCGTCAGGAGGAGCCGTCTGAACGGCCATGATCCTCGGCGGGAAGATGCTGAGGATGGGAGCGAACTGCCGGAACCCGCCTGGCACGAGTTCGACGTTGTGTCCCTCGGCTACCAGGATGCGCTCTGCCGGGCCGAAGAACCCACTGCGGTAGGAGACCCCGGGCTTGGTGAACACCTTGTAGTAGTCGAGGAGCAACGCGCCGCCGAGGATCAGATTCTCCCAGTCGTCGCGTTCGCCGAGAGCGGCCAAGAAAGCGGGGGGAGCCGCTGGGCCGAGGCCAAAGCCGATGGTGTCGACGCTCCGCACTAGTTGGGCAGCTTCTTGGGGCGTGCAACGGCACGGCGTCATGATGGGCTCAGTTTCGCGCACCCGAGGGTGCCGAGAACTCCATCCAAGCTCCTTACCTGGAGTTTCTCCAAGGGCAAGCCCATGCATAAGACGTCTCGTGGGCGAGGCGGTGCGTGCGCGTGGGCGAGGCGGTCTCGCGTGGGCGAGGCGGTGTGCGTGCGTGCGTGGGCTAACGACATAACCCCTTCCACCAGGGCCGCAACCGTGGCCGTGTTCGGCCGTTTCCCACGCTGTTGGCTCCGATTTCCCACATATTTGCGGTGGCAATCAAGATCGGAAATCCAGGTCAGCGGCATCGGATGAGTTTTCGGCACCCACAGGCGTTTCTCGCTAGCCCCTACCGGCGGGCGGTACCCACGCCGGCGGGCGCCTCTCGCGGAAGGCGGCCATCCCCTCGGCCGCTTCGGCCGACCCGAACCGCGCCTGAGAGATCTCGGTCGTTAGCCGGAACCCCTCCGACCGCTCCAGGCCAGGCACGTCGTACACCAGTCGCTTGGCCGCGGCCAGGGCGCCCGGCCCGCCGGCGAGCAGCTTGGTCACCATCGCGGCCACCTCGCCGTCGAGCAAGACCGCCGGCACAGCCCGGGTGATCAGGCCAACCTCCGCCGCCTGGGGAGCCGGGATCCGCTCGCCGGAGAGGAACAGCTCGAGCGCGTCGCCCCGCCGCAGTTTCGGCAGGCACACGACGGAGATGATCGCCGGCGCCACCCCGAGACGCACCTCGGTGAAGCCGAAACGGGCAGCGTCGTCGGCGATCGACACGTCGCACGCCGCGGCCAGCCCGATTCCGCCGCCCAGGCAGTGGCCGGCGATGCGGGCCACGATCGGCTTGGGCGAGTCCTGGATGGCGGCCAGGATGTCGGCCAGCCCGGCCCGGGGCGCCACCGCCGCCTGGCCACCGCTGCCGGCCGAGAGGTCGGCGCCGGCGCAGAACGCCGGTCCGGTGTTGGCCAGCACGACCACCCGCACGGTCTCGTCCGCACAGGCTGCGGCCAGGCCGTCGGCGAGCCCGTTGAGCAGGGCGGCGGTGAGGGCGTTGCGGTTGTCGGGCTGGTCCATCGTGAGGGTCGCGACGCCACCTTCGACCGCGTACCGCACGGCGTCGCTCACGAAACCAGCTCCGAAGGCAGGTCGACGATCCGGGCCCGCAGCCACTCCCCGAGGCTCTTGGCCTGGGGGTCGACCCGGCTGCTGGCCGCCACGCCCTCGCCGAGCAGGCCGGCGACAACGAAGTTGAGGGCCAGCAGGTTGGGAAGCCGGTAGCGTTCGACGTCGAGCGGGGCCGTTTCGGGCAGCAGCTCCTTCAGCTTCTCCACGGTGAGGAACCCGTCCAGCCACCCGAAGCCCGCCGGCGTGCGGGCCCACACCCCGAGGTTGGCGTTGCCTCCCTTGTCCCCGGACCGGGCCCCGACGGCCAGCCCGAGCGGCGCCCGGACAGCGGGGCCCGAAGGGGGGCGAGCCGGCGGCGGGGGTGCCGGCACATCGGCCACGACCGGCGGGTCGGGGGGCAGCACCGGCTCGACGACCGACCGCTCGGCGCCGACGACCACCTCCTGCCACACCAGCGACGCCGGCACCACCGCCGGCCAGTACACCCCGTACGCCGAGGCACCCGCCGTCAAGCTGCCGCCGCACAGCCCGGGGTACGACGCCAAGGCCAGCTCTGTGACCCGGGACGAGAACGCCCGCCCCACCTTGCGCTCGTCCGGGTCCTTGACGGTGATCCGCAGCTCCGCCATGGCTTCCTCGTTGGTGCGAGGGTCGGGCTTGTCCGTGCGCACCAGCGCCACGTCGACCTCGGCGAAGGACTGGCGCGGCACCACCGACCACAGCGCCCGCTCGACCAGCGCCGCCTTCTCCTCGATGTCGAGCCCGGTGATGAACAGGGTGGTGGTCGAACGCCAGCCGCCCTGGTAGTTGAGCGCCACCTTGGTTGTGGCCGGCGCGGAGTCGCCGCGGACACCGGAGATGCGCACCCGGTTCGGGCCGTCCTCGGATAGGCGGATGCTGTCGAAGCGGGCGGTCACGTCGGGATTGAGATAGGCGGGGCCGCCGATCTCGTAGAGGAGTTGGGCGGTGACCGTGCCGACCGTCACCGCCCCGCCATGGCCGGGGTGCTTGGTGATAACCGACGAGCCGTCGGCCGCCACCTCGGCGATCGGGAACCCCGGGTGCTCCAGCCCGGGGATCTCGCCGAAGAAGGCGTAGTTGCCTCCCGTCGCCTGCGCCCCGCACTCGATCACGTGCCCGGCGACGACCGCCCCGGCCAGGACGTCCCAGTCGTCGCGCCGCCACCCGTGGCGCCACGCCGCCGGCCCAACGGCGAGAGCCGCGTCGGTCACCCGCCCGGTGACGACGATGTCGGCGCCCCGGGCCAGGGCGTCGGCGATCCCCCACCCCCCCAGGTAGGCGTTGGCCGTCACCACCGAACGGCCCTCCAGTGGCTCTCCGGTCTCCATATGGGAAAAAGCCACGCCGGCCGCGCGCAGCTCGTCCATCCGGGGTACCAGGTTGTCACCTTCGACATAGGCGATGACCGGGTCGAGCCCGAGCTTGTCAGCCACCGCGCCCACCGCGTCGGCACAGGCCCGGGGCGACAGGCCGCCGGCGTTGGAGACCACCTTGATGCCGCGGTCGAGGCAGTCCCCCATGACCTGCTCCATCTGGGTTACGAACGTGCGGGCGTAGCCGGTGGCCGGGTCGCGGAGCAGGTTCCTGGCCAGGATCAGCATGGTGAGCTCCGCCAGCCAGTCGCCGGTCAGTACGTCGATCGGGCCGCCGTCGACCATCTCACGCGCTGCCGACAGCCGGTCGCCGTAGAAGCCGCTGCAGTTGGCGATCCGGATTGGTTCGCTCACAATTCCTCCTCGATGACGACGAGCAGGTCCCCGCTGGTCACCTGGTCGCCGGCATGGGCGCGCACCTCGCCCACCACGCCGGCGCGGGGAGCGGTGATGCGATGCTCCATCTTCATCGCTTCCACCACGATCAGCAGCTGCCCCTCTACGACCGGGTCCCCGGCCCCCACGTGGACGGCCAGGACCGTGCCCGGCATGGGGGCGACCAGCCCGCCGGTCACGATCTCCGGCTCGGCTTCGGGGAAGCGGGGCACGGTGGTGAGGGCCAGGTCGCCCCGGGGGCCGTGGACCCACACCCGGTGGCCGTGGTCCAGCACGTGGAAGCGGTGGCGGCGCCCGCGGACCTCCAAGGTGAACCAGCCCCCGCCGGCGTCGTGGAGCACCACCCGTTCCTGCCAGTCCCCGACCGTGACCGCGAAGCTGCCGTCGCGCTGGGCTTGGTAGCTGACCTCGACGGTGTCCGGCCCGTGGTGGTAGATGGCGGTTTGGGGCGGCATCACGCTGTTGCGCCACCCGCTCGGAAGGCTGCGCAGGACCGGCGCGCTCGCCCGGGCCGCGGCCTGGGCGGCCAGGGCGGCGACCACCGGCTTGAGGCGCAGCTCGTGCTCGGTCGGGGTGCGCTCCAGGGCCACCCCGCTCCGCTCGATGAACGACGTCGTCGTGCGCCCGGCCAGGAACTCCGGGTGTCGCAGAGTGGCGACCAGGAAGTCCCGGTTGGTGCTGACGCCGCGGATGCGGCTGCGCTCCAGGGCCAGGGCCAGTCGCAGGGCGGCTTCCTGCCGGGTGGGGGCGTGGGCCACGACCTTCGCCAGCATGGGGTCGAACTCGACGCCGACCGCGCTGCCCGCCTCGACCCCGGAGTCCCACCGGGCGGGAGGTTGCGGCGCCGGCGTCCAGTCGATGAGGGTCCCGGTAGCCGGCAGGAAGCCGACCGCAGGGTCCTCGGCGTAGAGCCGGGCCTCGATGGCGTGGCCGGTGATCGCCAGGTCCGCCTGGCTCACCGACAGCGGCTGGCCCTGAGCCACCAGCAGCTGCTCGCGGACGAGGTCGAGCCCGGTGACGGCCTCGGTGACAGGGTGCTCCACTTGCAGGCGGGTGTTGATCTCGAGGAACCAGAACTCCGCGGTCTTTCCAGGAGATACGGGCGGTTCGAGCACGAATTCCACCGTGCCGGCGTTGCGGTAGCCGGCAGCCTTGGCCGCGGCCACGGCCGCCGACCCCATCCGGTCCCGCAGGTTCTCGTCGAGCGCCGGCGAGGGGCACTCCTCGATCACCTTCTGGTGCCGGCGCTGGATGGAGCATTCCCGCTCGAAGCAGTGGACCACGTTGCCGTGGTCGTCGGCCAGGATCTGGATCTCAACGTGGCGAGCGTCGGCCAGGTAGCGCTCGAGGAACACCGTCGGGTCCCCGAACGCGGCCTCCGCCTCGCGCCGGGCGGCGGCCACCGCGTCGGGCAGGCCGGCGGGGTCGGTGACGACGCGCATGCCCTTGCCGCCACCGCCGGCAGCGGCCTTGACGAGCACGGGAAAGGCGACGCCCGCGCCGTCGGGATCCCACGAAGGCAGGACCGGGACGCCGGCCCCCGCCATCATGTGCTTGGCTGCCAGCTTGTCGCCCAGGGCGTCGATCACGTCGGCGGGTGGACCGACCCACGTCAGGCCGACGGCGAGGACGGCCCGGGCGAAGGCGGCGCGCTCGGACAGGAACCCATAGCCCGGATGGACTGCGTCGGCCTCGGCGAACTCGGCTGCCTTGAGCAGGGCATCGATGTCGAGGTAGGTCTCGGCCGCGGTCCGGCCGGGGAGAGCCACCGACCGGTCCGCTTCCTTGACGAACGGGGCTTCCGCATCGCCCTCGGCGTACACCGCGACCGTCGTGATCCCCATGGAGGAGGCCGTCCGGATGATGCGGCGGGCGATTTCACCTCGGTTGGCGATCAGCAGGTTGGCGATCACAGGCGGAACACCCCGTAGCCGCGCGTGCCCTGGACGGGCCCCGAGTGGCAGGCGGACAGGGCCATGCTGACGACCGTGCGGGTGTCCCGGGGGTCGATCACGCCGTCGTCGACCACCCGGCCGGACGCGTACAGGCCGAGCGAGCCGGCCTCGGCGAAGTCCTCGACCGCCTTGGTGATGACCGCCTCCAGCTGCTCGTCGACTGGCTGGCCCCGCCGGGCGGCCTGCTCGCGCCGGACGATGGACATCACGCCGGCCATCTGCTTCGGGCCCATGATGGCGATCTTGGCCGTCGGCCACAGGAACACGAAGCGGGTGTCGAACGCCCGCCCGCCCATGCCGTAGTTGCCGGCGCCGTAGCTGGCCCCGAGGATCACGGTGACGTGCGGGACCGTCGAGTTGGACAGGGCGTTGATCATCTGGCTGCCGTGCTTGACGATCCCGCCCCGCTCGTAGTCGCGGCCGACCATGTAGCCGGTGATGTGCTGCAGGAACAGCAGCGGGATGCTGGTCTGGTTGCACAGCTGCATGAACTGTGCCGCTTTCTGAGAGGAGTCGGAGAACAGCACGCCGTTGTTGGCCAGGATCCCGACGGGGAAGCCGTGGACGTGGGCCCAGCCGGTCACCAGGGTCGGGCCGTAGCGCGGCTTGAACTCCTCGAAGCGGCTGCCGTCCACCACCCGGGCGATGATCTCGCGGGCGTCGACGGGCGTGCGCAGGTCGAGCGGCATGACCCCGAGGAGCTCCTCGGGGTCGTAGCGTGGAGGCTCTGGGTCGGTGGTGATGGGGCCGGGACCCTGCTTCCGCCAGTGCAGGTGGGCGACCACATCGCGGGCCATGCGGATGGCCTCGTGCTCGTCCTCGGCGAGGTAGTCAGCCAGCCCGCTGACCGAGGCGTGCATCTCGGCGCCACCCAGCTCCTCGTCGACGGCGTCCTCGCCGGTGGCGACCTTCACCAGGGGTGGGCCGCCCAGGAAGACCTTGGCCCCGCCGCGGACGAAGATGTTGTAGTCCGACAGGCCGGGCTGGTAGGCACCGCCGGCGGTCGAGCTGCCGAACACGACCGAGATGGTGGGTATGCCGTGGGCGGACAGCTCGGTGATGTCGTGGAACATGCGCCCGCTCTCGGCGAAGTGGGTCAAGGTGCGGCGCATCACGGCCTCGGGGTCCTCGCCGCCGGACAGGCCCCGCAGGTCCCCGCCGGCTGACTCCACGAACTGGATATAGGGCAGGCGATTGTCCCGGGCCACTTCGAGGCCCCGCATCAGCTTGCGGATGCTGATCAAGGTCATGGCCCCGCCCAGGTCGGTCGGGTCGTTACCGAGGATGACGCACTCGGTTCCCTCGACCACGCCGAGGCCGAGGACCATGCCGCCGCCGACGGCGTAGTCGGTCTTGTAGCCGGCGAGGGGGGACAGCTCGAGGAACGGGGTGTCGGGGTCCAGCAGGAGGGCCACCCGCTCGCGGACGAGAAGCTTGCCTTGATCGAGGTGGCGCTGGATAGCCCTGGGCCCGCCGCCCTGCGAGGCTTGCTGCAGCAAGGTGTCGATCTCGGCCAGCAGGCCGAGCATGCCTTCCCGGTTGGCCCGGAAGGCGTCGGCGCGGGAGTCGACGGCGGTGGGCAGGACGGGGGCGGGCATCGTGGGCGGCTACCGACTGGGATCGGTCAGGCGGTGAAGCCGTCGAGGCCGGCCAGGATCTGCAGCATGACCTCGTCGGCTCCGCCGCCGATCGACAGCAGCCGGCTGTCGCGGAAGTAGCGCGACACCCACGCCTCCTCCATGTATCCCAGACCACCGTGGAACTGCAGGCACGTGTCGGCGATGTCCCGCTGCAGCCGGCCAGCCTTGAGCTTGGCGATGGTGGCGAAGCGGGTGGTGTCCTCGCCGCGCAGGCAGGCCTCGGCGCAGGCGTAGTTGTAGTGGCGCAGCACATCCACCTCGGCGGACAGCTCAGCCAGGCGGAACTGCAGGTACTGCTTGGCCAGGAGCGGGCCACCGAACGCCCGGCGCTCGCGGAGGTAGTTCGCAGTCCGCCGCAGGGCGCCGTCCATCGCGCCCACCGCGGCGTAGGCCGCGATCATGCGCTCGTTCTGGAACTGGGTCATCTGCTGCTGGAAGCCCCGGCCCGCCTCACCGATGGTGTTGGCGATCGGGACCCGGGCGTCCACGAACGACAGCTCGGCCGTGTCCGAGCAGCGGTTGCCGAGCTTGTTGAGCTTGCGGCTGACGGAGAACCCGGGCGTGTCGGTGGGGAAAAGGATCTGCGACATGCCCCGGTAGCCGCCCTCGTCGGACGTGCGGGCCAGGAGGCACAGCCAGTCGGCCTGGGTCCCGTTGGTGACGTACAGCTTCGAGCCGTTGATCACCCACTCGTCGCCGTCGCGCACGGCGCGGGTCCGGATCCCGACCACGTCCGAGCCGGCGTCGGACTCGGTGACGGCGATCGACGCCACCATCTCGCCCCGCAGAGCGGGGGCTAGGAAGCGCTCTTTCAGCTCGTGACTCCCGAAGCGGTGCAATGACGGGGTGGCCATGTCGGTTTGGACGGCGACGGCCATGGCCACGCCGGCGCAGCCCATGCGGCCGAGCTCCTCCCCGAGCACGACGGTGTAGGAATGGTCGGCGCCCTGCCCGCCGTAGGCCGGGTCGTACTCGAGCCCGAACAGCCCGGCCGCGCCCAGCGCCTTGAACAGCTGGTGGGCCGGGAAGATCTCGGCCTCCTCCCACTCCTCGGTGTGGGGGACGACCTCACGCTCCAGCACCCCTCGCACCGACTGCCGGAAGGCTTCATGGTCTTCGGTGAACAGCAACGGATCCCCCTAATCCGAACGTGACGTCGGCTTCAGATAGGGCCAAGCTACTGCGCGGTCAGTTCTCTCCCTCGGTCCCCGACAGGTGGTGAGCTTTCAACTGCTTCACTTCGTCCGGCCGGAGGCGGCGTTGACGTTGCCTCGGAGGAACGTTCGGGAGTGATTTCGACCGCCGAACTGGCGTTGTCATGAGAAGTTTCCGCAGGTCAGGTGAAAGGCACCACAATGTCGGTCGACTCTGCTTGAGGGCGAATTCGGTGTCCGGCCAGTTGCCCATGTTCGAGAGAACAACCGGGGCCGCACCTTGAAAGGCGGCAGCGCAGTCCTGACTGAGCGTTGTTCGCGCCAAGCTCATGCTGCATGACCGGCTATGACGATGCCCAAGTTGGATGTCAACAGCCGAATGGATTACGCAGCCGCTTGGTGATACTCGTGGATCAGGCCGCCAAGGATGTCTCTGCGTTCGATATGGGCGGGGAGAGCAGGGACGTCCGAGGAGTGGGTGGTGACTGGTACGAAGAGACCGATGCCGCGGTGCGGACGTTGCTGGTTGTAGTGAGACACGTACTCACGAAGGACACGCTCTGTGTGTGCTCGGCTGACCAGCAGGAGACGGTCAAGACACTCACTTCGCACCGTTCTCACCCAACGCTCGGCGTACGCGTTTGCCCGGGGCGCACGCACCGGGGTTTGGATGATCCTCACACCCTCGGAACCGAATACCTCGTCGAAGCTGGCAGTGAACTTCGTGTCTCGATCACGGATCAGGAACTCGAACTGGCAATTCTGCTCAATGAAATCGCCGGACAGTTTCCGAGCGACCTGGGTGACCCAGGCGCCCGTGGGATGCGCGGTCACGCCCAGGAGATGGGCTTTTCGGCTCCCGAGCTCGATCACGAAGAGCACGTAGAGCCGCTTGAGAAAAACGGTGTCCACTGTGAGAAAGTCGGTGGCCAGGATGCCGGTCGCCTGGGCGATCAGGAACTCGGACCACGAAGGACCTCCTCTCGGTGGCGGCCCGAGACGATGATGGCGCAGCACGCGTCGAATAGAGGTGGCCGAGAGCCGGATTCCCAGCTTCCTCAGTTCACCCTGGATGCGTACGCAGCCCCAGCTTCTGTTCTCCTTGCCGAGGCGGACGATGAGCTGGACCAGCTCAGGGCGCAACGCCGGACGCCCAGGCCGTCGTTGTCTTCTCCAGCGGCGCCACTTGCGTCTTGCAGCTTCACGGTGCCAGCGCAGCAGGGTTTCGGGGGTGACGAGGAAGGACCGCCAACGCGATCGGGGGAGTAAACGGCTCAACGCAGCAAGGATCGCCCGGTCTGCTGGTCGGTATCTCACACGTGCGTGGAGCTGACGTTCGAGGATACGTACTTGGTGCCGGAGAACCACAATTTCGATGTCCTTGTCCCTTTCGGACCGATGGCTAGACCGGACAAGGGCAAGGATCCGGCACAGCCCGACGTAGAGGAGAGAACAGAGCACGGCGGATGATGGCCGACGTCGATGTGCAATGCCAGTTCAGCGATCTGATCGGGATTTTGGTGCCCTACAGCCGGCTCGCTTGCTAGGCAGTGCGGCACGGCAGTAAAGGCGGAAAGGCCAGCGAAGTGGCGCAGCTGCACCCGAAAATGTGTAAAGAGACCTTTTCAGCTGAGATTTTGTCGTCGAATCTCAGTCAATTGTGTCGGGAGCCCTCAGATGTCGTAGTAGAGCATGAACTCCCATGGGTGTGGGCGAAGACGGATGGCGTCGACCTCGTTTATGCGCTTGTACTCGATCCAGGTCTCGACCAAGTCGTCGGTGAACACCCCGCCTGCCTTCAAGAAGTCATGGTCGGATTCCAGCGCGTCCAGGGCGGCGTCCAACGAGCTCGGCACCTGGGGCACCTTTGCCAGCTCCTCGGGCGGGAGGTCGTAGAGGTCCTTGTCCACCGGGTCAGGCGGCTCGATCCGGTTCTGCACGCCGTCGAGGCCCGCCATCAGCATCGCCGAGAAGGCAAGGTACGGGTTGCAAGAGGGGTCGGGGCAGCGGAACTCGACGCGCTTGGCCTTCGGGCTCTGCGAGTAAAGCGGGATGCGACACGCCGCGGAGCGGTTGCGCTGGGAGTACACCAGGTTCACCGGTGCCTCGTAACCGGGGACCAGGCGCTTGTAGGAGTTGGTCGTAGGCGCTGCGAAGGCGAGGACCGCCGAGGCATGGCGCAACAGTCCGCCTATGTACCAACGTCCCATGTCTGAGAGCCCGCCATAACCCTCGCCGTAGAAGAGCGGCACGCCGTTCTTCCACAGGGACTGGTGACAGTGCATGCCCGAGCCGTTGTCCTGGAACAACGGTTTCGGCATGAACGTCGCCGTGTAGCCCGCGGCGTTCGCCACGTTCTTCACCACGTACTTGTACATCATGAGCTTGTCGGCCATCACCAGGAGGGTGTCGAAGAGCATGTCGATCTCCGCCTGACCGGCAGTGGCCACCTCGTGGTGGTGCACCTCGATCTCGATGCCGAGGCGTTCCATCGTCAAGATCATTTCCGAGCGCAGGTCCTGGAAGTGATCGGCAGGCGGAACAGGGAAGTACCCCTCTTTGGGCCTGATCTTGTAACCGAGGTTCGGCCCTTCGTC
>Ga0187876_1000063_pt1 | contig 99220 bp, 87 predicted proteins | sample June2016WEW_17_4_FD_133000 | JGI IMG/M metagenome (GOLD analysis project Ga0187876, IMG submission 133000) | Peatland microbial communities from SPRUCE experiment site at the Marcell Experimental Forest, Minnesota, USA - June2016WEW_17_40 | ecosystem: Environmental > Terrestrial > Soil >... | reverse complement strand
TTGGTTTGTCCTGGTACAGCCCGCCGTGGTAGCAGATGACGGAGGCGATGTCGAACGTGGCGAGTTGCCGCAAGGACGCAACGGCTAGGTCGGCATCGTAGCTGAGGCGGGAGGACGACGGGCGCAGCTCGCCGCCGTCCACATTCAGGGCATCGCCGGCAATGAGCGTCCGACTCGCCGCCAGGTAGAGGCAGATGTGCCCGACCGTGTGGCCGGGGGTGTGGATGACGGTGATGCCGCCGCAGAAGGGCAGCGTCTCGCCTCCGGCAAGCGTGCGCGTCACCCGCACATCGTGGCTCTTCATGCTTTCTAACACGCGCTCAAAGACCTGTCGCATGTGCTCAGGCAGTGCCGCGAGTCGCTCGGGCGTCATCTTGGCCGGCCGGCCACTCTCAATGGTTGCCACCTCCGCGTGGTGAGCCAGGATCTCGATTGGGTCGGAGGCGTCATGGATGATTGCGCCCAGACTGCCGATATGATCGATGTCGTCGTGCGTCAAGATGATGTGGTTGAGCCTCTTGTAGGGGACGCCGGCTAGCTCGCACACTGACCGAATATGCTCAGCTGAGCCCGGGACGCCCGTATCCACGAGTACGACGTCGTCGGCATCCCAGATCACCGTCGGATGCATGAGGCCGCGATTGCCCATCATTTCGATGGGGAGTTCGAGCATTTCCACACCAGGTGCGACGTTCACGTTTGTCCTCCTAGACGCCTATCGCAAATGCGTTTCCATTTCCATCAGAACAATGTCCTCAGCACCTTCAGGCAATCTAACCTCCCTAACTGCCCGAAAGCCAGCTTTGGAGTAGAACGGCTGTGCATAGAACGTTGACCATGTGATCAACCTCGTAATCCCCCGGCTTCTTGCTTCCGCCAAGACGCTCGATAGTAATGCTCCTCCAATGCCTCTATGATGCAATTGCGGGTCAACGAAGAACGTTCGTATCTTGGATTGATCCAGGCCGCAAATCCCAGCTGGTCTTCCGTCCATTTCTGCAACATAGTAGGCAAGTTTCTTTGCGTTTGCGGCTAGACGTTCTGGGTCATTAGACGCAACTTGAAGGGCGACACCCTTCTCGGTGTGTCTTCCCATTTCTAGCGTTTCAAAGCACTCTCTGATGATCCTGCTAATAGCTGGTGCATCGGCGTCTTCGAATTCCCGAATTATCATCCTGATGCATTTGAACCGGTGGTTGCCACGATTCCCATAGCGTTACATCGCGGCCCAACACACGAATGCCGGCCCGTACGGACCGGCATTTACCCTTGAATTCTTGGTCGGGGCGAGAGGATTTGAACCTCCGACCTTCTGAACCCCATTCAGACGCGCTACCAGTCTGCGCCACGCCCCGTGCCCGTAATACTACCACCCCGGCCGGCCGCTGGCAATTCCTCAGTCCGCGGGTCGCTGGCCGTCCGCTGCTTCGGCTGCCGCAGGCTCAGCCAGCAGCGGCAGCCGCAAGGCGAACGTGGCGCCATAGCCCGGTTCGGACTCCACTGCGATGGTCCCGCCGTGCGCCTCCATGATCTCCCGTGCGATGTAGAGCCCCAGACCAAGCCCGTGCCGCGACAAGGCTCCTGGTGCGTTGCGATTCTCCTGGTAGAAGCGCGTGAAGAGCTGTGCCTGTGCCTCGCGTGCTATCCCCGGTCCTTCGTCAGTTACCGCAAGCTCAGCCATCCCGTCCGACTGTCGCAGTCGAACGGTAATCGGAGCGTCAGGAGCATGCACGAGCGCGTTGGTAATCAGGTTGAGCAGTACCTGCTCCAGCCGATCGGCGTCGCCATTCACCGTCACGGGCGCGTCCGATGCTACGTATGCAAGGTCAAGCGTCATTGATCGCCCCTCGCCGATGAATTGCGCCGTAGCTATCGCATGCCGCGCTAACTCCGCCAGATCCAGCGGCGCGCGCTGCAAACGCAGCAAGCCGCCCTGCAGCCGGCTGGCATCGAGCAGGTCCTCCACGAGGCGCTTCAGTCGTTTGAGCTCGGCTTGCGCCAGACGCACGAAATTGGCCAGCCGCTCCGGCTCCGCCACTCCACGCGCCAAACCTCTGGCCAGCAGCTCCAAGTAGCCATTGATCGGGGTGAGCGGGGTCCTGAGCTCATGACTGGCCACGGCCATGAAAGCATCCTGCAGTTGCCGCACCGTGCGGTCGGTAATATCGTGGATCACCAGCACGCTGTCCCCGCCGGTAGTAGCATCGGTCGCTCCGGCCGATTGCCGGCTATCACGGTGCACCGGGCATCCGGTGGCCTCATACCAACGTCGATGCCCCTGCGCATCCAGCCGGGTGAACTGCATGCGGAACGACTCGCCTTGCCGCGCCCGCTCCTGCGGTGTCGCCTCGAGCGGAAGCCTATGGCCCTCCGCGTCCTGCGCCACGAAAGCCGACTCGGCATTCCCTCCTATCTCCGCGCCAAAGATGTCGGTGAATACCGCGTTGCTGAAGGCTGCACGCCCCGCGCGGTCAATCACCAGCACGGCCTCACCCATGCTGCTAAGGATCGCCGCGAGCCGGCGACGCTGCTCCTCCACCGCCGTAGCAAGCTCCCGTGCCTCGGCGTGTCGTGCTTCCAGCTCGGCATTGGTAGTCTCTAGCTCCTCATTTGTCGCCTGCTGCTCCTCATTCAGGGTTTCCAGCTCTTCGTTGGTCGCCTGCTGCTCCTCATTGACGACCTCCAACTCCTCGGCCGCGGCTTGCATCTCCTCGCTGCCCAGCACGGACTCCTCGTTGGCGCCGCGCAGGAGTGCGTTCACGCCGGCTAGGTCCTCATTCGCCGCCTGCAGCGCCCGCGCGGTTTCCCGCAGGTCAGCGTTGGCCACCTCTAGCTGCGCTGCCTCGGCTCGCGCCGTCGCCTCACCCTGCCGCGCTGCAACTGCGTCCGTAACGTCCGTTATCACCAACACGGCCTCGTAGCCTTGCTGGGTAGGCGGTGCTTCGCCCGCAGGCACATCCGACGGCAAAGACTCGGCCGGCTGGCAGGCAATACGCAGGTAGCGGGTCGCACCGGGCTCCGCTGCCGTGGTCGCCATGCCCTCAAGCGTGCGCGACGCGCCCCGCAGTGCCGCGTCTACCGCCGTGCGCAGGGCATGCAAATCCATAGGCGCCAGGCCATGCAGCTGATGCATGAGATCTTCACCCAGTGCCTCCGTCCGCAAGCCGAGAAGGCGGCGCGCCATCCCGTTCAGGCGCTGCAAGTCGTAGTGCCGATCCACCACGGCTACTCCAACCGGCAAGCTCTGCAAGAGCTGCTCCGTGGCATTCTGCCGGCGCTGCGCCCGGCCAATCTCCTCACGCACCTGCTCCAGCTCGCGCGCCGGCAGCACAGCTGTCGCCTGCCGGGACGGCGCCGGCAGCAGGCGCCCGCTACCACCCGGCAGCGCCAGACGCGCTCCATGCCGCTGGAACAGGCGCAATGACCAGTGCGCCGAGATGTAATAGTCGGTGGCCGCACCGATTGTCTCCGCCTGGCCCAGAGCAAGGTAGCCGCCATCGCGCAAGGCGAAGGCGAAGATCTCCAGTGCACGCCGTTGCAATGTGGGTGTAAAGTAAATCAGCACGTTGCGGCACAGGCACAGGTCAATTTGCGGGAATGGCGGCCGCTGGCTCAGGTCGTGCTCCCCAAACACCAGCATGCCGCGTACCGTCTTGTTCACCGTGTAGGTGCCGTCTGATTCCACGAGATACTGAGCCACCAGCTCCGGCGGCGCCCCCTCCAGGGCCGCGGCAGGGTAGATGCCGCGGCGGGCGAACGCTACCGCGTCGCGGTCGAGGTCCGTGGCAAAAATGCGAATCGTCCAGCGGGCAAGCTCATCGCCCAGTGCCTCGGCGATCAGCAGCGCCAGCGAGTACGCCTCCTCGCCCGTAGCGCATCCCGCGCTCCACAGCCGCAGCACCCGGTCGCGCTTGCGGCCTTCCTCCACCAGCGCGGGCACGACCACGTTGCGCAGATGGCCGAAGAGCGCAGGGTCGCGGAAGAAGGCCGTCACCTTGATAAGGAAGCTGTTGACCAGGCGTGCACTCTCTTCTGGGTGGCCGCGCATGTACGCTCGGTAGTCTTCGAGGGAGCGCGTGCCCGTGGCCAGCAGCCGCCGCTGCAGACGCCGCTGGATGGTGGGCTCTTTGTACTGTGCGAAGTCGACGCCGCTCTGCTCGCGCAGCTCCGCCAAGAAGCCGCGCATCTGGTTGTCGTCGTGCGGGCCGCTAGGAATGTGGCCACCTGAGAGCAATTCGCGCAACAGCGGGCCCATAGCGCCGGCATCGGCAATCACATCCACGGTGTTGGGCGCGAGTGCTTCGGGCATTGAGGGATACGGTGCGGTACGCGGATTCTGGATCACCACTGTGCCGCCGGCCTCCTTGACGTGACGGGCGCCGGTGGCGCCATCCGATCCAAGCCCGGACAGGACCACGGCAATGAGGCCCTCCCCATACGCAGCCGCGGCGCTACGGAAAAGCCCGTTGATGGACGGCTTGGGGTGGTCGTCGCCCGCGGCCAGGATGTGCAGGTGGTGGTCGTCGATGACGACGTGACGGTCGGCTGGAACGACGTAGACGACGCCTGCCACCAGGGGTTCGTCGTCGATGACGGTGCTCACCGGCAGCGGGCTATGGCGAGCCAGAATCTCCTGCAAATGGCTGGGGCGAGTTGGGTCGAGATGCTGGGCAATAACGAGCGGCGCAGGGAAATCGGCGGGCAGCGAAGCAACTAGAGCGGAGAGTGCCTCCACGCCCCCGGCGGAAGAACCCACGGCGACCAGCTGGGTCACAGGCTGCGGGGGAGCCATCGCCAGACCTTTCGACCGCCGGACTACCGAGCAAGAGCCCGGTCGCCGCCCCCGGGCGTCCGGTAACGCCAGCGGCGCGCCAGCGCGATCATGAGCAAGTCTAGCACCCGGTTTGATCCGTGTCTACCAATCGCGCCCAGCAGAGCTTCCTGCATATTCTTGGATCGAGCCGCTGGAGCGACACCTGGGGGTTACGTGCGTCTCGCGTGTCCGCAGGCGTGTCTGGTTCGCGGCAGCGCAACGCGTACGTACCCGAGGGCGGTCATGCTAGGGCAGCAACTCCTCGACGTCCGCCAGTGATCGCGCGCGCAGCGCGGCGTCGAACAGCGCGTCTAATTCTTGCTCGCTAGCGAGCGCTCTGACGTGCGCCTCGATTGACGATGGCAGCGCGCCAAACCGGCCACGCAGCAGCCGCAGGATTCCTTCCTGCTTAGCCTGGGCCACACGGCGTGCAAACTCAGCGCCGATTTCACCCTCACGCAACTGGGCACGATGTGCCCGGTCGTACACCACCACCATCCCGCTGCGCACGGACAGGCCGACAGGCACCTGCTCACTCCACCATATGCCTTCTGCGTCAAGCGCGCACTCTGCGTAGCCATCGTCTCCGAGACGCCATGGCTCGAGCGGCGGCACCTGCAGCACGCCACTGGTGTCGATGGTTACATACTCCGCGATACCCGCCGCAGCATAGATCCAGCCCTTGCCCCCCTCGAAGTCCGTGTCGCTCTTGAACGTGGCAGTGCTGGCCACCTCGATCACCACGGCAGGCGGCCCGTCGCTCCGTAGACTGAAGGAGAGCCGGTGACCATCCATCGGCTTCTTGAAAATGTAGACATCCGGCATAGGATCGAAGCGGGTGCCACCACGGCGGTGAAGCCCCAGCAGCGTGGCCTGGCTCACTGCCTGGAAGCGCACCGGTTCGCCCGAGGCGACCTCACTGCGGGCAATCTCGTTGATGCCCATCCGCAGGTTAGTGATGGTGAGCTGGTGCCAGTCACTGCCCATGATGCTCTCCTCAGTGTCGTCCGGCGGCCAGGCGGCATACCACTCTTCAATGGACGGTTGTTCAATAACCATGCAAAGGCTCCCTGCGAACTGTTCGCTTACGCCACGGGTCCGGCGCGAGATCGTTCTGCTGCCCAAAGCCATCATAGCACATTCCCATGGGCAATCCTGAGCCCTCACTAGACCCGCAACCGACATTGATGCGGCCTGCAAGACAAGCGCTCGTATCGACAGTTTAGGCCGTCAGGAAGCGCGCTACAGCGGGGGCATGAGGCCCATCGCGGTGCGCACTTCACTCATCACCGAGGAGGCAATCGCTCGCGCGCGATCGGCGCCGTCGTGGAGTATGTCCCACACGAATGTCGGCGTGGATCGAAGCTCCTCGTAGCGGTGCCGAATTGGACCCATCTCCGTTTCAATGTTGGCCGCCAGCCGCTTCTTGCAATCGATGCAACCGATGCCGGCAGTCGTGCAGCCCAGGTTGACCCAGGCGATGTCTTCTTCGCTCGACAGCGCGTAGTGCAGCAGGCCAATCGGGCACTTGTTCGGGTCACCCGGATCGCTACGCCGCACGCGTGCCGGATCCGTCACGGCCGGCCGCACCTTGGCCCACACAACCTCGGGCGGGTCAATCATGGCAATGCTCGTGTGTTCGGGCTTACTCTTGCTCATCTTTCCTTGGTTGTCCAGCCCGATGATGCGCTTGCCACGCGTGAGCAAGGTATCCGGCTCAGGGAAAATCGGGCCGAAGCGGTTGTTGAAGCGCTGCACCAGGTCCCTCGTGAGCTCGAGATGCTGCGATTGGTCCTCACCTACAGGCACTGCCTCTGCCTTGTAGATCAGAATGTCAGCAGCCATCAGCACTGGGTACGCCAGCAAGCCCAGATTCGGCGTACCGTGCTGTGCCACCTTGTCCTTAAACTGGGTCATGCGCTCCAGTTGGCCCAGCGAGGCTATGGTGCTGAAGTACCAGGCAAGCTCGGTGTGCTCTTTCACGTGCGACTGCACAAAAAGAATGCTCTTTGCCGGGTCGAGTCCGCTTGCCAGGTACAGGCACGCGCCGTCGAAAACGCGCTGCTGCAGCTGGTCTGTATCGTACTCGATGGTCAGCGCATGCTGATCGACTATGCAGTAGATGCAATCGTAGGTGTCCTGCAGCTGCACCCAGTTCTTCATAGCACCGTAGTACACGCCGAGATGGAACTGGCCAGTTGGCTGGATGCCGCTAAATACGCGCCGCACGTGTGCCTCCCAAATCATTCATAGTTTGCTGCTCGCCCACGAATTCTCGGTAGTTGCGCAGCATCTCGTTCAGTGAGTCGCCTCCACATTTCTCGACCAACGCAGCAGCCAGCACCCAGCGCACCATTGCCTCGGCTACCACCGCCCCGGCGGGCACCACGCACGTATCCGATCGTTCGTAGTGTGCCTCCACCGTCTCACCGGTGCGAAGGTCCACCGAGGGCAACGCATGCCGCAGGGTCGGGATCGGCTTGAAGGCTACCTGCGCCACGATTGGCTCGCCGTTGCTGATTCCCCCTTCGATTCCGCCGGCCCTGTTGGTTTGATGCGACCAGCCACCCGCCGCGTCGACGGTGATTACGTCATGCACGTGGTTCCCCGGCTGGGCGGCGCCAACGAACCCTGCACCGATTTCGACCCCCTTGACCGAGGGTATGCTCATCAGCGCGCCCGCCAGTGCCGCATCTAAACGCCGATCCCACTGCGCGTAGGTGCCAAGTCCAATGGGCACATTATAGGCAATGACCTGAGCCACGCCACCCAAGGTATACCCCGCGGCCTTTGCCTGGTCGATTGCTGCGACCATCTGCTCAGACGCGCCCGCGTTCGCGCAACGCACACTCGATGCTTCGATCGCGTCCCACGGCTCCTGCCACGTTCGAGCCGGTGGAAACTCGGGCCGACCGGTCAGGTAATCGTCTGGCAATGCAGGTGCGGCGACGGGACCTATGGACAGCGTATGGGCGCGCACAAAGATGCCGAATCGCTCGAGCAGTATTCCCGCAACGGCCCCGGCCGCCACGCGGGACGCAGTCTCGCGCGCGCTGGCTCGCTCCAGCACATTCCGCACGTCGACATGGCCGTATTTCAGCGCCCCTGCCAGGTCCGCGTGCCCCGGCCGCAGTCTGGTAACCGCATCGCCGAGGTCTCCTGGCGACACGGACATGCGATCCTGCCAGTCCTTCCACACCCGATTCGCGATATTGAGGGCGATTGGGCTTCCCAAGCTGAGTCCGCCTCGCACTCCACCGGTGATTTCGGCGTGGTCGCGCTCCATCTTCTGTCGCTCACTGCGGCCATGGCCCTGCTGCCGCCGCACGAGCTGCACGTCGACCGCCGACGCATCGATGGGAACACCCGCGGGGTAGCCGTCGACAATCACCGTTAACTGCTGGCCGTGCGACTCGCCGGCCGTCAAGAACCTAAGCATGCGGCGTGTAACTCCTCGACAAACGTTGCGATTGAGTGGTCGCGAGCATCCGCCGGCGTACGCTCGATGAGGTCCACCAGCGCACTCGCGACGACAGCACCGTCGGCGACCCCTCGCAGCTGCTCGAGATGCTCGGGCCTTGAGACGCCAAAGCCGACAACCAATGGTACCGCAGTCGCGGCCCGAACGCGCGTCAGAAAGGTGGGCAGCCCCTCGGGCAGCGCAACCCTGGCTCCCGTGACGCCAGTTACAGACATGCAATAGATGAAGCCGGTTGCGGCTTTCGCGGTTGCCGCGATGCGCACAGCCGTGGAGGCCGGCGACAGAAGGTAAATGAGGTGCACTCCGGCCGCCATCAGCGCTTCGCCCAATTCCCCGGCCTCCTCCAGTGGCAAGTCCGGCACTATCACGCCGGTTGCTCCCGCCGCGGCAGTTGCGCCCGCGAACTCCCGCACGCCCATCCTGAAGATGGGATTGCAGTAGCTCATCAATACTATAGGCGCCGGCACCTCGGAGTGAATGGCAGCCGCAAGGTCCATGCTGCCACGCAGCGTCATGCCGGCTTCCAGCGCGCGCTGGCTGGAACGCTGGATGGTTGGTCCATCGCCGAGCGGATCCGAGAACGGCACCCCGATCTCGATGATGGCCGCGCCGCTTCGGGCCAGCAGCGGTCCCCACCGGCGCGTGCTAGCCGCATCCGGGAATCCCGCGGTCAGATACATCACGAGGGCAGGCGCTCCCTGCATTCTTGCCTGTGTCAAGCACTCGTCGAGAGCGTTGCGTACAGCCGTTCCGGCGTTCATGCTGGACCTCCGGCGGCAACGTCCAATCCCAACGTCAAGCCCAGGCTCTGGGACACGGTCTCCATGTCCTTGTCGCCCCTCCCCGAGACGTTTATCAGGACAGTCTGCTCGACAGAACGCCTGCCGGCCAGGTCGGCGCCGTAGGCCACCGCGTGCGCGCTCTCCAACGCGGGGATAATTCCTTCGGTCTCGCTAAGCAGGCGCAGGCCGCGTAGCGCGGACTTGTCGTCTACGGCCACATACGATGCACGGCCGCTGTCCCGCAGGTAGCTGTGCTCCGGTCCAACTCCAGGATAGTCGAGCCCAGCCGAGATGCTGTGCGTTTCCATCACCTGGCCGTCCATGTCTTGGAGCAGGTAGGTCTTCGCACCATGAAGCACGCCCGGCGTACCGGCGACAAGCGTGGCACAGTGCTTGGCCGTATCCACGCCCTCGCCCGCGGCTTCCACGCCGATAAGCTGCACGCCCGGGTATCCAGTGAACGGGTGGAACACGCCCATTGCATTGCTACCGCCGCCCACACAGGCCACGATGTAGTCCGGCAAGCGCCCCACCGCCTCCAGCATCTGCGAGCGCGCTTCAAGGCCAATCACGCTCTGGAAGTGCCTGACCATAATGGGATACGGGTGCGGACCAACGACCGAGCCGATCATGTAGTACGTGTCCTGCACGTTGCTCACCCAGTCGCGAATTGCCTCGTTGATGGCATCCTTCAGAGTCGCGGTGCCCGTAGTCACGGGCCTGACCTCTGCGCCGAGCAGCTTCATGCGGAACACGTTGAGGGCTTGCCGCCTGATGTCGGTCGACCCCATGTACACGATGCAGTCCAGCCCGAGCATGGCACACACGGTCGCAGCCGCTACACCGTGCTGGCCCGCGCCGGTCTCGGCGATGATTCTGCGTTTGCCCATGCGGGCAGCGAGCAGGCCCTGGCCCAGCGCGTTGTTGAGCTTGTGGGAGCCGGTGTGCGCCAGGTCCTCCCTCTTGAGGTAGATACGGGCGCCACCTAGCCGCTGCGTAAGGCGCTCGGCGTAGTAGAGCGGAGTCGGCCGGCCCACGAAGGTGCGGTTTAGCTCGGCGAGGCGCTGCACAAATGCCTGGTCTTCTCGGGCTCCTTTGAAAGCGCGCACCAGCTCGTCCAGTGCGGGCATCAGTGTTTCCGGTACAAACTGCCCGCCGTACGGGCCGAAGTGGCCGGTCAGCAGGGCATCGCGCTCCAGTTGTGTTGCCACCGCTGTCGCGGCTGGGTTTTCAGCGCCCATAGTTAGTCGTCCTTTCGTCGATACACACTTATCTGCCTTACTGCGTGGACAAACGCCTGCATCAAGTCCGCGTCCTTGCGACCATTCCTCTCCACACCGCTACTCACATCGACCCCGGCTGAACCGGTGAGCCGTAACGCCTCGATGACGTTGTCTGGGCGCAGACCGCCCGCCAACAGGACCGGCCTGCACGACGCCCGCACCAGAGCATTCGCGGCCTCCCAGTCGGCAACGCGTCCACTGCCGCCGCCTTGCAGCGACCATGAATCCACGAGCAAAGCAGTTGCGGTCGGGTACCAAGTGTTTATGTGCAGCGGGGCCGGGGCACCACGTTCAGCGCCGGTGTGAATCACCTTGATCACCGGAACATGCAATGGATGCACGGGACGGCACGGATCTTGCGCGTCCTCGGTCGCGAACAGATCCCGAGCGAGTGCACCTCGCGTGCCGTGGTTAGCGTTGGTATTCCGGTCGGAGAAAGTACGAAGGGCGGGCGAGACGCCCGCGCTCCCGGAGAGCTGCACGCAGCTGATACCGGTATCTCTCACGATGGCGCATATGTCCTCGACGCTGGCATCGACGAAGACACCGGCCACCGGCACCGCGCCGGCCGCTGCCTCGACCAGCAGCTTCGCCACGGCCGGCGTGACCTGCCGCTTGCTGGGCGCGAACACAATGCCCACCAGATCGGCGCCGGCAAGCACCGCCGCTTCCACGTCTTGCGGATGCTGCAGACCGCAGATCTTAACCAGCGGCGTGCCGTCGTCTCGAGCGTCGAATAACGATCTCATGCCACGTTCCGCAACGCCTGGATCAGCAATCCCGGATCTTGGGCGCGAACGAGCGCCTCGCCGACGAGTACGGCATCGGCGCCGGCTGCCCGCATCAGCTGGGCATCACCCACGCTCTTGATGCCGCTCAAGGCTATGGCGACTGAAGCCGCGGGCAGCAAGGGGCGAATCCGGCCCGTCGTACCCAGATCGACGTCGAACGAGTGCAGGTCGCGGTTGTTGATCCCCACCAGGCGGGCATCGATGCGCGCTGCCTCCGCGGCCTCTAGCGAGGTGTGCACTTCCACCAGTGCGGTCATACCCAAAGCACGAGTCGCTGACAAGAGTGCACCCAGCCTTTCCGGCGCCAGCGCGGCGACGATGAGCAGTACGATGTCCGCGCCCGCGGCCCGGGCCTCGAGCAGCTGGTAGGGATCGACGATGAAGTCTTTCTGTAGCACTGGCACGTCGATCGCGTTGCGAACAGCGCGTAGATCGTCCAGCGATCCGCCGAAGTATGGTCCGTCAGTTAGCACCGACACCGCCGCGGCGCCCGCGTCCGCATACATTGCTGCCTGTGTCGCCGCATCGAGAGAAGCGGCGAACATCCCTGCACTGGGTGAGCCTCGCTTCACTTCCGCTACCACCGCCAGTGTGCGATCGCGAAGTCGGTCGAGCACCGGCATCGCCGCCGGCATCGCGGCACACATCGAGCGCAACTCCTGTTCAGACACGAGCCGGCGTCTTGACGACACTTCCGCGGCCTTGCTGGCCAGGATGCGACTCAGGAAGCTGCCTGGGTCTGCGTGAGTTGAATCCATTGGGTGAGCTTCTCCAATGCCTTTCCGGACTCGATAAGGGCCAGTGCCTCGTGCACTCCCTCGCGCAGGTTCGTAACCGCACCAGACACAACCAGGCCCGCGCCCGCGTTGAGTGCCACGATATCGCGCCTGGCACCCGGTGTCGGGTGCTCGAAGATTGATCGCAGAATTGCGGCGTTGTCCTCGGCAATGCCGCCAAGCACTTCGTGGAGCGGTGCACGCGCCAGACCCACGTCCTCTGGAGTGACCTCGTACGAGTTGATCGTGCCATTTCGCATCTCGACAACGTTGGTTGGGCCACTGATACTCAGCTCGTCCAGACCCTCCGCGCCATTCACGACGAGTGCATGCCGGGTGCCTAGGCGCTGCAACACGGCTGCCATCAGTGGGGCTATAGCAGGCTCCGGGACGCCGAGCACCTGCCCGTTGACACGCGCGGGATTTGTCAGCGGTCCGAGGATGTTGAACACCGTGCGAATGCCGATCTCCCTCCGCGGGCCAACGGCGAATCGGGTCGCGGGGTGGTATAGGGGCGCGAGCATAAATGCGATGCCGATCCGCTGCAACGAGGCGATGACCTGCTCCGGCAAAGCCGAAATCCGCACGCCGAGCGCCTCGAGCACGTCTGCGCTGCCACATTTGCTGCTGGCCGCGCGGTTCCCATGCTTGGCCACCTTGTTGCCCCCCGCAGCCACCACGATGGCAGCCGCGGTCGACACGTTGAACGTGCCGCTGCCGTCCCCACCCGTGCCACACGTGTCGATTACGATACCCAAACCGTCGGTGTGCACGGGCACCGCGCGGTCGCGCATCACGGAGGCGAATCCAACCACTTCGTCCACGCATTCGCCTTTCATGCGCAGCGCAGTGACGAGTGCGGCGAACTGGGCGGGCGTAGCCTCCTCGTCCATGATTGCGGTCATCGCGGACCTGGCCTCGGCCTCGCTCAGATCATGACCCGACGCAACACGGGAGATTGCCTGCCGAATCATATGGCAGCCTCGATTCCAGAAGCGCACGGGTGTTGCATGAACTCGGCTCGGGGAGAGCACGCCTCTCGCGTGCCTTCGTTAAGGTTATGCGATGGCTCGTTGCCGGGCTGATACAAGGTCGCTGCCGCGTCGTCACGACGAAGGGCAGGCGAGACGCCTGCGCTCGCGGACCCGCCTGCGCTTCCGGATCTGCCCGCGCCGCCGGGATGAGCGGCGACAGCGGACCGTACAATGGTCAGGAAGGAATTCAATAGCGTCTTGCCGCAGTCGGTGAGTATGGATTCAGGGTGGAACTGGACGCCGTAGATCGGGTAGTGCTGGTGCGCCAGCGCCATGATGGTGCCGTCGCTGGTGCGCGCGGTCACCCGCAGGCTGGACGGCACGCAGTCCGGTGCTACGACGAGCGAGTGGTATCGCATGACCTCCGTAGGGCAGGGCACGCCTGCAAACAGTGGTGACCCGTCGTGCCAGATGAGCGAGGTCTTACCGTGCATGGGCGCTCGAGCCCGTACAACACGGCCGCCGAAGGCTTCTGCCAGGGCCTGATGCCCGAGGCACACCCCGAGCGCCGGAATGTGTGGACCATCCGCGGAACCCACGCAACGCAGCGCCGCGATTGAGTTTCCGGCGTGCGTTGGTTCGCACGGTCCAGGTGAGACCACCAGGCCATCCACGTTGGCCAGCAACTCCGACAGTGGGCGAATGGTGTCATTGCGTACCACGGCTACATCCGCGCCGAGCTCGCCCAGGTATTGCACGAGATTGTACGTGAAGCTATCGAAGTTATCGATGATCAAGATTTTCATCGTTCCCGTCTCCTTTCTCATCGGTACGCCTGCAAGTCCGCAAGCCGTTCTGCCGCGTCCACGGCGCGCAGCATGCCGCTGGCCTTGTGCATGGTCTCGTGCCATTCACTCGTCGGATTCGAGTCCGCCACGATACCACCCCCTGCCTGCACGTACACGCGGCCACCGTGCACTAGCGCTGTGCGGATAGTGATTGCGGTATCGAGGTCGCCGCTGTAGTCGAAGTAGCCGGCAGTGCCCGCATATGGGCCCCGACGGTGGGGCTCTAATTCGGCGATGATCTCCATCGCCCGGATTTTAGGTGCACCCGACACGGTCCCTGCTGGGAACGCCGAACGCAGTGCGTCAAAGCCCGTCTTGCCGGGCGCCAGACGAGCCTCGATAGTCGACACCATGTGCATGACATGCGAGAAGCGCTCAATTGCCATGAGCTCGCTCACCTCGACCGAACCTGTTTGCGCCACTCGACCGAGATCGTTTCTCCCCAGGTCGACCAGCATGACGTGCTCCGCACGTTCCTTCACGTCTGCCCGCAGCTCACGCTCGAGAGCGGCATCCTCCTCGGGGTTAGTCCCGCGCCGGCGAGTACCCGCGATGGGGTGGTAGTAGAGCCGGTCCCCGGTCACTTTGAGCAGTGTCTCAACCGACGCGCTGACTAGTGAGAACTCGCCGAAGTTGAGGTACACCATGTACGGAGAGGGACTCACGGTACGCAGGGCGCGGTACAGGGTGAAGCTGCCGGCTCGAATCGGTCGCGTCAGCCGTTGCGAAAGTACCACCTGGAACGCATCGCCCGCGTGAATGTACTCGACGGCGCGACGTACCGCGGCTTCGTGCCGCTCCTGACCGACGTTGCTCACGGCTACGGGCAGCTCCTCACTGGCCGGCAGGGAGAGCGGCGGCGGCACAGTGGGCTGCGCCAACTGATGACACACGGCATCGATGCGCGCCAGCGCCGCGTCGTAGGCTTCGCCGAAGGAGCCAGCATCTTCCTGTGCGACGGTAGTGATGACCTTCACCGTACGAAGGATGTGGTCAAACACCACGATCGGGTCGGCCAGCATGAATAGCGCGTCTGGCACCAACGGCTCTGCCGGCGGACCGCTCGGCAGGCGCTCGTAGCAGCCAGCGACCTCGAAGCCCAGGTAGCCGACTGCACCGCCGCAGAACGGAGGCAGGCCTTCGGTGCGCGGCCGTGCCGTGCCCAGCATTTCCTGCAGCGCTGCGAGAGGGTCGGAGCAGGCCCATTCGCGCGCCGGTTCACTTTGCCGCTCGAGATGAGCACGCCCAGCCTGGTACGAGAGCGTGGCGCGAGGTTCCCCGCCAAGGAAGCTGTAGCGAGCCGAGCGCTCGCCATGCTCGACGCTCTCGAGCAGAAAGCCGCGGCTCGTGCCTGCGACTTTGAGATAGGCCGACACCGGCGTGTCCAGATCCGCGAGCAGCTCACGAAACACGGGCACGCGGCCCTCGGCTGCCACGCGCGCCCTGGCCTCATCGCGCGATATCGAATACGCCATGGGAAGCACCCCTTTCAGAAATAACTAAAGCCCTTCGTCCGCTGGGACGAGGGGCTTCCCGTGGTGCCACCCAGGCTTCGAGGACTACCGTCCTCCTCTACTCAACCTGAACCAGTCCCGGCGAACACGCCGCGCAGATCTCTCTGGTTGAGCACCCTATAACGGGGGTGAAACGGTCCGTCTTACTGCCGAGGCATAGAACGAACGGCCCCGCAGGTCCATTTCTTGTAGCGAAGCCACCGGGTTCACAGCAGTTCCCCGGCTCTCTGAGGGTCTTCGCAGCAGTACTCGCCCTGCGACCAGCCGATATACTAGCGTAATAAGCGCAGTCTACACTTACGTGCACTGCGTGTCAAAGGGAGATTGAGAGACGTGAATCAACAAGCGCGCTTGGTGCCCCTCATCATCGTTGGCGTGGGCGGCATCGGGCGGACCCTGCTCCGCCAAATGCGAATGCAACGCAACCACCTTCGCTCGACCTACGGCATCGAGCTGCCAATCGTGGCCCTGGCCGATGTCGGCTCCATGGTGGCGGGTGACCCTGTGCTCGACGACGACACAATCGATGCCGTAATAGAGCACGGCCTGTCGGGTGCCTCGGGCTACCGTGGATCGCCCGAAGACGAGCAGATTGCGGTGATCAGCTCGCTGCACGAGCGGGGGTTCGATAAGGCCATCGTCGTGGACGCTACTGCGTCCGATCACACCATTCCAGTCCTTCTGGAAGCCGCGGAACTCGGTCACGACCTGGTCTTGGCCAACAAACGGCCTCTGTCCGCAGGCATGGACGTGTGGTACGAGCTCATGGCCGCCAAGAAGCGGGGCCAGGCCATTCGCTACGAGGCAACCGTCGGCGCGGGCCTTCCGGTGATCGGTACGCTGTCTGGTCTGGTCGACAGTGGTGACGAGATAGTGTCCATTGAAGCCTGTCTGAGCGGCACGCTCAACTACCTGTGCACGTCGCTCGAGGACGGGCAGCAATTCTCCCAGGCCGTGCGATCCGCGCGGTGCCAGGGAATCACGGAACCAGACCCCCGAGATGATCTCTGTGGTCTTGACGTGGCACGCAAGGCACTGATCCTCACCCGCATGACGGGTAAGCGCGCGGAACTGTCCGATGTCGCACGTGAGAATCTCGTGCCCGAGCACCTCATGAGCGCCTCGGTCGATGAATTCCTCGCAAGTCTGGAGTCCCTGGATACGTCGATGAGCGCCCGCCAGCACAATGCGGTCGAGCAAGGCATGGTGCTACGCTACGTCGCGGAGATAAGGGGGAGCACGTCGCGAGTGGCCTTGGCGCAAGTGCCCGTGAACACGCCGCTCGGCAGACTGCGCGGTACCGACAATATGCTTCACTTCCGCACGGCCCGTTACTCCGAGCGAACGATGGTCATCGTGGGACCGGGTGCGGGCCGCGACGTTACCGCGGGCGGCGTATTTGCCGACATTCTGTCAATTGCTACCATGTCTAGGTGCTGAGGTGTCTGAGCCAGGGCCGAAGCTGAAAGCCGCATAATCAGACAGCCAGCCGGGAGCACAGGCAACCTTGCCGCTCCCCGTTTGCGTAACCAGGCTGGGCGCAGGATCCGGCTTGGCATTTAGCGGGCCTAATAACACTGGGAGCGCGGGTGTCCCGCTCACCCCGCTTCCGGAAACAGCCGGTTTGGAGCTCTTGGTGGCTCGTAGCGAAAGCGCATGATCTGGCGGATGTCAGTTCCACTGCTGGTCGGGGCAAGCGTCGTTGGCCTTGATCAGGCCACGAAGCACTGGGCGACCGCTACGCTAGGTGGCCAGACCGGCCCTGCCATGACCACGTTGGGCGGTTGGTTGAGCTTCGACTATACGTTGAATCGTGGCGCCGCCTTCGGTGTGATGGCCGGCTCCGACGTACTGTTTGTCGTCGTGGCAGTCATGGTCGTCTTAGTCATGGTCGCAGGAATCATCTGGTACCCCGCGCGGCGGCACTCTATGCTTTTCAGCATTGGCTTGCAGCTGGGAGGCGCGGCCGGAAACCTGATTGATCGCGTGCGCCTTGGCTACGTTGTGGACTTCATTTATGTAAAGCTTTTTCCTGTGTTCAATCTGGCAGACACCGCCATCGTTACCGGCGCCGCGCTGCTCGCCTGGGTCTGGCTCCATCCCGACACTGCGCGGCCCAATCGCGTGGCCACAAGGTAGCAGCAGTGGACCAAATAGTTAGCTTTACGGTTGGACCAGAACACGAAGGGCAGCGCATCGACCGCTTGTTGGCAGCGTTGTACCCGCAGATCTCGCGCTCCGAGGCAGCTAGCCTCATCGAAGCTGGCATGGTCCGGATCAATGGTCGCCCGTGTAAGCCGGCAAGCAAGCCTGTGGAAGGGGCCGAGATCGAGACTGAATTCAGAGCAGCGCGCAGGCCGGACACCGTGCCCGAGAACATCCCGCTACAGGTGGTGTACGAGGACGAGTCTCTCGTGGTCGTGGATAAACCCGCGGGCATGGTCGTCCATCCCGCGCCCGGCAACCTGAGTGGAACGCTGGTCAATGCCCTGCTCGGTAGATACGCCACACTTCCGGGCGACCCGGTTAGGCCGGGCATTGTGCACCGGTTGGACAAAGATACGTCTGGGCTGATGGTGGTAGCCCGCACCCAGCAGGCGGTAGCGGCGCTCGCACGTGCCTTCAAGCAGCGCCAGGTGCACAAGGAATACGTGGCACTGGTTATCGGGCAGCTGGAGCCACCTGCGGGCGTGCTCAGCGGTGATATTGGGCGTGACTCGAGGTATCGGCAACGGATGGCGGTGCTGGCAGCCGGTGGCCGCGAAGCACGAACGCACTACCGCACAGAAGAGGCGCTAGGCCACTACTCGCTGCTGAGAATCGTGCTGGAAACCGGTCGAATGCATCAAATACGCGTGCATTTCAGCGCCATTGGACACCCAATCGTCGGCGATCCAGTCTATGGCCGGCGCATTCGCGGGCTGAGTTTGCAGCGCCAATTCCTGCACGCGGCTCAACTCAGCTTCCGACACCCGGCAACCGGCGAGGAGTTGGCCTTCGCCTCCGATCTACCGCTGGATCTGGCGACCGTTCTAGAGCAAGTCCGCTCAATCCACTCTCGACTCGACGAAGGCAAGTCCGATGTTTCTGTAGCGGTGGTATCGGGCCTCCAGCAAGTCAGTGATGCCCATGGATAGCAACTCGCCGACGACCGGCCCTAAGGCATCGCGAAGTTTCAGGGCCATCATGGTGGGATCGCGGTGAGCGCCCCCTAGCGGCTCGGGGATGATCTGGTCGGCGATGCCGAATTCGAGCATGTGCTGTGCAGTAATGCACATGGCCTCGGCCGCCTCTGATGCTCGCTGCGCGGTTCGCCACAAGATGGCTGCCGCGGCCTCGGGCGATGCAACGGAGTACACGCTGAACTCCAGCATGAGGATGCGATCGGCCACGCCGATCGCCAGCGCGCCACCACTGTTGCCCTGGCCAATCACGACCGACACAATCGGGACCTTGAGGGTGCACATCTCCGCGATCGAGCTGGCAATTGCTTCAATTTGACCACGTTCCTCGTCGGCAACGCCGACATTGGCTCCATACGTGTCGACCAGTGTGATGACCGGCAAACCAAGCTTCTCCGCCAGGCGAAAGAGCCGTTGGGCTTTTCTGAAGCCCTCCGGCCCCGGCATGCCGAAGTTTCGACGGTTGTTTTCACGCGTGTCATGGCCCCTCTGGTGCGCCACCACCATCACCGAGCGTCCATCCAGGCACGCGGGTCCGCCGACAATAGCAGGATCGTCGCCAAAACGCCGGTCGCCGTGCAGCTCCGTGAAATCCGAGAACGCCAGGCGCAAGTAGTCCAGCGCCAGAGGCCGCTGAGGATGCCGAGAAACCTGCACCTTCTGCCAGGCGGTCAAACCCGAGTACAGTGTGCGTAGGCGTTCATTGAACTTGCGCTGCAAACCATCGACCTGACGCCCTGCGTCTTCGCTTGTCCCGGCCGTTGCCTTCAGCTTGTTGAGCTCTGCCTCGAGCTCGGCCAACGGCGCTTCGAAGTCCAGACTAGTCGCCAACCGCGACCCCCCCGTTTAGCAGGCCCGCGGCCAACTTATGAGGTACGGAACCGTTGCGTGATTCGCGGCGCTGCGTATACGATGCCCCCGTGAACAGTCGTAGCAAGCGTGCTATCGTGCCTCGTAGCTCCGCTCTTGGAACCACCATGTCTATCATCCCATGCGCCAGCATCGACTCCGCCGATGCAAGCCCTGGCGGGAGCTTCTGGCGGATAGCCTGCTCCATGACGCGCGGGCCCGCAAAACCTATGTACGCTCCTGGCTCTGCAATATTCACATCGCCCAGGAGTGCATAGCTCGCCGCCACGCCCGCAACCGTCGGATCGGTCAGCAGAGAGATGTAGGGCATACCGATTCTCGATAGACGCGCCAACGCGGCAGTGGTCTTGGCCATTTGCATCAAGGCGAAGATACCTTCCTGCTGCCGCGCCCCGCCGCTGGCAGACACGACGAGGAGCGGTAGTCTGCGTGACACTGCCAGATCAACCGCTCGGGCAATCTTCTCGCCAACAGCCACACCCATGCTGCCGCCAAGGAACGCGAAATTGTTCACTGCCACGACGAGTCGAACGCCTTCAATCGAGGCGGTGCCCGTCACCACAGCCTCAGAAGTGTCCGACTTGTGTTCGCACTCGGCCAGCTTGTCCATGTACGATTGGCCATCAGGGTTGAAGTGCAAGGGATCTGTGCCTCGCAAGTAGCGGTCGACTTCTTCGAAGCTGCCTTCGTCAAGTAACGTCTCAAACCGTTCGGAAAGAGCCAGCTTGAAATGAAAGCGGCACTTCGGACAAACACGGAGGTTGTCGACGTACTCGCGCTCATAGATCTGCTCGGAGCAAGTAGGGCAGCGAATCCATAGGTTGTCCGGCTCCTCCGGCGTGGTCGACTCACCCGAAGGCAGCGACAAGTGGCGAGAGCGACGACGGAACAGGTCCACGATCCTAGTTCTCCTTACCCTCGTCCTCGAGGCCCACTATCTCGGCTGGATCTTGCTCGCCGTGTTCCCAATCTTCGAGAAAGGCAGAAGCACGTTGCGCGTCCTCCTGCCGCACCATCAGCCTGCATGGGCTCATTACACCAAGGTAAGCGGAAGCGTCGCTTGGCTGCACCAAGCCATTTATACCCTCGCCTTCGAGCAGATCTCGGAGCATGTCGGCTTCCATGAGCGACTTAGTGGAGCGAATTTGCGTCCAGCGATTCTCCTGCATCAATCAGGTTACCCCCTGCAGGCGGCTGCATGGGGCGCTAGAATCTCCATCCCCCAGGCGTGCGGCCACGCGTGTGCGTCAAGTGGAACCAGTATATCACTCCCACACCTCGGCATGCCGGCTCTCACAGCAGCTTGCCGTCTCATACATAGAACATGACAGCTTTGTCTGACCGCAACTCCTGTTCACGCGCAGCCAACGAGGCAATTGTCACGCCGCCAAACATGGTCGCTAAAGCATCGCGCGCGCTTTGCCACAGCTCGTGAATCGCCCCGCCGGTGTCGGCCCTCACCGCGCCATCGATCTGCTCCAGCTCGAAGAGCGAACCCTCCAGCGCCTCTATCACCTCGAGCACCGTTATCTCGTCGGATCGTCGGGCCAGATAGCAGCCCCCACGAGCGCCCCTGTGACTGATGACGAGTCCAGCATTCTTCAGAGCAGTAATCTGCTGTTCGAGAAAGCGTTCTGGGATACCCTGCCGGGCAGCGATGTCGTGCGTCGTGAGGCGCTCAGCCTGACCGCTTCGCTGGTGAGCGGCCATGTCAATCAACGCCAAAAGGCCATAACGGGTACGGGCGGAAAACCTCACCATGACCCTCCGGCTTCACACATTCGCCCCACTGCAGTATAGCGATCCGCACCAACAACTAACCATTCCCGGCCATAAACACTGAACCCGGCTTGCTCCCGGTAGTGAGCCAGAGTAACCTTAGCACGTGATCATCAGTTTGGCGGTGCTCCGGTAGGACATGGCTTCTGGTCTAGCCAAGAATAGCAGATACTGAGATGCGCGCATCAGCTGAGCCTGGTCCTACCAGCGAGCCACCGAGAGCACCGCTTGCAAGCAGTGCTCAGCCCATAGCCCATATCGAACGCGAGACGCAGGTACGGTTCGTAGCCGCATGCGTCTTACTTGCCGTATCCGGCGTTTTGCAGACGACATCTCTTTCGCTGGCAACGTTCGTGGCATCCGCGGCCTGCCTCGCCGTGCTGGCCACACTGGTCGGCGACTGCACCCTCCAGCTGGGCAGCAGGCTTGGTCCCGGCGCGACGGGCGTGCTACAGGCCGCGCTCGGCAACTTGCCGGAGTTGATGGTCGGCATCTTCGCGCTGCGGGCGGGGCTAATCACCGTCGTCCAGGCAGCACTGATAGGCTCGATCCTTGGTAATTGCCTCCTTGTGCTAGGAGTCTCCTTCCTGGTTGGTGGCCTGCGCCATGGCACGCAGAAGTTCGATGCTGAAGCACCTCGAACCATCGCGTCGCTGAGTCTTTTGGCAGTGTCCGCGTTGGCGGTGCCCACCCTTGCAAGCCAGCTCGGCACCAAGGCTGCCAGTCACGCAGGTACGCTGAGCGTCGTCTGCGCGATAGTCTTGCTCATTGTCTTCGTAGCCGGCATTCCCTTCTCACTGCGAGGCGGGCCGGTCGGCATCCGCTCCCGTGGCGAGTTGCCTGATGCGTGGCCTGTGTGGCTGGCCCTGCTCGTGCTTCTTGCAGCGTGTACGACATCAGGATTCGTCTCAGATTGGTTTGTTACAGCACTCAAGCCCGCAACCTCCGGGCACCTGTCACAGGCGTTCACCGGCCTGGTCGTGGTCGCGCTGGCAGGCAACGCGGTTGAGAACGTGGTGGGCATCCAGATGATGGCGCGCAACCACCCTGACTATGCCGTCAGCGTGATTCTGAACAGTAGTCTGCAGATCGCCCTGGGGCTCATCCCGGCGCTGGTGTTGCTGAGCTACGTCGTGGGTGCACCGGTGCACCTCACCTTGGTGCTGCCGCCGCTGATGCTTGGCGGGCTGCTGCTCGCCTCGCTGTTGGGCGCGCTGGTGGTCTACGACGGCGAGTCGACGTGGCTCGAGGGAGTGGCACTCATTGCACTCTACACCATCATCGCCGCTGGCTTTTGGTGGGGCTAGGGTACGAGCAGCAATCGCAAGCACGAAGGGCATGCCGGCACACCCGTGCGTGCTCGCAGCATTTGCACGGCTGCGGCAGGCACCGAATGGTGGCAGTTCGAGCACTCGCCCGCGACTGCCTCGGCAAACGGCCTGCCACCGGTCTTCTGATAGAGTGCCCGGTACTGCTCACGGATGGCAGGAGGCATCTTCAGAGCGGCATCGCGCCGCAATCCATCAATAATGGCTAGCCGCTGCTCCGCCGCATGCACATCTTGGTCCAGTGCGGCCCGACGGTCGGCTGCGGCATACTCCTCGGCTTCGAAGGCGCTTCGCGCAGCTGCCAGGGCGATGGCAGTCGTCTCTTCCTCATCCGACGCCCTCAACCACGTGTCCTCGCGCGCTGCCACCACCTGGCGCAAGCTCTCGAGCTCGTGCTGCGCGGTCATGATATCGCGCTCAGACTGCAGCCTGCCGGAGGCCAGGGTGGTCTCAGTCCGCTGTATGCGCTGCTTCGCATCGTCTATTGCTACTTCCGCCCCGCGCCGGGCCGTGACAGCCTCTAGCGCAGCCTGCTCGGCCTCGGCCAAGCGTGCGCGCGCCTCTTCCAGGCGCGCGTCACGTGCAACGCGTTCTCGTGCATGGGCAAGAGACGAGAGCACCGCGACGCGCTCCCCATCCTCGAACGCCATTTGCCGGAGCGCATCCCAGATTTCGGGCGCAAGCGTAGCTTCTGGCATCGCTAAACGAGGTCCCTGGCGAGTGCGAGCGGCTGACAGTTGTCAAACTTACCAGGCACTATCACCGCCGTCATTCTGCAGTTTCGGGTGCCGGCTCCTTCACCCTGCTTTGGATCACAGGCGCCGCCTTCTCTTTCTTCTTATTGGCCGAGGTCTTTGGTTTGCGAGTCTCTTTCCGACCCTTGTCTTTGGAGGCCATCTGAGTTTCCCTTTCCGATGCGTTGCTCGTGATGAAGTGTACGCTGTCTGGGGGTCAAGGTAAAAGCACGGTGGGACAATCGGGACAATCGGCTGCAAACTGGTGCCCAATTGCGAGATTGCCAGTACCCTTTTCTATAGAGGGATTGAAGAGGGACTGACGCTCGACATCGCTCCGCCATGCGACTCGCTCGCTTGGAGGCTTCTCAAATGGCTCAGCTATGGCTAAGACACATCACGGTGATCCTCGCTCTGTGCGTACCGCTCGCTGGCGTGCGCCTTGCGAGCGGCCAACCACTTTCACAGGTCATGGCTGCAGCCGTGGCACCCTGCAATCCTGTGTCCGGACCCAAGGATGTCCACCTCTTAGCCGCTACGTCGCTGTCGACGGTCCATGAAGGCTATGAGTGCATTCTGGCACACTATGTAACGGCTTCCACCACGCTCGACGATCGCACGCTGCTGCGAGGCGCAGTGGCCGCGGTCACCTTTTCGTTGCAGCAGGACGGCGTGCCGGCGCCAGCCCAGTCCGCACCCGCCCTCACCGGAAACCGAAACCACGACTGGGCAGATTTCCAGTCCTGGTATGACGTGATGGTTCGCGGCCTGCCAACAACGCGATTGGCGACCTACGCCGAGGACGCGCTTCAGGGCATGACCGATGCGCTAAACGACGATCACACCGCGTACGTGCCACCGTACTTCATGAAAGGCGAGGTGGCGCAGCTCAGCAACGGTCCTACGCCGTCGTTCGGCCTCGATACGTCACCCATCACCAACACGGTGACGCTGCCGATCTACATCACCGATGTGTTCACTTCGGGCCCAGCCGCCAACGCAGGTTTGCTACCAGGAGATATCGTCAGCGCGATAGATGGAGTCTCGCCTGCTGCGAATGTATTCGGGCTGGTGAGCCTCCTGTTGCCGCAGGCCGGCGCCCAGACCGCGCTCACCATCCTGAGACCATCGACCGGCTTGACCAAGACCGTGGTGCTCACGGCACGGACAATGCTCACGCCTGTAGTCTCCTCGAAGCTGGTTGGTGCCGATATAGCTTATGTCAAGCTGTATGAGTTTGCCGCGGACGCGTATCGACAGGTGCAATCGGCCTTGAAGAGCCTGTCCCGTACCACCACGCTCAAGGGCGTCATCCTTGATCTTCGCAATGACGGTGGGGGCGATGAAGGTCAGGCCGTGCAGCTCATTTCGTCTTTCGTACACGACGGCATCATCGCGTACCGGGTCAACGGCAGCGGGCGGCGCCAGCCGCAGCGAACCGACGATGCCGTGCCGCTGCTCCACCTGCCGCTCGCTGTGCTGGTGGACGGCGGGTCGGCCTCAGCCTCCGAGATCTTGGCCAGCACTATCAAGGACTATCATGCCGGTCAAATAGTCGGCCAACGCTCGCTCGGAGCCGTGGCCGAGGCCGAGTTCTATGGCCTCAACGATGGCGGGGGCTTGGAGATAACGGTGTCGCATCTGCTCGGTCCAGACGGTGAGATGCTCGACGGTGTTGGCGTTGAGCCGACGCAGGTGGTGGCCACCTCGCCGGGCGATTTGTCCAAGGGATTTGACCCGGCGGTGAGCCGCGCCGTGCAAGATTTGCAAATGGGGAGCGCGTGAGCGATGAGGCAACTGCTATCGAGCGTTCGGTCAACCATGGACGATCGGGACAGCATCACGGGCCGCCGCCTGTCCCACTGGCTTCGCTGGCTCGCAATCGCTGCCGCTATCGGAATGTGCCTGGTGCTGCAGCAAGGCACACTGGTCACAAACACGGGGTCGGCAGCCGGTTGTGGTAATACGTGGCCCCTCTGCCATGGTCAGCTGCTCCCTGAATTCAGCGGGGTTGGCGGTGCGGCCACGCTCATCGAGTTCCTGCATCGCGTGGCGGTGCCAATCGAAAGCACGCTCATCATGCTTCTGGCTGCCGGCATACTCTGGTTCTGGTGGGGACGCTGGGAGGTATTCGTTCTGGCCCCCACGATGATCTTTTTTCTATTCCTGCAAGCAGTACTTGGGGCATTGGCCGTGGAATATCCGACATCGTCAACGGTGCTGGCAGCTCACTTTGGCATATCGCTCATGGCGTTTGCCTCGGTCGTGCTGGCAATGGCATTCGTGCTGGAGGCCGGAGGACAGGAACGCTTGCGAAACCTACCGGTCGGCACGCCGCTACGATGGGCCATTCGCGGCGCCCTGGTCTACACCTACATCGTCGTGTACCTGGGCGCGTACGTGCGGCACGTTGGCGCCAGTCTTTCGTGCCTCGATTGGCCACTCTGCAACGGTCAGGTGATCCCGCGATTTGTGGGCGAAGTTGCCGCGCAGTTCGCCCATCGCGTTGGTGCCGCGCTGCTTGTGGTCGTGCTTCTCTGTCTCTTGTTCGGAACCCGTGCTGTGCGCGCGTATCGTCCGGACCTGTACCGAGCGAGCGTTGCCGCATTCGTGCTGGTCTGCCTTCAGGCCGCGAGCGGCGCCATCATCATTGAGACTCAGGTAGCGGTGCTCAGTACGCTCCTACATGCGTTCCTGATCAGCCTGCTCTTCTGCGTCGAGGCCTACATGTGTCTGCATACGATTGGCACGCACACCGCTGCTGTGCCGGTGCCTGCGGCCAAGCAGCTGCGCGTCGCTGCCCACGGCTCTTCGGGCGCCTAAGAGGAAACTCGAGGCAGCATTCGTCGTAAAGTGTCTACCGGTCCGCCACCTAATATGCTACCTTGAAGGAGGCAGCGCAGGCCGCCGGTGGACCGGCAAGAAGTGCCGCCGAAATCACTGCTCCCTGACAGGGTGCTGCATTGCTTATTGATACTTGGAGGCGCTTCTCGGGGCGCCTCTTCGCTTGTATTCGACATTGACGCCGCGGGAGTAGCGCGTGGAGATTACTTTTCTGGGTCACAGCAGCTTCCGAATTCGAGGCAAGGATGTGGTCGTCGTTACCGACCCCTACTCCAGCCCACCTGGTCGAGCACCACTAAAGGTCCAGGCCGATATCGTAACGGTCAGTCACGACCACAATGGGCACAACAATTTCGCCGCTGTCACCGGCGATCCGAAGATAATCCGCGGCCCCGGCGAGTACGAGATTCGAGGTGTGCTGATCACTGGAGTCGCCACCTTTCACGATTCGGTCAGTGGCAAGCTCAAGGGCAGGAACACGGTATATGTGCTCCAGATGGACGACCTGCGCCTGTGCCACCTTGGCGATCTTGGCCATGTGCTGAGTACAGAGCAGGTTGATGAGATCGGGACAGTCGACGTGTTGTTCGTGCCTGGGCATAGCCCTATGCTCGACGTTGCCAAAACCGCCGAGGTGATCAGCCAGATCGAGCCAACGCTGGTGGTGCCGATGCACTATCCTGCCACAGATGATGCGGGCATCGCCGCTATAGAGAAATTCTGCCATGAAATGGGATTGCGCCATGTCGTGCCGCAACAGAAGCTGTTGGTAACGCGTGCGTCGTTGCCCCAGGAAACCCAGGTGGTGGTACTCGATGCGCGACAATAGGGAGGTGAGCATGGCGCCAAGGTTTATCTTCGTGACCGGTGGGGTCGTATCGTCCGTGGGCAAAGGAATCACCGTGGCCTCTATCGGCCGCATCCTCAAAGCTCGCGACATCACTGTGTCGGTCCAGAAGCTGGACCCGTACATCAACGTCGATCCCGGCACCATGAGCCCCTATCAGCACGGCGAGGTCTTCGTCACCGACGACGGTGCCGAGACTGATCTCGACCTTGGCCACTATGAGCGGTTCATCGACGAGAACCTCACGAAGGCCTGCAATGTCACCACCGGACAGATCTATTCGAGTGTTATCGCCAAGGAGCGTCGGGGAGACTACCTGGGCGGCACGATTCAGGTCATCCCGCACATCACCAACGAGATCAAAGAGCGCATCCAGCGGGTGGCCAAGCAATCCTCAGCCGAAGTCGTCATCGTCGAGGTCGGCGGCACCGTAGGCGACATCGAGAGTTTGCCGTTCCTCGAGGCTATCCGCCAGTTTCGTAAGGACGTTGGCCGCGACAACGTCGCGTATATCCACGTCACGCTCCTGCCCTACATCGGCTCGACTGGCGAGCTCAAGACCAAGCCCATTCAGCACAGCGTCAAGGAGTTGCGCAGCATCGGCATCCAGCCGGATGTGATCGTATGCCGGTCGGACTACCCCATGGCGCAGGAGCTCAAGGAGAAGATCGCGCTCTTCTGCGACGTGAGCGAACAGGCTGTCGTGCCGCTGATCACCGCGGAGACCATCTACGAAGTGCCTCTCGTACTCGAAGACGTCGGCCTCGGCGAGTGGCTGGTGAACCACCTGAGACTGCAAGGCTCGCCACCCAATATGGACGGCTGGAGGGCAATGGTCGAGAACATCAAGCGACCAAAGCCTTCGCTGCGCATCGGTGTCGTGGGCAAGTACGTGGGCATGCACGACGCGTACTTGAGCGTCAGCGAGGCTATCCGGCACGCCGCTCTCTATCATGATCGATCGGTGGAAATCTGCTGGATCGATTCCGGCGACCTCGAGCATGGACACGCCATCAACCAGCTCGCCGACCTCGATGGCATGGTCGTGCCCGGTGGTTTTGGCTACAGAGGCATTGAAGGCAAGATCCATGCGGCACGCTATGCCCGCGATCACAAGCTACCGTACTTGGGTCTTTGCCTCGGCATGCAGGTCGCGGTCATCGACATCGCCCGCGATGTACTCCACACGAACCTGCCCAACAGTACCGAGTTCAACGCCTTCACCAAGTACCCAGTCATAGATCTCATGCCGGAGCAGCGCGATGTTGCCGACAAAGGTGGCACCATGCGGCTAGGCGTGTGTGCTTGCCGCCTGCAGCCAAACACGATCGCGGCAAACGCCTATGCGCAGCCTATCGTGTACGAGCGCCATCGCCATCGCTTCGAGTTCAACAACGAGTTCAGAGAGTTGTTCCTGGGCGCCGGCGTTGTGTTCAGCGGCCTATCGCCCGATGGCAGGCTCGTGGAGATCATCGAGCTCAGCGACCACCCGTTCTTTGTCGGAACGCAGTTCCACCCCGAGTTCAAATCCAGGCCAGACCGGCCGCATCCGTTGTTCCGGGACTTCGTCATGGCGTGCAAGCTGCAGGCCGAGAGCCAGAGCGAGAGCGCCGCGGAGCCGATCTCGGCCGAAAGCGCGAGCGACCAGGTGGGGGTCCCTGCATGATGGCGTGGAACCAGATACAGACCTCCTGCCGTTAGCATCCGCCTGCCCGGCTGGAAGCGAGCTCGTTGCGGGCATTGCGCTCTCCGGCAGGGTTGGACCGCGCGTCGTCTACAGCTACCGCGTGCCCGAGAGCTTGCGAGATCTGGTTGAGCCCGGCCTTCTCGTTCAGGTGCCGTTTGGGCCACGCACTCTCCAGGGCGTCGTGCTGACCGTTGGTCACGAAGACCCCGGCAACATCCGGCTCCGCGACGTCACCTGCGTCCTCGATCCCGTGCCCTGTCTCACCAGCTGTCAGATTGACCTGGCGCGCTGGACTGCCATGTACTATCTGTGCGGGTTGGGCGAAGCGCTTGGGGTAATGCTACCGGCCGGGCTGGATCGTGCTATGGAGACCCTCTACGCACCTAAACCCGACGACGCACCCGACACGTCGCGCCTGAGCAGTTTGCGCCGGAGCCTTCTAGACGCCGTGTACGCGTGCGGCCCGGCCTCCGCGGAGCGCCTTGGCCGCGCGCTCGATCCGGCCAAGGCAAAGAGCGCCCTCGACGACCTGGCGCGGCGAGGCTTCATCGACCGGCACTATCGCCTGGGGCGGCCGGCCGTTACAGATCGCACCGAGACATTGGTCGTGCTGCAGCCTGGTGCTACGCCTACGAAGCTCGGCGCCAGGCAGCGCGCCCTCGTCGAATACCTTCAGGAACGCGGCCGGGAAGCGCCGCTCTCGGATCTTCGCGACGAGCTTGGAATCTCACGGGATTCCATCGCGGCCCTGGCCGCGCGGCGTATCGTGGTGACCTACGAGCGCCAAGTACGTCGCGACCCACTGGCGCATCGCCATATCCCCTCGCACCCGGCACCAAAGCCTACTGACGAGCAAGAGCGAGCCTACCGGCCGATCGCGCAGGCGCTTGAACGCCATGACGGCTCTATCTTCCTCCTTCACGGCATCACCGGCAGCGGTAAAACCGAAGTGTATCTGCGGGCCGTTGCCGACACATTGGCAGCCGGCCGCCAGGCAATTGTGCTCGTCCCAGAGATAGGGCTGACCCCCCAAACCGTGACGAGATTTGCCGGGAGGTTCCCCGGACAAGTGGCACTCTTGCACAGCAAGCTCGGCGACGGCGAGCGGTTCGATGAGTGGCAGCGCATCCGCCGGAGCGAGTGCTCCGTGGCAGTCGGCCCTCGTTCGGCGATCTTCAGCCCCTTCGCCCACCTGGGGTTAATTGTCATTGACGAGGAACACGACGCATCGTACAAGCAAGATAGTGTTCCTCGGTACCATACCAGGGACATTGCGGAGCACTTGGCAGGAACCACGGGTGCGGTCGTGATACTCGGAAGTGCCACGCCCGACGTTGTGAGCTACTATCGGGCGCAACGCGGCGAGTTCCACCTCCTGACCATGAAGTCGCGCGCTGGACCTGGCCCCAGTTCCGAGTCCCGGATGGTGCCCATAAGCGCGGGCAGGCCAGGGGACGCAGCAGTCTCGCCTACCGTTCATCAAATGCCCCGCCACGTGCCTGGGAGCGCGGGCGTCTCGCCTGCCCCTCGTCGCCCCCCCGACGAGAACCTGCCTACCACGCATGAGCCAGCGCTGCCGTCCGTGCAAATCGTGGATATGCGGCTGGAGCTGAAGGCGGGGAACCGCTCGATCTTTAGCCGGCTGTTGCGCCGAGAGCTCCAGAACACGCTCGAGCGCGGCGAACAGGCCATTCTCTTCCTCAATCGCCGAGGCAACGCTACATTCGTTAACTGCCGCGACTGCGGCTTTGTGGTCAAGTGCCACCACTGTGACGTCCCGTTCACGTACCACTCCGACGGCAATACACTGCTATGCCATCGGTGCGATGCCCGAGCCCCTCTGCCTAGAAGCTGCGCGAGTTGTGGCAGCTGGCGTATCCGCTTTTTCGGTTTGGGAACCCAAAGGGTGGAGCAAGAAGTGCTCGCACAGTTTCCAGCCGCCAGCGTACAACGCTTCGATCGCGACGTCACGACAAGCAAGCTGAGCCACGAGGCGATTCTGGACCGGTTCGCGCTCGGCGATATCGACATTCTGGTGGGCACGCAGATCGTTGCAAAGGGATTAGACTTCCCAAAAGTCACACTTGTCGGCGCCGTGTCGGCGGACACCAGCATCAACCTGCCGGATTTCCGAGCTGCGGAGCGCACATTCTCGCTTCTGACGCAGGTAGCGGGACGTGCCGGCCGGGCTGAGCTGCCCGGCATGGTGGTAGTGCAGACGTATGCCCCAAGTCATTTTGCCATTCAGGCAGCTGCACAGCACGACTACAAAGCGTTCTTCCAGGATGAGATTACCTATCGGCGCGAAGGTCTTTACCCTCCATTTTCACGGCTCGCTCGGCTTGTGAGGAGCGACCGCGCCGAACACGTCTGCAGAACCGAGGCCCATCGATTGGCTGAGCAGCTGCGCGAATGGATGGCGGTGCATCCGCAGGCCGGAATCGACCTCATTGGCCCTGCGCCATGCTTTATCAGCAAGGCCCACGACCACTACTTCTGGCAGATCCTTTTGCGTGGACATGACCTGTACCCTCTGCTCGCCACTGTGCCGACCGGGTGGGCAATTGACGTCGATCCGGTGAACCTGCTCTAGCACATCCAAATGCGTGCACGTTGCTGACAACGGTACGTCACGCCGCCGCGAGCATTGTCACCCCCGCGCTGCTAACCGCGTGCAGCACGAACCAAAGCGAGATTCGCAATGTCAGGCTGATTCCTTACGTAGCTGTCCGCGTCCGCGATAAAGATTGCGCTTTAGCCTTGATAACCGTAAAATGGCGGAGCTATGGCTACACGTGGCGCGTCAACTGCACCAAAAGAACCGCCGAAGGAACATACTGTTGCCGGCAATCGGCATGTGTATCACGACTACTTCGTGGACGAGACGATGGAGGCGGGCCTCGTCCTTACAGGCACGGAGGTAAAGTCCGTGAGGGCTGGTCGTGTCAACTTGCGCGAGGCTTACGCGCGGATCGACCAGGGCGAAGCTTGGCTGTGGAACGCGCATATCTCGCCGTACGACCATGGGAATCGCTATAACCACGAGCCGCGCCGCACGCGCAAGCTCCTGCTGCATCGCAACGAAATCGCCCGCTTGAACACCACGATCAAGAAGAAGGGCTATACGCTGGTGCCGCTTCGCATCTACTTCAAGCGCAATCACGCCAAGGTAGAGCTCGGCTTGGCACGTGGCAAGCGGCTCTACGACAAGCGCGATGCAATTGCAGAGCGCGACGCGCAGCGCGATGTAGAGCGGGCGCTACGCGCGCATGCACACGAACGCTATGAAGACTAGCAAGGCTTGATCTTTCGGGCCGCTGCACTCAGAATCCTATTGACATGCTCCAGTGGCGGGCATACGATCGCGAAGCCATCGGTTGTGGGTGTATGGCCCTGTTTGCCTCGACTGGGCGGTGTTGACCCCGGTCGGTTCGGAGTCCACGTGAATCAGAAGCCTTATCGAGTCTTGGTTGTCGATGACGAGCCTGACCTCGTGGTGCTGCTCGAGGAGCATCTCACACACGAAGGCTTCGACGTGGTGACCGCAGCTGGAGGCATGGAAGCCATCACCAAGGCACGGGAGCAGCACCCGCACGTGATACTGCTCGACGTCATGATGCCGGGTGTCAGCGGATTCGACGTGTGCAATATCCTGCAAGACTTTCCGGAAACCGCAAACATTCCAGTGATTTTCCTAACTGCGGTCGCCGAGACGAGGCGCAAAGTCATGGGCCTCAACCTTGGTGCGGACGACTACATTACCAAGCCGTTCGACCTCCATGAATTGGCGGCGCGGGTTCATGCCGCGTTGCGTTCGCGAATGCAGGCTCCAGAGCAGGTTGAGTAGCGCACAGCGGTTGCTCCTGTCGTTGCTGATCCCGATTGCGATCGGCGCTTGGGTCATAGCCGCCCTCCAGAAGGAACCCGGATCGTCGTCGCCCCTGGTGCCGCTACTGGGTGTTGCCGTCTGTCTGAGCGCTGCCCTGATCGCAAAGGCCGAGCGGCGCTGGCACCACGATCGCTACCGCCCAAGCTCGAAACGCCGTGCCCTCCATGCGTTCCGCGTCGGCAACATCGCGTGGCCCGGCGCCGCCGCTGTGGTGGCCGTAGCCCTGTCATTCCTGGCCGGCGTGTTGACCATCAACGCGCTACTGCCGACCCTCGCCGTAGTTGCGTGGCTAGCTGCTCTCCTGCTGTTTCTCGGGCAGGCCACGTTGGGCCACCCGTTTCGTCTGCGCCTTCCAGCGGTACGGGACATGCTCATAGTTGCCGTGCTGCTCGCCCTGGCAGCAGCTCTCCGGTTTCCGCACCTGACCGACTTGCCGGTATTCGTCCATTCCGACGAAGCGCACATGGGACTCAATACCCGGATTGCCTTTGAAGGGGGAATGCCGTCTCTGTTCTCCACTACCAACTGGTGGAGTGTGCCATGGCTCGGCCCGGCACTCCAAGCACCGCTGATGCTCTTCTTCGGGGACGGACTCTTTGCAGTGCGTTTGGCGTCGGTGCTGTTCGGCCTGCTGGCGATAGTAGGCATTTGGCTGCTGGGCTGCGATTTGTGGTCCCGGTGGGCAGGTTTTGTTGCCGCGTTCCTATTCGTGGTCCTCGCTCCTAGCGTCCACTTCAGTCGCGATGGCATCCATTACATGCAGGCGATCGCGGCCCTGGTGTGGACCGTGTGGTTCTACTCGCGCGCGGCGAAACGCTACTCGGTTGCGTATGCCGCTCTCACCGGCATAATGATCGGCGTCGACGTCCAGCTGTACTACGCCGCCCGGCTGGCCGTGCCGCTCATTATGCTGCACGCCACGGCCATGGTGGTAGCCGAGCGCCGTGCGCTGCGCACCTGGCTGAAGCTGCTTTTGTGGATCGGGATGGGCGCGGTCGCGACCTTTCTGCCGTTGGCCATGTTCTACGCGGCACATCCAGAGACCTTCTCGCAACGAACGGATGCAGTCTTCATCTTTTCTTCTGATCCTTTGGCTAAAGCAGCCGTCCTGCACGATTACGGTAATGACGGCTGGCTCGAAGTTCTGGGGCTCCAGGCCCAGCGAGTGGTGCTCGGCTTTTTCTCGCTGGGCGACCGCAGCGAGCAGTATCGAGCGCCGTTTGCCCTGCTGGACCCGGTGACCGCCGCGTTCGTGCCGGCAGCATGTGCACTGGCACTTGCCCGCATTCGGCAGTCCGCTTGGATGCTGTGCGCGATCTGGGCCTCTGTGGCAATTGTGCTCGGAGGCGTTCTGACCACCACGCAGCCCGACGCCCCGCGCCTGCTCGCCGCGATTCCCGCCCTGTGCTTGCTCGTGGGCGGCTTTGCCCATACCTTGCTGCAGACTGCCAAGGAAACGGGCGCTCGCAGCGCAAGGACTCTGGTGATGCTTGGCGTCGCCATGGCCCTGGCAGTCTCCGGCGCCCTAAACACCGGGTACTACTCCGGCGTATATCCGGCGCGGGCGGATGTGCAGTCCGTGACGGTCATCACCGACATCGCCCGGTACCTTAGCACCCAGCCGGCAACCCGGCCGGTGATTCTATTCAACCCCGGCGGCTGGTACTATCTGTCCCATCCGACAATAGCGCTTCTCGCACCACAGATTCGCGGCACAACTGTCACGGGCAATCTTACGCAGCTCGACGACGTCCTGTCACACGAACACGACGGCTTCGTACTGCTTGCGGTAATCGGCGCAAACCCGGACCTTCAGCGTATTTATCAGGAGTATCCCGGCGGCACGCCCCGTTGCCTCGCCGTGCACGACCCAAATCAGGTCGTGACAACCTACACCTACACCGGCGCGGGCATAACCTAGACCCTTAGCTGTCAGACCCGGTGAACATCTCCAGGTACACCAACGTCGGGCCTTGTGGCGACCGGGCGTCCACGGCAATGCCTATGTCGTTCTGACCGGACGAGTACTCGGTGTAGAAGTAGTTGGCAGCATCGGGATTTCCTGCTACAGGGCTGGCGAATATCGAGGGCATATTCTGCAATGCCTCCGGGGCGCTCGACGGCAGTATCGAGTCGCCTTGCTGCAGAAAGTCGCCTACCTGCCCGGGGACCTTCGCAAGCAACTGCCGATAGTACTGAATAACCTGCACAGGGTTCTCCGGTGTGCGGTACAGCTCAGTCTGCGTCACGAAGTTGCCCTGCAGCATGTCCGTCTCGCTATCACGCGCCAGGAGCGCGGCGTGCGGCGGGCCGGCAGGTAGCGGTGGCGCCGGGGGGGTCGTATTCGTTAGCCAGATTGAATACACCCCGCCTCCCAACACGATGAGCGCCGCGACGGCGCCAATAACCCAACCCGCCAAGCGATTACGTGCGCGCGTGCGCGCCACGTCCATCGCCGTCATTGCCATCGCCATTACAGTGCCTCTCAGCCCACCACTCTCGACGTTATCGCTTCTAGTTCCGTCATACCATGTTTCCCGTTAAGAAGCGTGCCGAGTGTCGTGGCGCCACGGCGGCATAGCCTGATCAGGTGATTGCCGGCCCCACGGCCGTCGCTTAGGCTAGCTGAGCGCATTGTTGATTATCAGATGAGAGAGGACAAGGATGCATTGGCTACACCGCGGCTTTTCACTCCTGCTGGTGGCATCGGTGGCGGCGCTCGTGACTATCTCGGCCGTGGCGATCGTGGACAACTTTGGCCGAAACCACGCCGACACGCAATCGGCATTCTTCAAAGTGATGAACGGAAATACGGTTACCGCGGCGGAACAGAAACAGTGGGATCTGGAGTGGTCACGCCCATCGTTGACGTTTGTCGCTGATCAGCTATCGGTCACCAACAAGCAGTTGCAAGGCGAGCTTCAATTCGAGATGGAATGGCCCGTCCAGCAAGAAGTGGTCGACACGAGCAACAACACCGATGTCTTCGACTGCCACGACAGTAACTGTTGGGTCAAGAGCCAGTACGCCAGCAGCAGCATTCAGCTTCAACTCATCGCTTCGACGCCCGATGGAAACTACTTCTTTACGAAGAACGTTAGTCTGAGCGAGATCAGCGGCTCGAACATGGGTAAGGTTGACGTAGCGGTCAGCGTACCCCTCATAGGCTACCCGGAGCTATATCCTCAGGATAACTACTACCTCGATCTGGACCTGGCATTCGCGCTACCCGACAATATGGTGCGCCTCATCAACGGCCAGACACCGACGGGCGATAACGCAGACTTCTACGAATTCAGCCCCGGCAACCTCGCCGATAGCATGGCGGTGAAAGCCGTCGTAGAGACAGACGCCAAGGGTGTGCCGCAGGCCGGTGTGTACCATGTGTCGCTGACTAGAAAGACCTTGACGGCCTGGTACGTCTATTCGGTAGCGCTCATTCCCTTGATGTTCGCGCTGCTCTTCCTGCACCTGCTCTTCTTCAGCAAGCATTTCGCGCACAAGAAGTTCGAGGAATTTACCGAGGCGCTCATCGTGACCATTCTAGCCGTCCTCCCCTTGCGCGTGGTGCTCGTACCCGCCGAGATTGAGGGCTTGACGCGTGTCGACCTGGTGCTGGGATTGGGACTGGTCTTGATTGTAGGGGTGTCGATCTGCAAGTATGCCAGCGAGGTGTGGGCCGTGGTGCCCGCAGCCCAGACGGTCGGCGAGGAGCATGCGCAAGAGAGCACGACTGAATAGACTAGCTGAGTAGGCGCGGTGAGCGCACTTCGCTTGCGGTACAAAGCAATTCAGGTGGCAGGGTCCGCGTGCTGCCCGCCATACATAGCCGCAGCATCGGACCCCGTGCCGCCTGCCCGGCACGATGTCCGCTGGTCGATGGGGAAGTCGTCAGCGCTCATCGTGGCGCTTTGTCTTGCCACGACGCTGAGCGTAGTATACCTGCGTGCGGCCTGGACGCTCACGCTCTATGGCGACGACTGGGCGCACCTTGCCCAAGGGCTCAACCAGCCGCCAGCGAGCCTCCCCTCGACGTGGCCGGTGGATTACAGGCCGTTCGATGAACTGCTCTGGATCCTAGAGGCACACATCTTTGGCGCTCACGTGTTCTTGTACTACCTCACGCTCATTCTTCTGAGCTTGCCGGCAGCCTACATGGGCTTTGCTATCGTCCGGCGCATGACTCGCAGTGCGCTCATTGCTGCGGCAGTCGCGTTCCTGTGGTCGGTCTACCCGGCTGATCTATCCCACATGTGGCTGTCGGCCATTGCCTACCGGCTGGGTGGCCTCGCGCTCATGTGCGCCGTCTCGCTGCTCTACGGTCAGAAGCCGGCCGGAAGTCGCCGGCGTTTGATGGCCCTGTGCGCAGCCGCAGCGTGCCTTTCGTGCAACGAAGTGTTCCTCGGCCTCGTTGGGTGCCTGCCGCTGCTTGCTGCCTGGCGAAGCGCGGCTTGGGGCTGGCCGCGACGCCTATGGCATGCAGCCCCCTTTGCGGCTCTGGTGGTCGTGTACGTGCTGTACCGCCTGTGGCTGGGGCCGCACGTGCTCCATTTACCGGACAACGGAAGAGGCCCCGGAACCATTCGTTTCGGACTTGCCCAACAATCGGCGTTCTGGTATGCGGCCGCGATCGCCGCCGGGCCTGGAGCGCTGCAAGCCGCCGGTCACTACATCGGACTGAATGCCAGTCTCAGCACGGTGACGGACATCACTGTCGTGCTGCTCTGCTTCGCCATCGCCTTGCCCATACTAGGCAGGCAATCCCGCAACGCAGACGAGATGCGCCTGGGCACACGCATGATTGCCGCTGGCGGCATCTGCGTCGTTGCTGGCTTCGTTCCGCTATGTGTTACCCCAAATCTGCCTATGTTCTACGACGGTCTCGGGCGGGAGAATGCCGCAGCCACCTTTGGAGCGGCACTTCTCGCCATCGGCATCATCTGGGTGCTGGTCAATGCCGTGGCCTGGCCCAGTTCCGTGGCGCGCGTAGTTGCCTCGTCGCTGGCTGCGGCATTCATACTGCTTGCTGCCCACGCTCAAGCAGGCGCCGCGGGCCAATTCAATCAGTTCTTGTCCGTGCAGAAAACCGTGTGGCAGCGCGTCATCGCGCTTGCACCCGCACCTGTGCCACGCACGACCATTCAGCTGACCGCATCGGATCCCTCGAGCATCGCGATACTGAGAGGATTTGATGGTTTCAATGTAGGTCTGCAGCTGATGAATCCGTCTGCCACCGATCTCAGGGGCGTCCTTGCCTACGATGATTCGCCATCGTCGTTGTGCGCTGAGGCAGCAAAGCCGACCGTGGTGCTGCTGCAGCTGGTTACGCGGCCACGTCTAGCCGTCGTGCCATACATCCCTCAACCCGAGCCAGGCGCCGCGCCCTGCCTGTCGAAAGCACACCTGGCACGCCTGCGCACAGGTCCAGCAGAGCATACGCAATGGCGCGATTTGGTGGGCGGATAGCCGCCGCAGAGTGCTGCTGGGTAACGTGACTTAAGCGAGCTCTCTGACGAGCCGTTCAGGCGCTCGCGGCCGATTGCTCCAGGTAGAAGTTATGCTCGTACAAGTCCTCGACCCGCTCGATCTCCTCGAACGTCAGGTCGGGCGTGTCCGGTGCCGCCGCAAACTCGTGCAGTTGCTCGTGGTTGTAAATGTTTGGCAGGGTGGAGGCCACAATCGGGTCCGCGAGCAGCCACTTCAGCGCCGCCTGACCCAAGGTGCGGCCGGCATCGCCGGTGAGGAAGCGGAGCTGCTCCACTTTCCTGAGCCCATCCAGAAGCCACTGGCGCGGACGATGACGCCGGTGGTCATTGGGGCCGAACGTCGTCTCTTCGGTATACTTGCCCTCCAGCAGCCCGCTGGAATGCGTCACCCGCACTAGCAGTCCGCACCCCGTTGTACGAGCCTCATCGCCGAGCGTCGCGCCGGGCTCCTGCTCCAGGATGTTGTAGATCATGTGCAGCACCGCGGGCCGCCGCGTGCGAAGCGCGGCTAAACCCTCGTCCAGCCAGCCGATGGCCGGACCCAGGGCAACACCGAAGCTGCGAATCTTGCCTTCCGTCACGAGGTCGTCGAGCACGGCAAAGAGGTCATCCGACTGCACCTCAGACATCCGGATGTTGTGCACCTGATAGTTGTCGATGCACTCCGTCTCGAGCCGCCGCAGACTGCCTTCGACCGCGCTACGCACGAAGACCGGCGAGACGTTCTTGGGCAGTTCCCTCTGCCCCGTGCGCTCCCCGCCATACGTCTGCCACTCGTAGCCGAACTTCGTGGCAATCGCAATCTGATCGCGCTTGCCACGCATCGCACGTGCCAGGAGCGTCTCGCCAAGTCCATTCCCATAGGTGTCGGCGGTATCAAACAGCGTCACCCCCAGGTCGAAAGCGTCCTGCAGCAGGCGAATACCTGCCGCCTCGTCCAGCGCCTCCCACCAGGTTGTAGCGACAGTCCACAGCCCGAAGCCGACTTCCGAGACCTTGATTCCAGTCGTGCCTAGCTCGCGGTAGCGCATCGCCACTCCTATCCGCCCGACACTGCAGTACCAGGGTAGCTCGGAAGCATGCTGCCGCACACGTTGGAACTAACCCTTACACTGCCAGTTTACCGGGTTACCGAATTGCGTCGGGCCCGATGTGCCGCACGCTCCGGGGACGCGGACATCTTATCCGACTCCGCCCGCACCCCGAATCACCCCGTCGCTTCGGACAGCGAACTGCCCGACTGCACCGGCAGCCAAACGCGAATTCGTCCGGTCGGTCTGATCAGTCCGAGCTTCGGCTACAAAAGGGCCCTGCCCGCTCTACCGAGAGCAGGCAGGGCACCTGGTGGAGATGGGGGCGAATCGAACGCCCCGTCCAAAAGAGGACCAACAGTCGCGTCTACGATGCGTATCCGGTAATTGTATCTCGCGCCCGGACGACTCTACCGGCGGAGTTTCCGTGCGCCAGCCTGTGCGCTCACTCCGGCCTTACAGGCGTGGGACCGGCAGCCTCCCCGGCTAAATGACGCCCTGCACCGGCCCGTCGGGGCGGGGCCGGCCGGACGGCTCAGCTACTTATGCAGCGAGAGCGAGAGAACGTTGTGAGTTGCCGTTTATAGGCGTGCCACCTGATTAACGAGGCGATGGCACCTCGGCACGCAGCGCCTGCCTTTCCTCCCCTGTCGAAACCTAACATCCCCATGTGAGTCGATTGCTCGCACCAAGTTCAATATTCTCACGGCATATCCGCGGGCACTGCTTCATGTTGCGAACAACTCACATAATAGTATACCCTGACCCATATCTCACGACCCGGCAAATATCCGCTCTGCCCTTACCGGCACGCAGGCATACCCGACACCGTAGTGTCCATTCGCTAACCTGATGCCGCGGCGTCAGGCAGTCCCACCCAGAAACCAATAGCCGATCGCAGGCACTTAGGTTTGACCAACGAGGTGACATGCACGCTCAGCCGGCGAGCGATCAGGCCAAGGAGCTGGAGCGGATTCTCCGTTCAAATACCTGGTTCATGTCAGTTCTGCGCGCTGCTCGTGCGGCGAATCTGCCCGACTGGTTCGTCGGAGCCGGCGCGATTCGTAACGTCGTCTGGGATCACCTCCATGGCCATGCCGTGCCAACGGTGCTTCCAGATGTCGACGTCGTGTTCTTCGATCCGCAGGACCTCACGACCGCGCGAGACGAAGCAGCCGATGCACTGCCGACCGCACGCATGCCTGACGTCCCCTGGCAGGCGAAGAACCAAGCCGCAGTTCACGTCTGGTATCCAGATCGGTTCGGTTACGCAGTGCCACCCTTGACATCATGCCTGGACGGGATTGCCACCTGGCCCGAGACGGCAACATGTGTCGGAGTGCGGCTGTCCCCAGACGACTCCATCGTGATTGCCGCACCACTTGGCCTGAACGACCTGTTGAACATGGTCTGGCGTCGCAACCCACCACGGACCACAGTTGAGTCGTTCCGCAAGCGTCTGCACGATAAGCGGGTTTGCGAGAAATGGCCCCAAGTCCGGGTCATCGACGCCTAGACCGCGATCCGCACCGCCTGCGATGCAAACACCACCGCGAAGCCCAGCAAGATAGTCCCAGAGGCCAAGCCTACCATGTCCAGGATCAGCGGCACACGCGCCGCCGCGGCCCGTGCAATGCCCACCAAGCACGCAAGTATGGTAAACCAGCCGGCGCTGCCAACCATGATTCCAGCCAGTATCCCAAATGCTACCGGTACTGGCACGGACGTCAGGTTCGCGGCCACGAACGCCCCGCCCAGCGAGAGCCACGAAGTAATCGTGGCCGGATTGACTATCGTGATCGACAGGCCACGAAGGAAAGCCGGCCCCCAGCCAGCTGCCAGCTCACGGGTCTTCCTTGGCGCGACAGCGGCCGGAAGGCCGCCCACCCGCAGGCGGCGTCCGGCAATCGCGGCCTTGACTGCAGCCAAGCCCATCGATCCCAGTACGTAGGTTCCGACCACATACAGCACGAATGGCAGCCACGGCGTCTCCCGCAGTAACGGCACAAGGCCAAGGTACGTGGCAAGTACGTATGCGAGGTCGGTCACCGCGGCACCCATGCCGATCCAGAATGCCGTGGGTGCGCCCCGACTCAACCCGAAGCGGATCGCCGTGGCCCCGGTAGGCCCAATCGGCGCCGCAACCGCAAAGCCAAGGGCTATCGCTCCGCCAAACGCTGCGGCAAAGTGCATCATCTGCTGAGTGCCTCACGCATCACGCGCATGTGCCGATTGCAATTCTAGTTAGCATCAAGTGGGCCGGCAACGGGCACGACCGGCGTTTCTTTGAGGGTGCCCAACACGACGGACGTACATGTTCGCAGCACGCCAGGGACACTCTTCAGCTCATCGCTCAGCACGCGATCGAGGTCCCCAGCGTCTCGGCAGCGCACTTTCAGCAGGTAGTCATACTCCCCGGCCACATGGTGGCACTCTTGCACCTCGTCCATATGAGCCACGCACTGCAAGAAGCCGGCACGATGCACCGGGCGCTCCAGGGTAACGCTCACAAACGCCGTCAAGGTGCAGCCGGCGGCAAGGGGATCTACCAGGGCAGCGTAGCCTCGAATGGTCCCGTCACGTTCGAGGCGCCGCACGCGTTCCGCCACTGCCGGAGGAGTAAGCCCCACGCGCTTCGCCAGCTCGGCCCAGGTCATGCGCCCATCGGCCATGAGGGCCCGCAGCAATACCATGGTGGTGGGTAGGCCATCTTTGTTATCAATCGTCGCCACGGCAGCGCTCTTTCGAAAACATAGCCATTCACAGTATCCTCTTGGTATTGTAGCCAGCACCCAGGAGTATGGCAACCTGCTTGTGTTCGTGGTACCGAGCCACTGTTCCTGCAGTGGCATATTGAAACCCCGTGTGGTAGATTGGGAGGAATCAAGCGATGTCTAGGGTGCACAGCCCCGCCACGGTGCAGCTTGTCCGTGGATTGAAGGTGATTGGTATGGCAAGAATATCTCAACACATGGGCACATTAACTCTCGCTCAGCACCAGGATCTGCGCGAACGCTTGGAGTCGGAACGTGTGCGGCTCCGGGACAAGATCGCCGACATCTCCGGCGCCAACGGCAAGCTGGGCCTCAACGACCCCATTCTCAACGATCCCGAGGATTTCGCGGAGATGGCGCAGGACATCACCTATGAGGAGACTCAGCTCGCCCTCTCAGCCAACGATCTCCGGCTACTGGGCCAGATAGAGCGAGCACTGCAGCGCATGGACGATGGTACGTACGGCTGGAGTGAAATTACCGGCGAGCCTATTCCCTACGAGCGCCTCGAAGTCCTGCCCTGGGCCACGACCAACGTGCAGGACGGTATGCGCAAGTAGCCGTAACGGCTGGTCCGGGAGCGCGGGCGACTCACCCTGCGGGCAGGTGCCCCGGCGAGCCGACGTGCTGTGCTGGCGCCACGGCACCTGCCCCTCGATCACACATCGCCGGCCCGCGCATAGTGCTCATTGCAGTGCCCAAGTGACCCTCTTCTCGCTGTATGCTATGAAGAGCCCGGCCTTCGGGTCACACCTGGCGATGTGCACATGAGACGGAGCGGCTATGGCTGGCAAACAGACCGCGGTATTGGGGGCCGGCGCCCTGGGGCTTACCTTGGCGTACCGTTTGGCGCAACTCGGCGATGCGGTTACGGTCTTCGAACGCGAGGACGCGCCGGGTGGCCTGACCTCCGGCTTCAAAGTGGCGTCCCGAGCCGATGGCTCATCCGTGTATCTTGAGAAGTTTTACCACCATCTGTTCCGCGCCGATCACGCCGTAATCGCGCTCATCGAAGAGATCGGTCTGGGGTCAAAGCTGGTGTGGCCGAAACCCACATCTGCCATATTGCGTGATGGGGGAATCTACAGACTCGATGGTGCAATCGCACTGCTCAAACTGAAGCCCCTTCCCCTGGCGGATAGGGTGCGTATGGGTGCTGTCATTGCCTACCTTAAGATGGAAAAGGGCTACCAGCGACTCGAAGGTCAGACAGCCAAGCAGTGGCTCACTAAGTGGCTTGGGCCTAATGGCTATGAAGTATTTGCCGAGCCGCTGCTTCGCCAGAAGTTTGGGGATTACAGCGACAAGATCGCCATGCCGTGGTTTTGGTCACGCGTTCACCTTCGAAGTACCTCGCTTGGCTACCTTCTTGGCGGTTTCCAACAACTGTATGACGTATTGGCTGAGAGAATTCAACACCTCGGCGGTACGATTCGCCTTGGGTCTCCCGTCACCAGTATTTCACCCATGGCCAAGGGTGGGCTAAAGGTATCCGCCAAGGGCGGCGGGGAGACGTTCGACCGGGTCGTCTCTACGCTACCCGCGCGTCTCACTATCGGCCTCACGAAGGGCATGCCGGAAGACTTCAAGACGCGCTACGGTAGTGGCGACGCATATGGCGCGCACTGCCTGGTGCTCGAGCTGGACCGCCAGGTTACCGATCAGTACTGGATCGCCGTGAACGATCCCGGTTACCCATTCCTCGCCGTGGTCGAGCATACGAACTATATCCCACCGGCCGAGTACGAGGGCAAACACCTGATGTACGTCGGCAACTACCTGCCCATGCACCACCCTCTATACGAACGACCAGCCGAAGACATCCTTGCCGGTTTCATGCCGTATCTGCGCAAGATCAACCCTGAAATGCGTGAGTCGTGGGTAACTGGGCTACATTCTTTTTCCGCACCCTACGCGCAGCCGCTAGTCACGACCGACTTCAAGGCGGCGATGGCCCCGCACGTTACGCCCGTACCAAACTTGTACATGGCGAACATGTTCCAGATCTATCCGCAGGACCGCGGACAGAACTATAGCGTCACGATGGCCGAGCGCATGGTCCGTCTGCTCAATCGGCCGGACGTTTCGGCATGATCTCGTTGACGTGCACGGTGACGAACTGGTCGCCCCTGTGCAGCGTGCCATGAAGGCGAATTCCCGCGCCGGGTACGCGCAAGAGCGTGCGATCCGGCGTATGGGCCGGTAGGCGAAGCTTCTTTGGGCCGCGCAATGTAGGGATCTCGATCGAGCAACCGGCTTGCGCTTCACAGGCGCTCACGGGAAGCTCCATGAGAATATCTATCCCGCTACGTCGCAAGACGGGATCGCGTTTCACTGCCACGTGCACTAACAGGTCGCCTCTGGGGCCGTTGCACGGCCCCACATCGCCATCGCCCTTGAACATGACCACCGCGCAGTCTTCCACGCCGGCGAGCATGGCAACCGTGAGCGGTGTCATCCCTGACTTCCTGCCAGCGCCTCCGCAGTTCGCGCACCGCGGGGTACCGGCGACACCACTTCCCCCGCAGCTCGAACATTCGCCGCCACGTTCCCGTGAGCCGCCGCTGCCATTGCACGATGGACACCGCTCGCCAATGACACCTTCAGCCACACCACGGCCGAGGCAGAGCGCGCAAACCTCACGTCGGGGCACATCCACCTGAATATGCGCGCCGAATGCGGCCTCCCGCAACGACAACGTGACACCGATCTCTACATCGGCGCCGCGCAGTGCGCCTCGGCGCACTGCGCCCACCGGAAAGCCGTTCGGATAGCGCACGCTGGCTGCCGACGCCGCCTGGCGCAAGGCGTCGTAGGCGCGCCGGCGGTCGGGATCGCTCAGGACTGCGTGAGCGCCGGCCACCAACGCGAACTTACGCGGCGCGTCTTCGGCGGCGTTGACGTCCGGGTGAAGGATGCGGGCCAAGGCGCGAAACGCCCGGCGAACCTCATGCACATCTGCATCGGGCGCGATACCCAGCACATCGTACAGATTACTCTTGTCCAGAGAAACGTCTGAGTCCATTGTGTCCGCATTCACTCAGTGTCGAGAGCACTCCACCGCGCGAGCTCGCGCTCCTCCAGCTGGTTCATTGCGGCCGCAAAGAGCGGGATCACGGCACACGCAAAGATGAAATCGCCGCCTACGAACATGATATTGCCGGCGAGGGCTTGATCGTCCAGCACAGAGATACCCCACAAGCGTGCCTCGGCCGCGTAGAACGGATAGATCGGGGTGCCGATCAGAATGAACGCCAGTCCCAGAATCGCGTCCGGCAGCATTGCCGCGAGCACAAAGGCGAGGCGCCAGCCGGGAGCGAGTCTGCGCGCGCTGGGAAACGGCTGAATGACTACAGCCCAGAAAACCAGCCCGGTTGCAAGATAGCATAGATGCTCCAGCACATGCACGCCACTATTACGGAGTGCAGCGTCGTACAGCGCGGGCAGATGCCAGGCGAAGGCCGTGCCAATGTACAGCGGCCAGGCAAAGAACGGATTGAGCAGCAGGCCGGTGAAACCGCGGAACCACGCCCTCCGGGCATGCGCCCGCGCAATAGCTCGTACCAACGAGCGCGGTGCCCCTACGAGCAGCACCGGTACCGGCTTTCCAAGCAACAGAAGCGGTGGGGCTATGAGCAGCAGCAGTACGTGCTGCACCATGTGAATCGACAGCAAGCGGACGCTCAGCGTATCAACCGGCGACACCAGCGCAATAAGGACGCAAACTAGGCCAAGAGCAAAGTACGCCACGTGCCTCGCGCGTATCGAGCGCCCGAGGCGGCCTCGCCGTGCCAGCTCCTGCAGCCCCGCACAGTAGACCCATGCCGCGAGTGCCACGCCTACCACAATGCTTGGCTCAAACGACCACGCTGTGAGCACAGTCACCAATGATGGATTCGATCCCATGATGTTTGCCTTCTACGTGCGCAGCACGTGGCGCACACCAAGATGCGCTTCTAAGTACCTACTAACACGTTTCCAGTGTGTGCCGCGCCAGAAATATCGACCGCAGTTTGGGCACCGCGTACAGTGCGCCTCCGTGGCCGCAACGTATGGCGGGACCACTGCCGCGGCAGCCTCCAGTGTCGTCTCCTCGAGCGGTACATTGCAGCGCACGCAGCGACTGCAGGCAAAGCGGAGGGGATCGATGCCGGTGTCGTGCACCACCTGGACGAGCTGGCGCCAGGGATCGTCGCTATGGATCCATATTGCGCGCACCTGCCCGGACACCACGGGACGCCGCAGCATGATGCCGCGGTCTCGCGTGAGCAACAGCCGACCCTCACGACCGGCATGTTCGACGAGCATGCGATCATCCTCTCGCGGATCGCCGACCGCGTCGTAACCGAGCCAGCGCAAGCGGCGCGCCAACGATGCCACATTCTCGTCTACCAGAAATGTCACGGCGGGCACGCTGGCCGGGATGTCGCCGCCGCGATCTGCCGTTTGCATGGGTACCACCAGCGAAATGAACGCGAACCTCCTGATCTCACTTATCGCACATCGCCCGCTCAATGAGCAAGCTGGTGTGCCTCGGACCAGGGTCGTTCAGCTCGCGGCTCGGTACTATGCCCCGTCGTCGCGCATGTATTCGTTGAAGATGGGTCTCGCCACCCAGTTCGCGGTGGAGCGCTCGCGCGCTCGGAGTAGTTGCAACGTCCGCGCTTCGGCCTGCGTGGCTGCCAGCCTCCCCTGTCTGGTCCGGCGAATTCGCCCGGCAATGACCGTCAGCAGGGTCTTCAGAGCGATGAGCATCGCCAGTATCCAGCCGGCAAATACGAAACGCGCCGAGCCGTCGGCCGGAAGGAAACCAAGCCAAGCTTCGAGCTGGCTAACCAGCTGGCCACGGGGATCCAGCACAGGCCCGCCACCCATCGCCTGGTGGAAGTTACTGACCATTGGATCGGCCCAGGAGAAGATTCCCGCGAGCCAGCCGCAGAACAGGCACAGGGCGGTGCTCATGAACAGCTTGAAAGCCACGGCCAACTCCTTCTACGACTAACGCGATCATACGCGCGTACATTCGTACCGGGAATAGCCTATTTCCGCTGGCCCGAATGGGTCACTTCGGCTAGCCACAATGCCATGCCTGGCCTGCCGTGCCGTAGTCCGCCGGCGTTGAACTATGCCGACAAACGAGGAGAGGAAGGCAGTAGCCCTGTCTTCCTCTCCCATGGCGTCTAGCTCAGCACGTCTGCCTAAGCAGCGCCGGTCAGATCATGAGACGGTGATGGTGCCCAGCGTGAGCCAGCCGGAGTCGGTCTTATCCTGTGTCGCATCGGCGAATCGCAGAGGCAGGCCACCTTTCATGGGATTGGGCACGCCCAGTTCCACGGTGTACGTGCCGGCGCTCAAGCCCGGATTCGCCTTAACGAACGCAAACTGCGTTGGTGCGGCGCCTGGCTCGATATCGGAAATCTGCCAGGATGTGGTCCAGGTTGCCTTGGTCGCCCCCCCGACCACGCGTAGCTGCACCGGCCAATTGTAGTAGAACGGCGCCACACCGGTATTGCGGATGTTTACGCCAACCTGCAAAGGCTGGCCGGAGACGGTCTTCGGCAGACTGACCTGGGACACGTAGTACTCGTACCCCATCTTCTGATTCGCCAGAGTGGCATTGGCCATCTCCTTCGCTGTGAGCATATCCGCAAAGGCATGGTCGAGCTTGACGAAACTAAGATGGGTGCCGTTGACCGAATCAGTCCAGTCCTGGCCCTTGCTGGTGCAGCCCTTCGGAGGCACGCTCAAGGTACCGGTCAGTATACAAGTCTGCACAGGCGGGTAGACCTCGCCGCCAATGGGGTACTGCTTCCAGGCATTCAATCCGCCATTGGTCGCCATACGCCCGGTGAAGTACCAGGATGTGCTGCTGTCCTGCATGATTGTGGCATAGGCGAAGGAGTCGTCATGGTAGCCCATGGGCTGCTTGTCCGGCGACGGAATAATGTCCGGCAACGCGTAGCGCACCATGAGCTTCGTATTCTTGAAGGCTTTGGTGTAGTCATTCAGAATACGATCCTCGTTCGTGACGTTGGCCATGTGGACGTCGCAGCTGCAGGTCGATTGGTAGGTATGCCACTCGCCCCAGAAGCCAAGGAGTCCAAGCTCAATGGCGCCGATGCGCACGTCACCATCGTACTTCGCGCCAAAAGCCGCGATGAAACGATCCAACGCAGCCATGAGCCTGGGATCGTTGTAGTTCGGAATAAAGCTTTGGCCGGCATTGTCGTAGTCGGTATATACCGTTGTTTGCACGATCTTGGTGAGGAACGCCGGCATAGCATAGGCACGGCCGGGATAGTCGATGTAGAAACGCAGCACGCTCTGAGCGCCCTGCTGCTGAGCCGCGTTCAGTCGCGCCTCGACCTCGCTCCAATCGAACTTGTTCGAGCCAACCATGACCTGGTTCAGCGGCACGTAGTAGTGCACCATGCTGACAGGCAGGTTGTTGGCATCGTGGAACCCGTACGGCGCAGCGTCGTAGCCGAACGGCATAAGGCCTTTAATAGGATTCGCCGGACTGGCCGCCTTGTATGCGAGTGATGCCCAGTTCGCCGTGCTCGCGGCTTTCGCTGTCCCTGAGCCCCCCCCACTGAATGCTCCAAAAGCAGACACGAATAGTACAGCCACCACCATGGATCGCCAAATGACTGAACGCTTCGACATGACCACGAGTGCTCCCTTCCATCCACCGTTGGGGACGGTAATCCCATCCCTAGCCAAGCAAGCTCTACAGCTTCAAGGCAGGTTCTATCCTACCACATGACCCGACGCGAGCAATAGCTATCAGTCTTGTGCGCTATCCAGGCCATCTCGCGTCCCAGTCGTGCCGCAAACGAAGAGGTAGGGACCGCAAGAGCACTTGCGCTCCCTACCTCGTCCGCGCTACTGCCGGCTAGGCATCAGCCCAGCCGGCAGGGGCTCGTAACGCGCTAGTTCACTACTATCCGGTCAATGTACGGGGCCAGTGTTGAGCTGTTGGACACCTTGATGGTGTTGCTCCCCGAGGTAAGGCTCACCGTCACCTGCACCGAGCTCGGCGTGGTGTTGAACCCCCCCGTCGAGGCCGCGTTGATGTTGGTGTACTGCGGCGAGCCCGCCCCGTTGATCGTCAGGTTGAACGTGCGCGCCGCATCGCTGGTGTAGTACACCGTCACGGTGTGGCTGCCCGTGCTGCTCACGTTCACCCCGTTGAACACCAGGTAGCCGTTGTTGTCCCCGTAGCCGATGTAGCCTACCTCATTGCCACCAGAGCAGGCCGTGCACACTACCACGCCCGCGGAGCCATACAGCGTGTTGCTGGCGCTCTCCGCCTCGTAGCTCGTCCCTGACCCGCTTGGCGTGTTCGTCGGCGTGGCCGTAGCCGGCACCGGCGTGTTCGTCGGGGTGTTGGTTGCTGCCGCTGGCGTGTTGGTCTTCGTCGGCGTATTGGTGGCTGCCGGCGGCGTATTCGTCGGCGTGCTTGTCGCCGCTGCCGGTGTATTGGTTGGGGTATTCGTCTTGGTCGGAGTATTGGTTGCGGCAGCCGGCGTGTTCGTCGGCGTATTTGTCGGCCCGCTTCCGGCAAAGATCACCAGGTGGTCGAAGTCGGGAGCGTAGGCCGAGGCATTGCTGAACTCGATCGTGTTGCTGCTTCCCGCGTTCAACGTCACCGTGGTCTGGTACGTCCCTACCGTGGTCCAGCTGCCGGTGCCCGGGAAGTTGATGTTGGTGCCCGTGCCGCCGTTCGCCTGCACGGTGGCCGAACGGCCGCTATCGCCATCCAGGTAGTAGATCGTCATGTTGTAGGTGCCTGCGCTCGAGGCAGAGACGTTGTTGATGGTCAGCGTACCACCCTCACCGACGTAGCCCACGTCATACCCATCCAGGCAGCTGCTGCAGGCGGACGCCGCGGCACCGCCGGCCAGGGTATTGCCACTCGCGTTCGCCTCGTAGACGACGCCACCGGTCGGCGTATTCGTCGCGGTGGGCGGCACGGAGGTATTGGTGGGGGTGCTGGTCGCGGGCGCCGGTGTGTTGGTGTTGGTCGGCGTGCTCGTGGGTGCGGGAGTGCCGTTCGCGGACACCGTGAAGGTGCCCAGTGTCAGCCAGCCGGAGTCCGTCTGGTCCTGCGTGGTGTCGGCAAAGCGCAGTGGCAGGCCTGTGGACATGGGGTTGGGCACGCTCATCTCCAGGGTGTAGGTGCCCGCGCTCAGCCCAGGATTGCTCTGGCTGAAGCTAAACTCGGTGTCTCCCGCGCCCGGCTGCAGCCCGGCGATCTGCCAGGGCGTCGTCCACGTGGCATTGGTCGGCCCCTTGACCCGCACCTGCACCGGCCAGTTGTAGTAGAAGGGCGCCACCCCGGTGTTGCGGATCTTCACGTCCACCTGGAAGGGATCGCTGCTGCCGAGGTTGTACAGGTCCGCCGAGCTGACGTAGTACTCGTAGCCCATCTTCTGCTGCGCCGTGATGCCGTTGGCCTTCTCAGTTGAGGTGAGCGAGCCGGAGAAGGCGTGGTCGTCCATCACGAAGCTGAGGTGGGTGCCGTTGACCGAGTCATTCCAGTCCTGGCCCGGATTGGTGCAGCTGGCATCGCTGAGCGTGGTGGTCCAGATGCAGCTCTGGATGCCGGGGTAGACCTCGCCGCCGATGGGGTAGTTCTGCCAGGCGCTGCCGCCGCCGTATTGCGACATGCGGCCGGTGAAGTACCAGTTGGTACTGCTGTCCTGCATGATGGTGGCGTAGGCAAAGGAGTCGTCGTGGTAGCCCATGGGCTGCGAGCTGGGGGCCGGGCTCACACTCGGCATCGGATAGCGCACCATGATCTTCGTCTTGTGGAAGTCGCTATCGAAATCGTTCAGCAGGCGCGACTCGTCGGTCGCATTAGGCATGTGTGTGTCGCAGCTGCAGCTGGGTTGGTAGGTGTGCCACTCGCCCCAGAAACCGAAGATACCGATCTCGATTGCCCCAATGCGCACGTCGCCGTCATACTTCGTGCCAAAGGCCGACACGAACGCGTCCATCATGGACAGGAAGTTCGGGTCGTCGTAGTTAGGCATGTAGCTGGTGCTGTTGCCGTAGTCCGTGTATGCGGTCTTCGAGACCGTGTTCGCCAGGTATGCCGGCATGGCGTAGGCGTAGCCCGGATAGTCCACGTAGAACCGCAGCACCGCCTGCAGACCCGCAGTCTGGGCGTTGTTCAAGCGCGTCTCCACCTGGCTCCAGTCGTACTGGCCCTGACCGGTCACCACCTGGTTCAGCGGGATGTAGTAGTGCACCATGCTGAACGGCATGCCGTTGTTGTTGGAGAAGCCGTACGGCGCGGTGTCGCTGGCATATGGATACACGCCCTTCATCGGATTTGCCGCGGCCGCCGCCGTGTACGTGAGGTTCGACCAGGAGCTAGTTGCACCCAGCGCCTTCTCAACACCGCCGCTGCCAAACGCCCCAACCGCCGAGACCATCAGCACACCCACGATAGCCAACCGCCAGAAGAATTTGTGAATAGTCATTTTCTCAACTCCCCTTAAGATTCGTAGCTAGGTAGCCCGTATGTGCAGGCGCCCTACAGTTCCCCTGTGTCAGAATGCGACCTGACATGCGAGTCGTACTCCATTGGACGGTCAGACTCCCTAGCCTCTGCCAGCCAGCTGGGCCACCCACCGCCAGTGCGACACCAAGCACGGAGGGCGACAGCCGCGGCCGCCGGAACGGTCCATACCCCGCGGCCATGTTGGCTGTGTGCGAGACGGTCTCTAGCGGGCTGCGCGCGCGTCACCAGCGTGCTGGTATCTGCCGCTATGCCGGGATTGCTAATCGTCGCTCTTTCGTCGAGCAATTGACATTGGAATGGGCTCCTGCCAGACACGGCGGCCGGTGCCTTCCCCTGGATTTTGCAGCCATGGCGCACCTTCAACTCATGACAGCATGTATCCCTCCTTAGCTGATCTGTATCCATCTTGTTTGTCATGTCCTAACCCCTCAACACTTGGTGCAAGCATAAGTGCAGCCCTACATGATAGGAATAGGATGTTTCCGCTGGCCCGAACGGGACGTCCTAGACCTGTTAGGTAGGACCCGTTCCATGTGACCCGAACGGGCCTGACCCATGCACCAACACAATCGAAATGGCTTAGCAACAACCCACAGCCATCTGGCAGTCTCTACCAGGCCACGTGAGTGCGAAGCGCACGCAGCGGCGTGCACCCTGCTCGGACAGGTAGCTAGACCTACGATTTCGTTGGGGAGGAGGGATCAGCCTATTTGCGCAGCGATCCCTGAGAGAGGAGGAATGGGCGCCGCGCCTCGTACATGAGTACCGCGGCCGCAGCGGCCACATTGAGCGACTCGGTACCTGCGTGCATCGGAATGGAGACCCGCCCAGCCCCCATGCCATCAAGCCAGCTGGAGGCCCCACGAGCCTCATTGGAGAGAACGAGCACCGTCGCAGGCATCCAGTCGACCTCATGCATCGATAGCCTGGCACGCCCATCCGCCACCAGCACCTGCTGCCACGTCCCGAGCCAGTCGGCAACTTCATCTATCGGGCGCGCCGGGTAGAGCGACAATCTGAAGTGCGCACCTGCCCCTGCACGCACCACCTTGGGCGCCCACAGATCGGCGCTGCCTTCAGTGGATATCACATCGGCAATGCCAGCAGCCGCGGCTGTCCGCAAAATTCCGCCGATATTGCCCGGATCCCGCACTTGGTCGAGGACAAGCGCGCCAATGCCCGCGCTCTGCGGCGCCGGCAAAGTTGGGCCCGGCTGGGGCAAAGTCGCGACCACGACGATTCCAGCAGGGGTTTGCGTATCGGCCACGAGCGTGAGATGCCGCTCACTGATCTCGAACAGTGGCGCACCCATCCGCCGCACGTTGCGAGCGAGATCGCGGCCACGATCCGTTGAATCAAGCAGGTGCGGGGTGACGAAGATAGCGTCTGCGCCTACACCATGCGACAACGCCTCTTCCACCAACCGGACGCCCTCAATGAGGTACTGCCCAAGTCGTCGCCGTCCCTGCGGTGTGTGCAGCAGCCGCGCACTACGAATGGCAGCGTCGGCAATGCTATCCAGGCGTGAGGACCGCCCGGAGAACGGTGAGCGATCGTCGTGAGACGTGTCGCCCACCGTCGATGTCCAGTTAGGCCTTGGCAAGTTGTGCCAGTTGCGCGAACGCACCCGCATCGTTCACGGCAAGTTCGGCGAGGATCTTACGATCGATCGAGACCTTCGCCTTGATCAGACCGGCAATGAACCGGCTATACGTGATGCCGTTCAGTCGCGCCGCGGCATTGATTCTCTGAATCCAGAGCCGCCGAAAGTCACGTTTCCGGTTACGACGATCGCGGTACGCGTAGGCCAGCGCGTGCAGCATCGACTCATGGGCAGTGCGATACAGCCGGTGACGCGCGCCCCAGTGACCTCTTGTGAGTCCCAGTACCTTCTTGTGTCGCTTATGTGCCGGCACACCACGCTTGACTCGAGGCATTTCCTTCTTTCTCCTACAATGCGATGTGCCTAGCGGGGATCCCCGTAGGGAAGCATCTTCTGAATCCTCTTTGCGTCGCCTTTATGGGCAATCAGCATCTGGCCCAGGAGCGCGCGGGATCGGCGCGACCTGGCACTCCGCTTGTGGTTCTTCCACCCCTTAGGCAGCATCGCCTTGCCGGTTCCGCTGTACTGGAACCGCTTGGCAGCCCCCTTGTGCGTCTTGAGCTTTGGCAACTACTTGCCCCTTCCATCCGTCGGACCGCGAAGCGCAGAAGCTTCCGCTGCGTGGCCTCGCAGGGAACAACACGTCGCGAGCGCCACATAATGCCCTCAGCCGCCAAAGTTGAACAGCCAAAGACATGCCAGTCGCGCATGCGACGTCAACTGCAGCATGGTAGCATATCCCCTCATCATGGTCAACGCCAAAAACGCACGCGTTGACAGGTGCAAATCCTCGACGGTATGGTGATACCGGCCACGTGGAATTTTCCCCCCGTGAGCCATTGGCCGATAGCACCAAATTCTATGCGTGGGAGACTGGTTGAAGCATGAGCAGCGGACCACAAGGGCCAACACATCGCTCGCAAGAACGTCGCACCAATCGGCGACCCGCGGGCAAAGACGGTAAGTCAGCGTCAACCAGGTCGGGAGCGCCATCGGCCAGAGCGCCACGCCCCGGAGATCCGTATCCGAAAATACTGGCGGCCATCGGCATCATCGCCGTGCTCGCAACTGTGATCACCATTGTCATTCTGTTGCAGCCGACCAATCCATCAGGAGTGGCACAGCCCGGCCCGACGGCGGCGCCCACCGCGGTACCCACCACGCCCGGCCCAGGCCCCACCTCCACCACTGTGCCAACTCCCGCGCCGACCGCCACGGCCCAGCCGACCGTCGCCGTACCAAAGGCAGTCCCCGCGCCATCGTCGGCCGAGCTAGCCGCCAGTGTTTCTGCTTGTGCGCCGTTCCTCAAGGCGGGAAACCAGCCCCAAGGTACCCACAAGTGGGGCGCCCCGCCCTCCCAAGTGATCAATGCGGCTAAGCATTACCAAATCAAGATGTATACCACGTACGGTCTGATCACCGCGGACATCCTGCCTAAGCTTGCGCCGATCACCGCGAACAACTTCATATTCCTCTCATGCAATGGCTTCTATACCAATGTGATCTTCCACCGTGTAATGCCGGACTTCATGATTCAGGGTGGCGATCCGACCGGAACCGGGAGCGGTGGCCCAGGCTACGCCATTCCGGACGAAACGGTGGCCCGTAACTACGAGATAGGCGATCTTGCGATGGCCAACGCAGGCCCAAATACGGGCGGCAGCCAATTCTTCATCATAGAGGGCTCCCAAGGCGTTTCGCTTCCCCATTCGTACAGCCTGTTCGGCCACGTAACTTCGGGCCAGAACGTCGTGAATACGATAGCCGAGGCGCCCACACATACCGCGTCCGGCAGCCTGGAGGACTCCACACCGAACAATCCGGTCACGATCACCCGCGTGACCGTTCAGGTCTCGTAAAGTGAAGCCAAGGTGGAATCCGCCGGCTGTGGGGACTGACCTCTGTGTCTTTCCTCTGCTGCAGGTGGATCCCATCGCGGCACGGGTATAAGAGATAGGCAAGAAGAAGATGCTCGAAGCATTTGCCACTGCAGGGCAGAATCCAAGAGGCGACAAGAAGTGGGGTGCACCGCCGGCGCTGGCGCTCGTCGAGGGGAAGGCGTACACGGCGACGCTCGACACCTCGCAGGGAAGCATCGAGATCAAGCTCCTTGCGGACATTGCGCCGAAGACAGTCAACAACTTCGTCTTCCTCGCAACCCAGGGCTTCTACGATGGCGTCATCTTCCATCGGGTGATCAAGGGCTTCATGATCCAGGGCGGTGATCCCACGGGCACCGGAACCGGTGGGCCCGGTTACCGGTTCGACGACGAGCGAGTGGTCACACCTTACCAGCTGGGTACACTGGCGATGGCCAACGCCGGCCCTAATACCAACGGCAGCCAGTTCTTCATCGTGCAGGGTCCCAGCGGTACGCACCTACCCCCGCAGTACACCATATTTGGCCAGGTGACGGCCGGCATGGATGTGGTGGACAAGATCGCTGAGACGCCCGTCGGCGGGCGGGAGAATTCAACCCCCAAGACGCAGGTGGTTATCAATAAGGTTTCGGTGCAGGAAGTCTGAGAAGTCGGATGTCGATTCTTGTTGGACCGCAGACCCGATTGCTGGTGCAAGGAATCACGGGGCACGACGGCGCATTTCATACCGCGCAGATGCAGGCATATGGCACCAATGTCGTTGCCGGGGTCACTCCGGGCAAGGGAGGCACGGAGCTGCACGGCGTGCCGGTCTTCGACACTGTGGAGGAAGCGGTTCGAGCCAGCAAAGCCAACACATCGGTCATCTTCGTGCCGGCTCCCGGCGCCGCGGACGCCATAATGGAGGCGGGTGCGGCCGGCATCGAGCTGATCGTGTGTCTCACCGAGATGATCCCGGTGCACGACATGGTGCGCGCGGTGCAGTTTCTCCAGGAGAGAACCGACGCCCGGCTCATCGGCCCGAATTGCCCAGGCGTGATCACGCCTGGGTCCGCAAAGGTCGGCATCATGCCGGGCAACGTTTTCAGCCCGGGGCCGGTTGGGATGATCTCGCGCAGCGGCACGCTGACCTACGAAGTAGGCGAGCTGCTCAGCAAGCACGGGTTGGGGCAGAGTACCTGCGTCGGCATTGGCGGCGATCCAGTCATCGGCTCGACATTCGTGGACATACTGCGGCTGTTTCAAGATGATGCGACCACCTCGGCAATCGTGCTGATTGGCGAGATTGGCGGGCGAGACGAAGAGGACGCCGCGGCATACGTCGAGAGCCAGCCCGCGAGCAGTCGCAAACCGGTGATTACTTTCATCTCCGGTCGAAGTGCCCCGCCTGGAAAGCGCATGGGGCACGCCGGCGCGATTATCAGCGGCGGCACAGGCGGACCCGACGCGAAGGTAGCCGCGTTCCGCGACCGAGGGTTCCCAGTCGCGGATACGATCCCGGAACTCGTCGGCCTGGTGCAGTCGGCACTCATAACCCATGCCTAGTGGGCCAGTTGCCGTATTCATCGCCACAGCCGCGTCCGAGACCCCGGCTGCACCCGAGACCCCGGCTTTCAGGCCGGGGAGCCTCACCTGCTCGCCTAGCCGTGGCCTTCAGGCCGCTCTTTCTGCCCCGTCGAATGGCAGGGAACGTGTCAAGCTGACCTACGTGCTTGGCGAAACGAGAGGTTCGTGACCATGCCCGACAAGCTAGACGGCGCAACTCCCACTACCACATCAGGTATACCGGTCAAGCCCGTCTATGCGGCTGCGGACGCCGGAGCTGAACAGCCGCTGCCGGGCTCATATCCGTATACACGCGGCAACCACCCGCAGGGCCGGCTCTGGACCACTCGCCAGTATTCCGGCTACGCCTCGGCGCGCGAGAGCAACGAACGCAACAAGCTGTTGCTCAGAGAGGGCAGCACGGGCTTGAGCGTGGCATTTGATTTGCCTACACAGATTGGCTACGACTCGGACCACCCGCTCGCCGACGGCGAGGTGGGCCGGGTTGGCGTGCCGATTGACACGCTGGCCGACATGGAGCAGCTCTTCTCAGGCATCCCATTAGACCAAGTCAGCACGTCGATGACTATCAACGCCACCGCGGCGATCCTGCTGCTGCTCTACGAGCTTGCCGCCGAGAAGCAAGGAGTAGCTGCCGCCGCGCTCCGAGGCACCATCCAAAACGACATCCTGAAGGAGTATGCGGCACGCGGCACCTACATCTTTCCGCCCAGGCCATCCATGCGGCTGATTACCGACACGTTCGCCTATTGCAGCGAGCGATTGCCCCAATGGAATACGATAAGCATCAGCGGCTACCACATCCGCGAAGCCGGCGCCACGGCGGTGGAGGAGCTGGCGTTCACGCTGGCAAATGGCATCGCCTATGTCGAGAGTGCACTCAAAGCTGGATTGCGACTCGAGCAATTCGCGCCCCGGCTCTCCTTCTTCTTCAACGCTCAAATGGACGTCTTCGAGGAGAGTGCCAAGTTTCGCGCTGCCCGGGCACTGTGGGCCTCGATTATCCGCGACCGCTTTGGCTGCAGCCATCAAAGGTCCCAGCTACTGCGCTTCCATACGCAGACCGCCGGTAGCGCCCTCACCGCCCAGCAGCCGCTAAACAACATCGTGCGCGTCACGCTTCAAGCCCTTGCCGCCGTGCTAGGTGGCACGCAGAGTCTCCATACCAATAGTTACGACGAGGCCCTAGCCTTGCCCACGGCCGAGGCGGCGACGCTGGCACTCCGCACGCAGCAAATCATCGGCGTTGAAACCGGCGTCGCGGCTACCGCCGACCCGCTAGGTGGTTCGTACTATGTGGAGCACCTTACCGGCGAAATTGAGCGCCGCGTGCGCGCGCTGATCGCGGAGATTGACGCGGTAGGCGGTGCAGTCGCCGCGATCGAGTCGGGCTTCGTACAACACAAGATCGAGTCGAGCGCCTATGACGAGCAGCTAGGCATTCAGTCCGGTGAGAAGCGGGTGGTCGGCGTCAACGTGCATCGCAGCGACCACCACAGCGCGCTACGCCTGCATCGCATCGACGCAGACGCCCAGGCCCGGCAGATCGAGGCGCTTCATCAAGTCAAGTCTGCCAGAAACGAGCCAGCCGTAGCCGCGGCCCTGGCTAACGTGCGCAGCACCGCGCGCGGCAGTGACAATCTCCTCCCGCCGATGCGTGAAGCTCTGGCGGCCTATGCGACCATTGGCGAGATCTGCGGAGTGCTCCGCCAAGAGTGGGGTGAGTACACGAGCTCGTAAGCCGGTAGCCTGAACGGGTCGAGTCCGCGCGCACGATTCCGTCCGGGGGCGCGGGCGTCTCGCCCGCCTCTGGGTATGCCGGGCAACGCCCCGATCGCCACGGCATGCAGGCACGCCGAAATCCCGTTTTCAGGTTCGCACAAGCTCTACAAGCCGGTTGACACGGCACGCCACGCAAGCGTACTCTTGGCTGGATCGTTGCCATACCCGCAATTGTGCCAATAGGAACGACGCGTGCTTCGACCGGCGATCCGCCCCCTGATAGTGCTATCGCTCGTATTGTCAATAGCCGGCACCTGGGCGGCAAGCGCGCGCGTACACGCGGGAGGCTTGGGCCCGATCAGCACCACCCTTGCGTATCCGGTGCCACCACTTCTGGCATCTGCCGCAGCCGTGCTGGATGCGAATACCGGACAGTGGCTCCGGCTCTACAATGCAGACTCGCAGCTGCCGATGGCCAGCACGACCAAGATCATGACCGCCTTGCTTGCCATCGAGCATGGGCACCTACAGGACATGGTGAAGGTGAGCAGGGCAGCCGCCACGGTTGGACAGTCAACCATGGGACTGGTACAAGGCGAGCAACTGAACATGGTTGACCTGTTGTACGGCCTGCTCATCCCCTCGGGAAATGACGCGGCGATTGCCATAGCTGAGCACGTCGGCGGGTCGGTCCCGGCATTTGTAGCCGAAATGAACGCGCGAGCGCGCCAGTTGGGGCTCACGCACACGCACTACACTAACCCGTACGGCTTCTCCGATACTGCAGACGGTGATGACCCGAACCACTACACCTCCGCACGCGACCTCGTGACCTTGGCGCGCGTGGCGATGAAGCAACCGCTGTTCAGGAAGATAGTCGACACAGCCACGTATGTGGTGCCCAAGACCAGCCATAATCGCGAGCACGATCTAGCCACCGTCAATTTCTTTATCCAGTGGTATCCCGGAGCCGACGGCGTAAAGCCCGGGTGGACGACCGGTGCGGGGGACTGCCAGGTGCTCGACGTGCAGCGCGACGGCCGCCATCTCATCGCGGCAATCCTGCATACCGCCAACGTCTACACCGACGCCAGAGACCTCCTGAACTTCGCGCTCGGTGACTTCACCTGGCACCCATCAGGCCTTGCCGGCGACACGCCTGACCAGCTGGTCATCGCCGGCACCGCGCACAACCCGGTGTGGTATTTCCCCTCGTCTGGCCATGAAGTAGCAGGCCCCTTCCTGGCCTACTACAAGTCACATGGGGGCTACAGCGTGGCGGGTGCACCCCAGACCGAGACGCTGGAACTCGGGGGCGAGACCACGCAATTCTTTGCCAACCAGGTGCTGACTCTAGACGCCACCACACAGGTGGTCCTCCCCGAACCGCTGGGATTTTCAGCCCTGCCGGGCATAGGCTGGCTCAAGCGCGCGGCCAAAGTGCCGAACACCACGACGCAACGCTACTACCCCCAGACCGGCCACACCGTAACCAACAGATTTCTGACGTTCTACCTGAGTCTTGGCGGTCCCGCCGCGCTCGGCTACCCGATCTCGGAGAAGCAGGAAGAGAACGGGATACTGGTACAGTACTTCGAGGATGGCGAGCTGATCTGGCATGCCCAGCCCGACTTGTACCACGGCTACGTCAGCGTCGCCCCATTGGGCATGCGCAGCCTGGCCGGTTTGGGACTCATGACCGGGAGCAATCTGCCCGCGCTACACGCGCCCTACGCCCTGCCCACCGCTACGGCCGCTCCCGACGCCACGCCCACCACCATCGGCAACTTCGCAACCGCGCCGGCCAGTACGGCCGCGACGACGTCACCGGCCCACGGCTCATCGTCACCCACACCTGGGTCCGACGTGACCATCATGGGAGCCGCCTCGCCAACATCGTCTCCTCCAGTACCTACGACCACAGCCACCGCGACGCCCAGCGCGATGCCCATGCCCGCATCAACAGCCACGGCCATCGCGGCGGCGTCAATGTCCGCCACGCCAAGCGCAAGCATGCCATCACCCACAATGGTTGCCACGACGCGTCCCTCCGCAACCGCGAGCCCAACCGCCGTGCCAGGGGTCGACACGCCCATCGCCCCGGTCGGGTGACGCGACCGGCAGGACCATACCGGAGTGCCGGGCGCGCCTGGATTCCGCAATCGTGGCCACGGACCACCCGGGGGCGCGAGCATCCTGCTCGCCTTGATCGTCCTCATGACTGCCCACATCGCCTCGAAATCGCAACAACGTCGGATCACGTTATTTAGGCGCCCCCCGCCTGTCGAACCAATTGCAAGCCAGGTGCATGCCCGCTATACTTCTATGGCAGGAACACGCACCCGTAGCTCAATGGATAGAGCATTAGATTGCGGATCTAAAGGTTTGGCGTTCGAGTCGCCACGGGTGTACCAGAGCAGCAGGGGCCTCAGCCGAGGTCCCTTTTTCATGGCATGCAACGCCTGATGTAGCGCCCCGCTCGGATGTTGCATGAGCAGCCCGCCGACGGCATTGGCCATACGTTGCCGGCCGGCGTCGTCGATGTGCTGGTAGATCTCCTGCGTAACACCCGGCGTGCTGTGGCCCAGCACCTCCGACGCGGCGCGCTTTGCCTGGCCGGCTGCCAGCGCCAGAGTCGCGGAGGTGCGAGGAGTGCAATGCAGATTCACATTGGGCAGGTTGGCTCTCTAGACCAGCGCCAGCTCAAGCAGCCGTGTTCAGCGATGCGGGGTGAGCTTCGCAGCAGGGGCAGTGGTACGAGTCGGCGGTATCACGGGCGCCCCAGCCCACCTGAGCGTGGTGCACGATGCGCTGCCTTCAGCGAGCACCAGGTAGCCGGCGACCACCGAGCTCGAGGCCCTGGGCCGAACTTTCGACCCCCTGTTGCATTCCGTAGCGAGTTCAGCTATTCTATCGGAGTGCGTTTGCCCGAATGACCCGAAACGGTTGGGCCATTCGGCGGTGACTGGGGAGGTATGATGGCGGGGAGGCGACTGCTTGCTAGCCTGGTCACCTCGTCCCTGCTGCTTCTTCCGTTCGTTGCCTTCGCGTCCACTCCGCTTCCCGCCCGTGCCGCCCAGGCTGGACGCCAATCCGCGAGCCTTTGCCCCGGCGTTGTCTGGCCCGCTATCGCCTCGACCCAGGCCGGCCACCCGTACCTTTCGGTCGCCTATGACGCGCTCTCACAGGATCGAGCGAACTATGCCGGACTTGGACCGCTGCGCCAAAGCCCAACCCTGAGCGCCATCGCCGAGGCGCATTCCGCCTATATGGCCTCGATCGGCACGTGGTCCGATGCCGATCCTGCCGGCAACATCCTCGAGCGTGTTCGTGCCGCGGGCCTCGGCGCCATCTACGCCGGGCAGAACGTGGTAGTGGCCAGTGGCGAGACCGTGCAGGACGCTATCGCTCAGGGCGAGGCGTTCTTTGCCCACGAAGCTACCACTGGCGGGCCGCACTGGGACAACATCACCAACCCTAACCACCACTTCGTCGGCATCGGCATCGCGCTGTTCGGATCGCCCGGAAACTACAACCTGTACCTCACGCAGGTCTTCTCCGACGCGGGCATCTGCGATGGCACCTCCTATTCCAATACTGCCACGGTCAATGCCGCAGCCATCACACCCAAGGTGGGAAGCATCGTCACGCCAGCCGTCGATCCCCTAAACCTTCGCGCCGAGCCGGCCGGACAGGTAATCGGCACGCTCCGGATCGGCGACAAGCTCAAGGTCTATGCGGTGCAGGGCTGCTGGGCGCAGGTAAAGTCGGCACAAACGCAGCTATACGGCTGGGTGTACATCCCGCTGCTCAGCGCCTCGTAAGCCGCGCCTAAGGGCTACGTCTGGCCATCCGCGTCAGCACTCGAATATGCGCAGGGCCAGGCCAGTAGCCAGCTTGGGATAGAAGTACGTGGACTTCTGCGGCATAACTGCTCCCGCCCGCGCCACGTCAAGCAATTGGCTTACCGGCGTGGGCGCCAGCAAGAGCGCAAGCTGCTCGGTCCCTCGCTCCACCGCCCGTGCTGCCTCCCGAACGTCACGCGTGTAGGTGATATTCGTCTGCCGCTCCACTTGACCGCCCGTTATGCCAAGGCATCGGTCTAGCAGCAACGCTTGCGACAGCCACACGTCCAGATTGCTCAGCTCGGCTGCCGGCGGCGTACCTGCAAGCGACACGTCGCGCAGCCGGAGCAACAGGACGTGCCCAGGTTCCACGCCCAGCAAGGCAAATCGGTGGTCACTGCTCGCATCGGCGCTACCAGATACATCTAGGAGACCTTCGACAAGCTCCGGCAGTTCGCCGACGTCGGCAGGCAGCTCATGCACCGAGATCTCGAAGTAACGCCGCAGCGCTTCCGGCAGCTTATCTAGTCGCTCGGGAGCAATACCGTGCACCATCCGATGCGTCGGCAGCACGATGAGGCCGGGATCGTCTACCGCTGTCAAAGCCATCATCACGTAGTCTCGGGGGCCGACGTCGCGCGGGCCACTCTCGAACAGCAGCTCATCGCGGTACGCCAGCGCCGTCTCGTAGCGGTGATGGCCGTCGGCTATGAACAGCGGGTGCTCGGCCATGGCTCGGCGTATCGTGTCCACGGGTTGCCGGGCGGTGATCGCCACAATACTATGCTGCACGCCGGCATCGTCAACAGCCACCTGCTCTTCCAGTGGCTCACCTTGCATGGCCAGATCGAGCGCGCGCGCCACGTGGCGGCCGTGGTCCTCGTACAGTGCCCAGATGGGGCTCACATTCGCGTTGATCGCCCGCAGTAGGGCCAGCCGCTCTGCTCTCGGTGCGGCTAGGGTGCGCTCATGTGGCAGAATGCTTCCACTGCTCCAAGCGGACAACCTCACCGCCGCGACGATGCTCTGTCGCGTATACGAAGTTCCTCGGTAGGCGAATGACTGCCGATACAAGTACAGTGCCGGCTCGCTATCCTTTCGCAGCACGCCATCGTGAATCCAGGTCTGCAACGTGGCCTTCGCCCGTCCGTGGCGGAGCATCTCGCCTTCATGATTTGCCGGGTCGCCGGCCTCAGGCGCGGTCAACTCGAGGCGAATGATATTGAAGGGACTCCGCCCGTACAACTCTTGCTGCTGGGCTCGCAAAATGACGTCGTACGGCGGCGAAATGAGCGACGCCAGATCGCCGGCACGCGCCGTGTCATATCTCCAAGCACGAAACGGACGTATCTCTGGCATGGTCATCCCCCTGTTGCTGAACTGCTCTGCGCTGCACCGAAGGCACGCGTGGTGCCACGGCTCTACTGTACCAGCGTGGAGGCTGATCTGACGAACGGCAACAGATCGGTCAAGGGTTTGATGGCCCTCTGTGCCTCATTCAGGAGATTAGTTTGGTCCAAGGTGCAATTCAGACGGCGTTGCCTCTACCATGGCGCCGCGACCGGAGCCTCGCCAATCGGCGCCGGCTGCCTCCACACAGCTCACCTCGCAGCCAGAAGGCGCTCGGCAACCTGCACAAACGTCTCGATGTGGAAAGGCTTTGACACGAGCTCCGTCAGCGGGTCGTTCACCGGCTTGCGATACTCAGTGACCTCGAACAGTGCCGCCGTACACAGCATCACCGGTAGCGCAGCCAGCTTCGGATCGGACCGAATGGCCTGCAACAAGCCAAAGCCGTCTCCATCCGGCAGCATCACGTCCAGGATTACGAGCCGTATCGGTCGCTCCCCGAGGAGCTTAATTGCATCGTCTATCCGCTCGCAACACACGGCCCCATGGCCAAGTTCTCGAATGACCTCCTCGATCAGGTCCACACAGCCCTGATCGTCTTCCACGACCAGCACGTCGGCCACCGACAATTCGCCGTCCATATCCATTCATCTCAACAGACGCGAGTTAGCGCAATCCCTAAATGAAATAGTATCGCAGTCCAAGGAAAGGCGATACGACCCCTTCGCTCAATTCCGCGGGGTATGGGAACATACATGCGAAGGATCCCCAACCGGGAGCAAACTAGGCAAGTCAATGCGCATCGGGTAATAAACACTACAGAGGCGGCGAGCGCCGGCCTGCGGTGTGCTATGTCGCCCGGCAACCTGCAGAAAGGTCAGCACATGTCGACGTCGGTACAAGACCAGGCCAAAGCCTCGCCGTCCGCGGAGCGCATCGCTCCGCCGTGCGCCATAGTGATTTTCGGCGCCTCCGGCGATCTCACCAACCGTAAACTGCTGCCGGCACTCTACAATCTGGCCATGGGTGGCCTGCTGTCCGACAGAACCGCGATCATCGGCTTCGGCCGCCAACCGATGACCGACGACGAGTTCCGCGAGAGCATTCGCATCGGAATCGACCGCTACTCCAGGACGCGCCCTGTTCGCGCCGAAGTGTGGACTGCCCTGGCTCCGCGCCTCTCGTACCATCAGGGCTCCTACGACGACCCAGATGCCTTCGGCCGGCTGCGCGAGCGGCTCTTTGAAATCGAGCACTCATGCCAGACCGGCGGTAACTACCTGTTCTACGTCGCAACACCGCCAAGCCTGTTCCCCATCATCGTGCAACAGCTCGGAACCGCCGGGCTCGCTCGACGGGGCGAAGACGACACCTGCTGGTCGCGCATCGTCGTTGAGAAGCCGTTTGGGCACGACCTCAAGTCTGCCCGCGATCTGAATCGGCTGATGCAGAGTGTGTTTGACGAGCACCAGATTTACCGCATCGACCACTACCTGGGTAAAGAGACCGTACAAAACATCCTGGCCTTCCGCTTTGCCAATAGGCTGTGGGAGCCGGTCTGGAGCTCGCAGCACATCGACCACGTGCAGATCACCGTGGCCGAGAGTATCGGCATCGAGAACCGTGCCAGCTACTACGAGCAGTCAGGCGCGCTCCGCGACGTAGTGCAAAACCACATGCTGCAGGTGCTGGCCCTCATCGCCATGGAGGCTCCAGTGACGTTCGAGGCCGAGGCAGTGCGCGATGAGAAGGTAAAGGTGCTCAAGGCCCTTCACGCGTTCCATCACAATCACCTGGAGGCCGACGCCGTGCGCGGGCAGTACAGTCCGGGGCCAATCGAGGGCGCGCTGGTGCGTGGCTACAGTCAGGAGCTGGGGGTCGACCCGCGCTCGCGCACCGAGACTTTCGTCGCTATGAAAGTCGGAATCGACAACTGGCGCTGGGCCGGCACGCCGTTCTACCTCCGGCACGGGAAGCGCCTGCCGAAGCGCGTGTCGGAGGTGGCCGTGCAGTTCAAGCGCGCTCCGCACTTGCCCTTCGCCGTCTCCGGAACGAAGGCGCTCGAGCCCGACCAGCTCATTGTCCGACTGCAACCTGACGAGGGCATTGTCCTCCGCTTCGGCGCGAAGCAGCCCGGGCCCGAGATGTTGCTGCGATCGGTCGACATGGAGTTCAAGTACGAGGCCTCATTCTCTATGGCGTCTCCCGACGCCTATGAACGCCTCATTCTTGACTGTGCGCTCGGTGAGCGCACGCTCTTCACACGCGCCGACGAAGTCGAGCTGTCGTGGGCGTTCGTCGACCAACTGCTGAACAGCTGGGCGACCGACGACGAGGAGGTGCCGCCATACACGGCCGGGACCTGGGGCCCCCGCGCGGCGGCTGACTTGCTGGCTCGCGACGATCGCCGGTGGCACAATCCGTGACCCCTGGTACCGCAGCCGGCGGCGGTGACAAACCATTCGTAGTACTGGTCCGGCACGGCGAGACGGAGTGGAGCAAGAGCCAACGCCACACGGGGAGAAGCGACATACCTCTGTCCTCGCACGGCCGGGTCATGGCCGAACGCGTGGGCGTTGCCCTGCGCAACTGGCAGTTCAGCCGCGTACTCACGAGCCCGCTGACACGCGCCCTTGACACGTGCCGGATTGCTGGCTTCGGCGACCGTGCCGAGGTGCGCGGCGATCTCAGGGAATGGGACTACGGCGCCTACGATGGTCTGACTAGTGGCCAAATCCGGATGGAACAGCCTGGATGGACCGTTTGGCGCGGCCCCATCCCAAACGGGGAGAGCATCGACGAGGTGGGCAGGCGCTGCTGCAGCGTGGTCGCGGATCTGCGAGCCTCGCAGGGAACCACTGCCGTATTCTCACATGGACATGCCCTGCGCATCCTGGCTGCATGCTGGCTCGATCTGCCCTACGTCGACGGCCGCCTGTTCCTGCTCGACGCCGGTGCCATAAGCATTCTGGGCTACGAGCACGAGCAGCCCGTCCTCACACTGTGGAACAGCACAGCGCACTTAAGCACGAGCAACGATACAATTCCGGGCCCTTAGGGACAGACCTCACTCCTCTGTGTCAAGGAGGATTGTCACCGGCCCATCGTTGGCAATCTCCACCAGCATGTGCGCGCCGAACTCGCCGGTTTCCACCGCGAAGTCCTGCCCTCGAAGCCGCTCAATGACGTATCGATACAGGCTTCGCCCTGTTTCCGGGTCGGCCGCGTCGATAAAACTGGGCCGGCGTCCCTTGCGCGTGTCCGCGAGCAGGGTGAACTGCGAGACTACGAGAAGCGCTCCAGCTGCTTGCCGGATGTCGCGGTTCATCTTGCCCTGCTCGTCCGCAAACACCCGCAAGCCCACTATCTTGTCGACCAGCTTGTCGGCCCGGCTTTCGTCGTCGCCACGTGCCACGCCGAGCAACACCACGAATCCATGCCCAATGCGCCGCGTCGCCACCGGCTCGGCACGGTTGCCGTCGGCGTACACGTGCACAGCCCCCTGGGCCACGCGTTGCAGTACTGCTTTCGTAGGCAGTTCCCTCCTGACCACAAAGTATAGCCGACATCACCAGTCGCCTTTTGTGCCGGCCATCCGGTACGCTCTTATCAACGATGCCGCACCAGCCATGGAGTCGAGTATGGCCCGCCGCAGGAAGCGATTCTTGACCGAACCCACGGAAGAGCGGCAGCCCGCGGGGACGAGCTGGTCGCCCGACCACCCCAAGGTGCTGGAGACGCTGGCCGTCGCCAAAGTGGTGCAGTGCCGGCCTATCATGTGGGGGTCAAACGGCACGTTTCTCGTGACGCTCGACGGCGGCGAGGAGCTGGGCCAGAGCCACGCCGTGTACAAACCGCGACGGGGAGAGGCCCCGCTGTGGGATTTCCCCCATGGCACGCTGCACCGGCGCGAAGTGGCTACCTTCTTGGTCAGCGAATGCCTGGGATGGTCGCTCGTTCCTGCCACGGTGATTCGCGATGGCCCGTTTGGCGTGGGCTCCGTGCAGCTTTTCATCGAACACGATCCGGCGAACTACTTCTCCGCGCCTGCCAAGCGCGATCGCGAGGCCTCCCAGCAAATTGCCCTGCTCGATGTCGTGCTCAACAATGCCGATCGTAAGGCCGAGCACTGCATACAGGACCTAGCAGGCCGCACCTGGGCAATCGACCACGGCCTGACTTTCCATGTCGAGCCGAAATTGCGCACCGTAATCTGGGATTTTGCAGGCGACCGCATTCGTCAAGACCTGCTGGATGACCTCGAAAACCTGCGCCAGGCGTTTGAGGATCCCGGGTCACTTCGCTCGGCGCTGTGCGGTCTCGTGACCCAGAACGAGGTTGATGCAGTGTATCGCCGGCTCAAATGGCTGTTGCGCAACCGTATATATCCCGACCCCGGCAAAGATCGACGTGCCTCCCCCTGGGCCAATTGGTGGCCGTGAGCGTTTGCAGCACGCGCAAACAGTAACCTGCCTCGCTCAGCGCCGAAGCCGCGTCGTAGGGACGGCAGAGATTGACCCCCGTGTCTGTCCTTTCCGCCGCTGCCCTCGCCCCGACCACATGAACTGCACCCCTTGACCCACGAAGTCTCGCAATGCAGGTCCGCGTACGTTACCATAGCGGAAGTCAACGTGGGTGGCACGACCAGAGGCTGTCTGGCTCGTTGAGACCGGGTTTTATCCCAAGGGTCCTCGTCTCTAGCGGTTGGTGATTTGCGCATGGTAGGAATCGGCCCCCAAGCCTGGCTTTCGCCTGAGGCATCGGCGATACCTTCCGGCTACCTTCCAGACTCGCCCAGCCTGGTCCGCGAGCTCGTGTGGCGACGCGGCTACACCGTGCAGCGCGATGCGGACCGCTTTCTCAATCCAGTCGCATATCCCCTGCCGGCCGCGGGTGCCTATGCGGCGCTCGCCGTCGCTGCGGAGCGCATTGAGCAAGCCATTCGGCGCGGCGAACCCATGTGCGTGTGGGGCGATTTCGATGCGGATGGTCAAGCCGCGACGGCCGTCCTGGTTGGCGGTCTGCGTAGGCTGGGCGCGCAGGTCGAGTTCTACATACCCAACCGGACGACCGATTCACACGGCCTCAATGCTGCTGGACTCGAGTCGCTTGCAGCCGCTGGGTGCTGTCTCCTCATTACCTGCGATTGTGGCACTAACGACGTGGCAATGGTACGGCACGCCCACGAGCTGGGCATCGACGTCGTCATTACCGACCACCACCAGCAAACGCGAGAAATCCCTGCAGCTGTCGCACTCTTCAATTCGTCGCTCGTAGACCGGCACGACCCCATATGGGGCGTGCCGGGTGTCGCGGTGGCGTTTCTGGTCATTCGCGAGCTCGGCGCTCGTTTCGGCTCGGAGGACATTGCCGCTGCTGAGCTCGATCTGGTTGCGCTGGGTATCATTGCCGATCTCGCGCCACACTCAGAAGCTAACCGCACCCTGCTCGCCCAAGGTTTGCCGCGGCTGTGGCGTAGGCCACGCCCGGGCGTGCGCGCCCTCCTCGATCTCGTCGGCGCGCCGTGCGAATCGCTGGACACCTCTCGAATCAGCTACAAACTCGCTCCGCTGCTCAACGCCGCGGGCCGCCTGGCCAGTGCCAGCCTGGGGGTCGAGCTATTGCTGGCCGCGGATGACTCGACGGCCGCGGCAATGGCAGCGCGGCTGCAGGCACTCAACCAGGAGCGCCAGCACCTGGCCGAGCTGCTCGAAGCCGACATTGAGCGCAAGATTCAGCCATGGATGCTCGAGAGCCCCGTGCTGTTCGTCACCGGAGAGTCCTGGCACACCGGCCTCATAGGCCCTGCCGCCAGCCGCTACGCTTCGCGGTTTTCCCGGCCGGCAGCGATTGTCACCACCATTCCTGGCGGTTCCACCGCGCGTGGCTCCGTCAGAAGCCATGGAGATTACGACGTGCTGGCGGCACTGGGAGCACAATCCCACCTGCTGTTGGAATGGGGTGGTCATCCCGGTGCGGCAGGCTTCTCGTTGGATGTCTCCAATCTCGAAGCATTTCAAACCGGCTTCGCAGCCACCATCGGATCGCTTTCCGAGCACAGCAGAAATCCCGCATTGACGATCGACGCCATCGTGCCGTGGTCATCGATCCGTGCGACCGACCTTGGCACGAACTCGCTTTACGGCGCCGTTGCGGCCTTGGCGCCGTTTGCCGAGGGTAATCCCCCGCCCGTGCTGGCCAGCAGGGACCTGGCGTTCGTCTCCAAGCGAGCATTCGGGAAGGACGGCGCCTACGCCGATATCACGTTCTCAGACACAGGAGGCGCCGAACGCACGGTAAAATGGTGGCACCACGACCGTGCCTGGCTGCCGACTGGTAGATACGATGTGGCATATACCATGACAGCCGATGAATGGCAGGGTCGAACTAAGGTCCGGTTGACGCTGGTCGCCGCGCGGCCCGCGTCAGCATCGTAGCAAGGTGTAGCTCAAACGATAGGTTGGTGGTGACGTGATTGTGATGAAATTCGGCGGTTCGTCTCTGGCGACCGGCGAACGCATTCGGTACGCGGCGGATCTCATACTGCGCTACCAGGATCGGACTCCGGTAGTCATCGTCTCAGCCATGGGAGGCGCCACGGACGCGCTGATCGGCCTTGCGCGGCTATCGCTCCAGGGGCGCAAAGTGCTTTCGTCAGTAGAGGAGCATCTCGAAACGCTGCGCGAGCGGCACCTAACGGCGCTGGCAGAGGTCGCCCCAAACGCCGACCCCAGCTTGCACGAATGCCTCGAAGGCGCGTTCGTGGAGCTGCGCGAGATCTGCACGGGGATCGCGCTCCTGGGCGAGCTCTCACCCCGATCGATCGACGCGGTCAGCGCCTATGGCGAAAAACTGTCGGCCCCAATCGTCGCGGCCGCGCTCGTGGCGCGAGGCCATCGAGCCACGTCTCTGAGTGCCGAGGAGTTGCTGCTCACCGATGCGAACCATGGCAATGCCCGCGTCTTCGTGCCCGCCAGCCGCGTGCGCTCGCGCGACCGGCTGCTCCCGCTCATCGAAGCGGGCATAATCCCGGTGATTACCGGCTTCATAGGCGCGACCGAGGATGGCATTACCACCACACTTGGTCGCAACGCGTCAGACTACTCTGCAGCCATGTTTGGCGCGCTGCTGGGGGCCGACGAGATCTGGAAATGGACAGACGCCGACGGCATTCTCAGCGCGGATCCGCGTGCCGTGCCGGAAGCACAGCCCTTGCCGGTGCTCTCTTACGGCGAAGCCGCGGAGCTTGCGTACTTCGGCAGCAGGGTGCTCCATCCGGCAGCCATCGTACCCGCTGTGGAAGCCGGTATCCCCGTGCGCATCGTCAACACGTTCAATCCCGATCATCCAGGCACTGTCTTGGTCAAAGAGCCGCAAGCGACGCCGCACGCCGTCAAGGCGGTGACCGTCATTCGCAACCAGGCCTTGGTAACCGTGCAAGGGGTCGGACTGCTAGGCGTCATCGGCGCCGCGGCACGGGTCTTCGGCGCCGTGGCCGAGGCCCACACCAATGTGCTCATGATTTCGCAGTCCTCATCCGAGTGCAACATCTGCTTCGTCATCCCCGAAGCCGACGTGGAGCGCACACAAGTCGTCTTGAACCAGCGTCTGGCGGAGATGCTCAGCCGGCGTGAGGTAGACGCTGTAGCGGTGCGAAAGCCCGTGGCGATTATTACCGTGGTAGGCTCCGGAATGTCGGGCACGCCGGGCATCGCCGGGCGCCTCTTTAGCTGCCTGGGTGCCAATTCCATTAACATTGATGCAATTGCTCAAGGCTCGAACGATGTGAACATCTCACTCGTCGTCGACGACGAGCAGGCGCTGGCGGCGGTTCGAGCCGCACACCGAGAGTTTGTGGAGGACAATCATCGTGCCTGACCGTATTCCCGCCGCTGTGCTCGGCGCCACCGGCATGGTGGGACAGTACTTCGTTAGCCTGCTAGCCAATCACCCCTGGTTCAGGCTCGAGGCATTGGTTGCCTCAGACCGTTCAGCCGGCAAGCGCTACGCCCAGGCATGCCGCTGGCTGCTAGGCTCGGACATGCCGGATATCGCGGCAGGTCTCGAAGTGCTGCCGCTCGGATCCGATCTTGCTGCTGGAGTCGTCTTCTCCGCCCTGCCCTCGAACATCGCCGGACCCGTGGAGGAAGATTACGCCCGAAGAGGTCACCACGTCTTCAGCAATGCCGCCAACCACCGCATGGACCCGCTGGTACCGCTCCTGATCCCTGAAGTGAACCACCAGCATGCCGCCATCCTGCAGGAGCAGCGCCGCCAGAAAGGCTGGACCGGCTCTATTGTCACCAACCCGAACTGCAGCGCCGCCGTCATGGTAACGGCCCTGCACCCGCTGCACCAAGCATTCGGCGTGAAAAAAGTGCTCGTCACGACCATGCAGGCCATGTCTGGCGCGGGCTATCCTGGCCTGTCTGCCCTCGACATGCTCGACAACGCGCTGCCCTACATCGGCGGTGAAGAAGGCAAGTTGGAATCTGAGCCCGCCAAGATGCTCGGCACGTACGAAGATGGCGCCATACGCTATGCCGGCATAGCGGTCAGCGCGCACTGCAACCGGGTCATGACGCGCGATGGACACCTCGAGTGCGTCTCCGTGACCCTAGGTGCAGCACCGTCGCTGGACGACATTGCCGAGACATTTCGCTCCTACACGAGCCTGCCCCAGCAGCTCAACCTGCCGACCGCTCCCCAGCCGCCGATCGTGTTACGTACCGAGCCCGACCGTCCCCAAACCAGGCTCGATCGCGACACGGGAAAAGGCATGGCGGTCACGGTTGGCCGGCTCCGCGAATGCCCGCTCCTGGGCATCAAATTCGTATGCTTGGGCAGCAACACTATGCGAGGCGCCGCGGGTGGCTCCGTGCTCAACGCCGAACTATTGAAGGCGCAAGGCCTTATCTACTGACCAACGAATGCTAGGCAGGAGTTTGGTGCCCGGTCCGGCACGCCTGGCGGTAATCATATGGAGACGCTGTTCGACTTGAGACCCCGGGATTTATCCATTTGCCCGCACAGGGCAAATCATCAGATCCAGGTGGCCGCTTGGGGAGCCTCACTGCTCGCCCAGCGCGGCTTTCAATCCGCTTCCCCGAGGCACCGTTGGCAAAGCTATAACCTTTTGGACTTGAGCGGTACTACGCCAAGCACGAGTTCACGGCGCAGTACATGCTATCGGCGAGCGACAGCGAATCGTGCTCGATCGGCGATCTCCTGGCGTTCGAGCCCAATGCGACCGAGCACTTTCACGCGCTATGGCTCGGCTACACGGAGACCAGAGGCGCGCCGTGGCTGCGCGCAGAGATCGCGCAGCTGTACGGTAGCATCGACCTCGACCAAGTCGTCGTTCACACCGGCGCCGAAGAAGCGCTATTCACGTTCTACCATGCGGTTGTCGGGCCGGGCGACCACGCCATCGTGCAGACGCCCTGCTACCAGTCCGCGCTGACTATCCCGCGGAGCACCGGATGCGAGGTCACGGCGTGGCAGTGCCGGTACGAGCGCGGTTGGGAGCCCGATCTGGACGAGCTCGATCGCGCGTTCAAGCCCAACACGTGGTGTAAAACACAGATGCTCTTGTTCAACCCGTTCAAGCGCACCAAGTACCTGCTCTACACAACCCAAACGATCGCCGCCTCTGGTAGCAGCCTGCTCAAAGCCTCCGACCGTTATAATGCGACCGCCAAGCGCCGAGCCATGATGGTCACACTCCGCGACGAGCAGTTCACCGTCGCCATCGAGCCGTTCTCCATCGGCCAACGCGGAACGGGCAAATGGATGAGCCATCTTGCTGTCGAGGCCAACGGCCGGTTTCTACCCAGTCACGATGGCTCGGTGGAAGTCACCTTGGGCTTTCGTCGAGGCTTGAGCGCGTCGCAGCTTGGCTGGAGGCTCGTGTTCTACGTCGTCGAAGCAGGCGCCGCTGCCGACGCTCTGTGGGGCCGCGTCATTTTCGTGTTCGGCCTGAGCCTGGCCATCATCCTCGGCGTCGCCGGCATCCCCTGGTCGCTCGTCGCATACTTCCAGGGCATGCGCCAGGCCGCCAAGGACTGGGATCAAGTGCTGGAAGCCGCACGAACGGCCCTCGCCAGCCACACCGTCGAGCGCATCTAATGGCGTGTCAACGACGAAACGTCCCACGCACGCGACCGCAGTCGCCCATGCGCTGCCATGACATCACAATGTCAGGCTAGGTCCCGCGCGCACCTACGCCGCGTCGAAGACCTGCATCAGTAGCCCGGCCCGCTCAATCCCACTCTCGCCCTGTCAAAATACCGGCGACAACCACCACGACCGCGAGCACGCCCATGGTCCTCGACATGTCGTTGAGCACCTGCCCTACCAGGCCTACGGCAATAATGGGCGGAATCGTAATCGCCGCGCCAAGGGCCAGCTGCAAGGCAAAAACACGCCCCCGCAGGTCCACGTCGGCACGCTCCTGGACGATTGTCTGCGCCGGTGCATTGAGCAATGACGCTGCCACACCCAGCACGAAGCTGATCGGAATGGTCATGAGTGAAGCGCCGAGGGTCCGGCTCACGTGCCAATTGCTCAAGAGCACGCCGGTAACATTGGGAAGAATCGCCAAAGCGCCTATCGCGAGGCCCATGGCAATAGTGGCCCAAGCGGCGACCCGATGCTTGGGTAGTCTGTGAACGAAGCGGTCGATCAGCACCAGGCCAAGACCCAGGCCCACACCGGCAGGCGCAATGAGAATAATCATGGCATTCGTCGTGCCCGTGCCGAGTAATTGCTGCACATACTTCGGGCCAAGCTGCGTGAGCACCAGCAGTATCGCGGGCGCCAGACTGAGCTGGATCATCGCTACACCCAGCCGTACATCCTTTGCCAGCACCATGCTGACTTCCACCATCTCACGGAACATCTGAATCGCCGCGTGACCTAGACTTTCACTCGCGACCTCTCGCCGCCGGCGTGTGATTGCCGGTAGCGGCACGAGCACGACCGCGGCGATTGCCAGCATGATTACACCCACAAGGAAGGTCCTGCTAATGCCTACACCGGGTAGCGCCACGAGCGTTGGTCCCAGCAGGAAACCAACCACCTGCGAGGAAAGAAAGGTAATCTGGAAAAGCGCATTCGCCGACATGAGTTGGTGCTTTTCCACCAGAAGCGGAATCGTAGCCGTCTCCGCGGGCTGGAAAGGCTGATTCACGACAGCAACACAGAAAGTGATCGCGTACAGCGCTCCGACATTGTTGACAAAAGCCAGGTACCCAAGACAACCGACCGCACGGACCGCGTTACTCCAGACAAGAATCGCACGCTTGCTGAAACGATCGGTCAGTATCCCTGATAAGCCTGCAAACAAGATCGTGGGGATCTGCACCATGAGAATGCCGAAACCCAGACCCAGCGTGCTGTTGGTCAGATGCCCTATTTGCACAAATAGCGCCCACCAGATCATGTTCTGCGCGGTCTGCGAGAACGCCTGCGCCAGCCACAACCGGCGAAACGCCGCGTTAACGAGCACAGAGACGATCCCCGCCGCCGACTCGGTAGGCACCACTTTGGGATCGATCTCTCCCGTGCCGATAGGACCGCTACGCGTATCGATGCGGCGCGTGATCGAGGCGGGATCCACCTGGGGCGGTCTGGCACGTCTCATGCTGGTACTGCCTCGCAATCGCCGTGGCCGTCCTCGGCAACACGCCGCAGTAACGCATAATGCCGTCCTGCCACGGCATCCAGGCTATGCTGTTCTGCCACCTTCCGACCTTCGGCACCCATCGCTCCCCCTCGCGCAGGCGCCTGCAGCAGGCGGACTAGCCCGCTGGCAAACTCCTCCACGTCGCCCGGTGCCGCCAAGTACCCGTTCATCCCGTCTGCTACAAGCTCGGGCAAGGCCCGCGCCCGCGCCGCAACGACCGGCAGACCCGTGGCCATAGCCTCGAGCGTCGAGATGCTCTGGAGCTCGACCGCGCTCGTCATGCAGTAGACGTCGGCAGCTTGATATAACTTGGGCAGCTTCTCGACCGGCAAGTACCCTGGAAACGTCACGCGGCAGGCAATGCCAAGCTCCTCCACCAACCGCAGCAATCGCGGCTTGTCCGTGCCTTCGCCACCCACCACCAGCTGGGCATCGACAGCGGCCAGCGCCCGTGCGCCCGCTCGCAGCCAGGTGCCCATGTCCTTCTCTGCATCTAGCCGGCCCGTGTACAGCACGATCGGCTTGTCCGGCAGTCCCAGATCCCGCCGCGCCGCGGATCTATCATGTACCGGCGCAAAGCGCACCACGTCGATGCCGTTGGAGATCACTTCCACCGGATGTCGCACTCCCATGCCGCTGAGCAGCCCCGCCGCGGTGTGGGTGGGAGTGCAGATCGCGGTAGCACGGGCCAGAAACCAGCCAAGGTAGCGCCGGAACGCCCCAACCGCCAATGGGTACAGCTGGTGTCGCCGCAGTCCGTAGAGCGAGCACTCTGGAATAGTGTGATTCACCGCCACGACCGGCACGTCCATGCGCAGGGCGGTGAGCATCGCGGCAAAGCCAATCGGGAACGGGTGGTGCACCTGCAGCACCTGCGGCTGGAAATCATGAAGCGCTGCGCGCACTCGATCGAGGCGCGCCGTCGCGCGCATCTCATAGCCGAACGGCATGGGTACCGTCGGCATGTGCCACACAGCGACCTCGCCCGTGTGCTCAATCAACTCCTCGCCGGTCGCACTGGGCGCGATGACACGCACGTCGTGCCCGCGAGCGGCGAGGAAGGCAGAAAAGTTGTCGATGAAGGTAGCAGGACCACCAATCCACGGACTATGGAAGTCGGTGGCGATAGCGATTCTCACCGACCCATCGCCACGCGCAAGGGTGTCGGCTCGTTCAACTCCTTTGACTCATCTTCCGTCGCCTGCGCCGCAAGGGTGGCACTGCGCTCCTTCTCAATGCGTTTCCGCTCACGCAGGTACCGGTAGTCGGATAGCGAGCTGAGCACAAACAGCCGATCGAACTTGTAATTGAACGAGGGGTGCAGATAGCAAAGATTCCGGCAGCCGTCGCAGAAACCGAACCGGCCAACCTCATCTTGCATCTGCTTCCACTTGTTCGACCGGAAGAGCTTCGGGAAGTTCTGGTCGAGTGGAATCTTGGTGGTGACCTGGTGATAGCACGGATACAGCACGTACCCATCAGGCGAAATCACGATCACGGCGTTGGCGGCGCGGCATCGCGGCTTGCTCTTCACGTTGCCCGTAGCAAATACCTGCGTTTCTGCCGTATTGACGTACACGTTCTTCGCGCGTGCCATTCTCTCGGCTGCCCGGACGTTGCTCAGGTCGACGTTCCCGTTGCCAAACAGATCGAACTCCGGCTGCACCTTGAGCATCGCCTGGTGCTCGCGCGCCAGCTCGATCATCGGCTCGAGCTGATCGACGTTGCTGTTCGTCAACACGAAGATCAGCTGGTACGGCTCACCCAATTCGCGCGCTATCCCCATGCTTCGGATCACGTCATTGAAGCTGCAATCCCGCCGGATTGGGTTGTGAATGTCGGCAGTAGGGCCGACCAGTGAGAAGTTGAGGATATCGATGAGGCCCTGCAGCTCCTTGGCGCGCCGCGGATACAGCGTGCAGTTGGTGGTGATTTGGGTCCTCAGACCCATGTCCTTGCACGCCTTGAGCAGCACAGCCAGGTTCTTCTTGAGCAGCGGCTCGCCGCCGGTGAAGTCGACGATGCGCACGCCGATGCTCTTCAGGATGCGGAAGTGCTCGATGCTCTGAGCGGTCGAAGCATACTTCGAGACCGGAATCACGTCCATCGGGCCGTCGGGGATGTTGCAAAACGTACACCGCGCCGTGCATTTATACGTCACGTAGTAGTACGCCATTACCGGCCGCCCGGACAGCGGCCCAAGTGCCAGACTTGCCATGCCCCAATCAATGGCGAAAGGTTGCATCGTTCCCTCAGTTTCTTGGTCTTGCCGGACGCGTCTCTACCCGGTCGGTGATTCGTATTATTCGCACTATACGTCCCTAGGCCGTCTAGAGGCAAGGGGTGCACAGTGCCCAATCCGGGCCCGCGGGCATCATGCCCGTCCCCAAACCCCGCAGAGTACCCGATGTATCGATATTGTACCGCTGCACCCCTTGGCTGACCTTTGCAGCCCCACCCACCGAGTACGAGCCGGCCGTCACCCTCGAGTGGTCAACTGTGTATCGCCTGGTATACTCAAGATGGTGTGGATTGAAGCCAGCAACGAAACCGGATCCTGAAAAGGGGGCTACTCCATGTCCGTGGGCTTGGCAGCGTATACGCCGATTCTCATTATCGCGGGTCTGGCCATCGCCCTGGCCGGAGCGCTGACCTTCGTCTCCATCTATATCGGACCCAGACGGCCCTCTGCCGCCAAGCTGGCGCCCTACGAGTGCGGCATAGTGCCGGTAACGCCCGCGCGCCAGCGCTTCCCGGTCAAGTTCTACCTCATGGCAATGCTCTTCATCGTCTTCGACATCGAAACCATATTCCTCTATCCCTGGGCGGTCTGGCTCAAACACCTCAAGGTGTTCGGATTCTGGGAGATGCTGGTGTTCGTTGCGGTGCTCTTTCTTGGCTTGGTGTACATCTGGCGAAAGGGAGTGCTGGAGTGGGATTAGAAACGAGCTTCGGCGACAGCATCATCACCACGACCATCGAGAAGGTCGCGGACTGGGGACGCAAGTCGTCCATCTGGCCCGCCACTTTCGGCCTAGCCTGCTGTGCCATTGAGATGATGTCGACCGGGGCCAGCCGCTACGACCTCGCGCGCTTTGGCGCCGAGCTCTTCCGCGCCTCACCACGGCAGGCCGATCTCTTGATTGTCTCGGGCCGAGTGTGCCAGAAGATGGCGCCTGTCCTGCGCCAGATTTACGACCAAATGCCCGAGCCTAAGTGGGTCATTTCCATGGGCGCCTGCGCCTCGTCGGGTGGCGTGTTCAACAATTACGCCGTCATTCAGGGGGTCGATAAAATCGTGCCGGTCGACGTGTACGTCCCTGGCTGCCCGCCCCGACCCGAGGCACTAATGGACGGCATCCTGAAGCTCCAGGAGAAGATCTCTCGAGAGCGCTTGGTCGCACGGAAGGCTAGCTAGGCTCATGGCAATGCAGAACGCCACCCCTGCCGCCGGCCCCGACCAATCTGGAGCCCCGACGGCTAGTCTTTCCCTGGTAGAGGCCGCCGTCGTGTGCCTGCGTGCCGCGTTTCCCACGTCGGAAATCCGCGCCGCGAGCGCGTTCGGCGACTCTTGGGCGGTCGTGCCCGGAAATCTGATCGTCGATGCCTGCCGCGCTCTACGTGATGACCCTGCTACGGCCTGCAACATGCTCGTCGACGTCACCGCTGTTGACCTCCTGCCGCGCGCCCCACGCTGGGAGGTTGTGTATAACCTGCTCTCCCTGGCGCACAACGCACGCTTCCGGCTGAAAGTGGAGGTCGAGGACGGCCCAGAGCCGCTCGTGCCGTCGGTGTCGTCGGTGTATGCGGGCGCGAACTGGTATGAGCGCGAGATTTTCGACTTGATGGGCATACGGTTCAGCGACCATCCGGACCTCCGGAGGATTCTGCTCCCTGAGGACTGGCAAGGGTATCCGCTCCGCTACGACCATCCCCTTGGGGGCGAGGAAGTGGGATTCACCTCATGATTACTGAAACGCGTATTGTCGAGGGCGTCGACGGACGGAGCGCAATCGTCGAACGGCCGGATGCGCACGCGGATCTGATGACCGTCAACATGGGTCCTCAGCACCCTAGCACCCACGGCGTGCTCCGCGTCATCCTCACGCTCGACGGCGAGACCGTGGTAGATGCCGTGCCCGAGATCGGCTACCTGCATACAGGCATCGAGAAGACGATCCAGTGCAAGCGCTACGAAGCAGCCCTGACCTGCACCGACCGCATGGACTATCTCTCTCCACTCGCGAACAACCTGGTGTATTGCCTGGCAGTCGAAGATCTGCTTGGCGTAGACGTACCCGTTCGCGCCACGTGGCTCCGCACGTTGCTGGTAGAGCTGACACGCATCGCCAGCCACCTCGTGTGGCTTGGTACGCACGCCCTGGACCTCGGCGCCATGACTGTCTTCCTGTATTGCTTCCGCGAGCGCGAGCTCATCCTCGATCTCTTTGAGGAGCTTACAGGACAGCGCATGATGACCAGCTACATCCGCTTCGGCGGCCTGGAACAGGAAGCGCCCGACGGCTGGCTGGATCGCGTCCGCAAGGTCAACGACAGCTTCCCGTCCCACGTCGACGAGTACGAGCGGCTGCTCACGCGCAACGGCATCTGGAAGGAGCGCTTGCAGGGGGTGGGCGTCATCAGCGGCGAAGAGGCGCTGCACTACGGCATGACCGGCCCGAGCCTGCGGGGTTCCGGCGTGGACTGGGATCTGCGCAAGAAGCAGCCCTACCTGGTGTACGACCAGCTCGACTTCCGTGTCCCTGTCTATCCGCAGGGAGACTGTTATGCCCGGTATATATGTCGAATCGAAGAGCTTCGCGAGAGTCAGCGCCTGGTCCAACAGTGCTTGAAACTACTTCCCAGTGGACCCATACGGTCTGATGATCGCAAGGTGGTGCCGCCACCCAAGGAGGAGCTGGCGAGCAGCATGGAAGCGGTGATCCACCACTTCAAGCTGCTCACCGAAGGGCTGCATCCTCCCGTCGGCGAGGTCTATCGTGCCGTTGAGTCGCCGCGCGGCGAGCTGGGCGTGTTCTTGGTAAGCGATGGCTCGAACAAGCCGCGGCGGTGCCACGTGCGCGCGCCCTCGTTCGCCAACCTACAGGCGCTGCCTCGCCTGTGCAGGGGCCACCTGGTGGCGGACGTGGTGGCGATCATTGGCAGCATCGACATCGTACTCGGGGAGATCGACCGTTGAGCAACCCATCATGCTGCACTCCCGGGAGCGCGGGCGTCCCGCCCGTCCCCGTTCACTTGCCGGACACCAATCCTATCGCCACCAAGCGCTCGGGAGCCAGCTCAGCCCAATCCGACCGATCGGACCGTTCCGTCCGATCGGTCCCAGCAAGTGAAATGAGATCACATGCTTTCCACGCTCACTAAGGAACGAATCGTTCAGCTCATGGATCGCTACCCCTATCGCCGTTCGGCATTGCTGCCGGCACTCTACCTGGTGCAGGAAGAGGCAGGATACGTCAGCGAAGACTCGATGGCAGAGGTTGGCGACCTGCTGCACCTCACACCTGCCGACGTCAAATCGGTTGCCAGCTTCTACTCGATGTATTTCAAAGAGCCCGTCGGCCGTCACACCATCGATGTCTGTACCAACCTTGCCTGTAAGGCGCGCAACTGCGACCAGGTTGTGGAGCATATCTGCAAGACGCTAAGTGTGCAGCTGGGTGACACCACTGAGGATGGTCGTTTCCATGTAGAAGAAGTCGAGTGCCTTGGGCAGTGCGAACGTGCGCCAATGATCGAAATCGATCTGGAGCCATACGGGCCGCTGGATACGCCGGAAGCAATCGACGCCGCACTGGACAAGTACTCGTGATGAGCCAGGTATCGCCCGCATCGAAAGTGCCGCGGAGCAAACGCCGTAGAGACTTCGGTTCTGTCTCTGTCCGCCGAGTCGAAGCACGATAGCGAATCTCGATCGCAGTCTCGACCGGCCGCAGCCGACGTCGCCCCTGCCATCCGGCCCTAGCCGGAGGCCATCCTCGCAGTAAAGGGGGGTCTGAATGCAGGAACCAATCTTGACCAAGCACCGCGGTGTGCCTGGCATCGAGCACCTGGATGTCTACGAGCACAATGGTGGCTATTCGGCGCTACGCAAGGCACTACGCGGGCTAGAGCCGGACCAAATCACCACTATGGTGACCAAGGCCAACCTTCGCGGCCGCGGCGGCGCTGGGTTCCCTGCAGGTCGAAAGTGGAGCTTCCTCCCCAAGGATCGGTCCATCGATCGTTATCTGCTATGCAACGCCGACGAAGGTACCCCAGGCGCGTTCAACAACCGCCTGCTCATGGAGTTCAGTCCGCACCAGCTGCTCGAAGGCTGCATGATTGCGTCCTATGCTATCGGCGCCAGGCAGTCCTTCATCCTCATTCGGGGAGAGTACCAGCTGGCGCGACTTCGGCTGGAAGCCGCGGTCAACGAAGCATACGGAAAGGGCTACCTGGGCCGTGATATTCTGGGCAGTGGCTACAGCCTCGACCTGTTGGTGCAGCGTGGTGCCGGCTCGTACGAAGTAGGCGAAGAGACCGCACTCATCGAGTGTATGGAGGGCAGTCGGGGCATGCCGCGGCAGCGGCCGCCGTTCCCCGCGATCAAGGGCCTGTATCAAAAGCCTACCGTCGTGAACAATGTAGAAACGCTGTGCAACGTCCCGCACATCGTCAACAACGGCGCTGACTGGTTCCTCGGCATCGGCTCGACCAGCTGCCCCGGCACGAAGGTCTTTTCACTCTCGGGCAACGTCAAGACTCCCGAAAACTACGAAGCCCCCATGGGCACCAGCTTTCGCGACCTGATCGAGATGGCGGGCGGCATGCAGGATCCGGCCCATCCCCTCAAAGCGCTCATGCTTGGCGCCGAGCCACCGATCATCCCTGCGGCACAGCAGGATACGCCGGCCGACATCGATGCCGTTGCCAAGATTGGCAGTGCGTTGGGTGCGGGCGCGGTCATCGTGCTCGACGATCGGCAGTGCGTCATCGATTTCACCCTCCGGGCAACGCAATTCTTCGCGCACGAGTCGTGTGGCAAGTGCACGCCGTGCCGCGAAGGCTGCCCCTGGATGGCCAAGATTCTCGAGCGCATCGAGACTGGCCTCGGCACTAGCGACGACATCGATCTGCTCGCTGACATCTGCGCGAGCATCGCGGGCAAGAGCCTGTGCGCGCTCGGTGAGTTCGCCACCGGACCGGTCTTGAGCAGCATCAAGTACTTCCGTGAGGACTACGAGCGGCACATCGCCGGCTACGCGTGCCATGTGCCGAGCCATCCTGGGAGCGCTAGGATGGTACTCGACCCTCCCCACAGTCTGCCTTAGCCTGAGAAGAGGACGAGCGTGCAACAGCAAGACCTTGTGACACTTACCATAGACGGACGCGAGGTATCGGTGCCGCCCGGCACGTCGGTGCTGCATGCCGCCGAGCAGTTGGGCATCGAGATTCCCACATTCTGCTACAGCAAGAAGATGGCGCCGCTCGGCGCGTGCCGTATGTGCCTGGTGGCCATCGAGCGTGTCAAGGGGTTTCCACCTGCCTGTGCAACCCCAGTGGCGCCGGGCATGGTCGTGCGCACGGTATCGCCCGACGTCGTGCAGACGCAGCAGGGTATTCTCGAGTTTCTCCTGATTAACCACCCTCTCGACTGCCCGATCTGCGACAAGGGCGGCGAGTGCCCACTGCAGAACCTCACGTTCAAATACGGACCTGGTAAGAGCCGCTACCGCGAGGAAAAGCGCCACTTCGTCAAGCCCATCCCTATCGGTCCCCAAATCATGCTGGACCGTGAGCGGTGTATCGTGTGCCAGCTCTGCGTGCGCTTTATGGAAGACGTGGCCGATGACCCGCAAATTGTGCTGCTGAGCCGAGGAGGCAAGACTGAGGTGAATGTCTTCCCCGGCAAGCCGTTTGACAGCCCCTTTGCCGGCAACACCATGGAGCTGTGCCCCGTGGGCGCGCTCACCAGCCGGAAGTACCGGTTCAAGGCTCGCCCCTGGGATCTGGAGCACGCGCCGAGCATCTGCCCGACCTGTGCCCTGGGCTGCAACGTGACACTCGACGTTCGCCGCAACGCCCTCCTGCGGCTGATGTCCCGCGAAAACCCCAGCGTCGACGATGGCTGGTTGTGCGACCGCGGCCGCTTCGGCACGCTCGACAGGTTGCAGCAAGGCGACCGCATCACCAGGCCACTCGTCCGCAAGCAGGGCCAGCTGGTGGAGGCCTCCTGGGAAGACGCCCTGCGAGTCGCTGCCGAAGGGCTCAGCCGACCCAGAGGTTCGGGCGTTGCTGCATTGGCAAGTGTGCGTGTCACCAATGAGGAGCTGTACTTGCTGGGCCGAGTGTTCCGCACTCTGCTGAAGTCACCCCACGTCGCTGCGCATGGCGCCTCCCCGAACTCAACCGCTGCGCTTGGTGGCGGACGGATTGCCGATCTCGATACAGCAGACGCCATCGTCCTGATCGGTGCCGACCCCATCGCTCGCCAGCCCGTGCTCGACCTACGCATCAAGAAGCAGGTCAGGCGGCGCAGCGTGCCGCTCGTGATTCTCGCGGACGAGCCGACTGGGCTGGACTACTTGAGCAGAGCTAAGGCGCCTCTCAAAGCGCAGGACGCTACACAAACGCTCAAGCGCCTGATTGCTCGGTTGGAGGCAGCGCCCAGCGAGACAGGCCAGACCGGCACGCACGAGCAGCCCGCGCTCCCCGAACGGCTGGCACGAGCGGTGGTAGAGAGTGTGCAGGGGCTTGCCGCGAACGTAACCATTGCCATCGACCCGCTAGAGGATGTGGTAGCGATCCTCCGCAGCGCCAAGACAGCGGTCGTGCTCTATGACGAGCGAATCCTCAACCCCGACACCGCAGCGGGATCACCAAACGAACCCACGCACGCCGCGAACGCCCTAATTCTGCCAAACGAACAGCGTGTCTCCGGGGGCGCGGGCGTCTCGCCCGCCCTCGTTTCACCAAACGAACCCACCCACGCCGCGTCAGCCCCCGTTCTACCAAACGAACCCACCGTCTCCGGGGGCGCGGGCGTCTCGCCCGCCCTCGTTTCACCAAACGAACCCACGCACGCCTCGCCAGCTCCCGTATTGCAAAACGAACCCACCGTCTCCGGGGGCGCGGGCGTCTCGCCCGCCCTCGCATCACCAAACGAACCCACGCACGCCGCGAACGCCCCCGTTCTACCAAACGAACCCACCCGCACCGCCAGCGCAACCGATCTACTCACCGCGCTGCATCTGCTCGCCGCACGGGTTGCCCCGGACGTACCCGGTGGCCGTGAGCCGCTGGCACTCGCAGCCGAGGCGAACAGTCGCGGCGCAATCGAGATGGGAGCGCACCGGCATTGGCTGCCAGGCGGTATTCCCGCGCCCAATGCGGCCGTACAGGCGAACCTGCAGAAGACATGGGGCATACAGCCCATCGCCAACAGCGATAAGGACGTCGCTCAGATCTTGGCAGACGTGCGCGACGGAGCAATCCAAGCACTGTTTCTGCTCGACCTCGATCCAATTGGCGCCGGCATATCCGAAGCCCTGCATCTTTTGGAGCGAAAGGCATTCATCGTGGCGCAAGCATCGCGCACGTCAGGGGCCACGATGCTGGCCGACGTCGTGTTGCCTTCCGCTGCCTACGGCGAAGCCGCTGGAACGCTGACCAATACGGAAGGCAGGGTGCAGCGGCTGCACGCGGCGCTGACGCCGCCTGAAGGCGTCCGAGAAGGCTGGAAGGTGCTGCGTGACCTCGGGAGAGCACTTAAAGGCGAGTTGGTGTATGTTACGGTTGAGGACGTTACGCAGGAGATTGCTCTTCTGAGCGGACTTGAGTCGTGGGCTGGAGTCCGACGGCAGCACGTAGAGCCGGTCGTGGCAGGGGAAGTGCGATGACCTGGGAACAGGGAATCTTCGACCTGATCGTCGCGGTGCTCATCATCTTCGCCTTGCTCACCGGCTTTGCCTACATGACCTACGCCGAGAGGCGCATCGTCGCGCTGATGCAGGTCAGACTGGGACCAAACCGCGTGGGACCGGCCGGACTGCTCCAGCCGCTCGCGGACGGGATCAAGCTCCTCTTTAAGGAAGACATCGTGCCCGCCCAGGCCGACAAACCCATCTTCACCCTAGCGCCCATGCTGTCCATAATCGTGGCGCTCAGCGCCTTCGCCGTCATTCCCTTCACGGTGATCTCGTCGACGTTCATCGTACGTGGCTCGACGATCGCCTCGAAGGGCCCACTTGCCCTCGCCAGCCTGAACGTCGGCCTGCTCTACGTCTTTGCCGCTACCTCACTCGGCGTATATGGCATCATCCTGAGCGGCTGGGCCTCCAATAACAAGTACTCATTACTTGGCGGCATTCGCTCGTCCGCCCAGGTCATTTCATATGAGCTGGCGTTGAGCATGGCAGTGATCGGCGTCATCGCGATTACCGGCTCGTTGAGCCTCGGCGACATCGTGTCGTTTCAGCAACGCCACATCCCGAATATCCTCTGGCAGCCGCTTGGATTCTGCTTGTACTGCATCGCGGCAATCGCCGAGGTCAATCGGGCTCCGTTCGACCTGGCCGAGGCCGAGCAGGAGCTGGTGGCAGGCTACCACATCGAGTACAGCAGCTTCAGATTCGCCATGTTCTTCATGGCTGAGTACATCAACATGATTACGGTGAGCGCGTTTGCCACCACGCTGTTCCTCGATGGGCCGGTCGGACCTTTCGTTTTGATCACGCCCTGGCTTTCAGGCTTATTCTGGTTTACGATCAAGGTAGCAGTATTGCTTTTCACCTTCATATGGATTCGGGCTACGCTGCCACGCGTCCGCTACGACCGCCTGATGTCGCTTGGCTGGCGATGGCTCCTCCCGCTCGGCTTACTCAACATTGTGATCACGGGGGCCGTGGTGGCTTTCACTGCCTAATGCCTGACTCTAACAACGAGGTCTGATCGCTACTAACCGACGTATGGACTGACCTCTGTGTCTGTCCAACCCCTAGGGGGAGATTGTCTTGCCACGCAATGCATTTGTCGAAGGTGCTGCGGCTATCGCCAAGGGCATGTCGTTGACCTTCGAGACTATGTTCAAGAAGAAGACGACCGTCCAGTGGCCGGAGCAGCGTGAAGGCGTCAAGCCCCGGTATCGAGGCCGCCATGTGCTGGAGCGGTATGACAACGGGCTGGAGAAGTGCATTGGCTGCGAGCTCTGTGCCGGTGCGTGCCCGGCCGACTGCATCTTGGTTGAGGCCGCTGAGAACACGGACGGGCATCGCGTCTCCCCCGGCGAACGGTATGCCAAACGCTACGAGATCAACATGTCCCGCTGCATCTTCTGCGGCTTTTGCGAGGAGGCGTGCCCCACGGGTGCCATAGTGCTGAAGCACGACTACGAGCTCGCGGATTTCGACATCCCGCACCAGATTTACACCAAAGAAATGATGTTGGTGCCCGATCCGCGGGAGGTCAAGAGGAAGCTCGCGGCAATGACCGAACAGGCAGGTGAGATTAGGTGACAGTTGCATTCTGGATCACCAGTGTCATCGCCGTGCTATCCGGTCTGAACGTCATATTGCAGCGCAATCCGATCTATAGCGCCGTGTTCCTGGTCGCGAACTTCTTTTGCCTGGCAGTCTTCTACGTGCTGCTCGAGGCCCAATTCTTGGCTGCCGTGCAGATCATCGTGTATGCCGGCGCCATCATGGTGCTGTTCTTGTTCGTATTGACGCTACTTTCCCCAGGCCGCGAAGAGCCGGGCCGCGACGCGCTGTCGCGGTTCCGTATTCCGGCGGCGCTGGTGACAGTCGCCTTCGCCGTCGTTATGGGACTTGTGCTGGCCAGGAACACCCTCCACGGAGCGGTGAGCAAGACTGGGCTCGCCGTCGACGGTTCCTGCCCGAATCCAAGCCCCACTCACACGGGCGGCGGCTTGGGCTGTGTCACCACCGTCGCCGATCAACTGTTCAGCACCTATCTATTTCCGTTTGAAGTGACCTCGTTTCTGCTCCTGGTAGCAATGATTGGTGCCATTGTGCTTGCTAAGCGCAAGGTGAATTAGCCATGGTTTCAACCTCGGCCTATCTGGTCGTTGGCGCCATTCTCTTTTCGTTGGGCGCCCTTGGCGTGCTGATCCGGCGCAACCCGATCGTAATCTTTATGTCAATCGAAATGATGCTGAATGCGGCTAATCTAACCTTCGTCGCCCTGTCACGGCAGCTCCATTCCATGGATGGCCAGATCTTCGTGTTCTTCGTCATGACTGTCGCCGCCGCCGAAGTGGTCATCGGGCTGGCCATCATCGTGTCTATCTTCCGCACGCGAAACGAGGTCGACGTGGATACTGTCAATTCCATGAAGGGCTAGCATGCGCGGTTACGCTCCGGAGCGCACGCCTCTCGCGTGCCCTCGTCTCTCTGATTGGACTTTACGCTAAGATGCAGAATTACGCGTGGCTGTTGCTGGCCCTGCCCCTGGCCGGCTTTGCCCTCAACGGCGCGATCGGCAGGCGCCTCTCGAAGAATGCCATCGCCTGGATCGGGTGCGGCTCGGTGGGACTCTCGCTCGTAGTGTCCGTAATCGCCTACTTGCAGCTGCTCTCATGGCGACCTGAGCAAATGGTGGACCTGGGCTCCTCGACGCTTGGCAAAGGCGACTTCACCTACTACAACTGGGTCACGTCGCTGGTAGGCGCGGGAACGCTGAAGATTGATTTTGGCATGCTCATCGATCCGCTTACGGCCGTGATGCTCCTCGTGATCACCGGCGTCGGCTTCCTCATCCACGTGTATTCCATCGGCTACATGCGCGACGATCCGGATTACTCCCGATTCTTCGCCTACATGAATCTGTTCATCTTCTCCATGGTCATGCTGGTCGTGGCCAACAACTTCCTGTTCTTGCTTGTCGGCTGGGGCCTCGTCGGCCTCTCGTCATACTTGCTCATCGGATTTTGGTACATGCGGAAGACCGCCGTCCTGGCGGCTCGCAAGGCCCTGATCATGAATATCATCGGCGATGTCGGCATCATGCTGGCGATCTTCCTGATGGTCAGGCAGTGGGGATTCGTGGACTACGCGCACGTCTTCGCCAAGGCCGCGACCTACAAGAGCGGCGACCCGATTATCACCGCCATCTGCCTGCTGCTGCTGTTAGGGGCAGTCGCAAAATCGGCGCAGCTACCCCTGCACACGTGGCTTCCCGATGCCATGGAAGGCCCAACGCCTGTCAGTGCCCTGATCCACGCGGCCACGATGGTTACCGCCGGCGTCTACCTCATCGCTCGCTGCCACGTCCTGTACGACCTGTCGCCGGTCTCGGCAGGCATTGTGGCTGGCATCGGCGCCTCGACTGCGCTGCTAGCCGCAACCATCGCCGTCGTGCAGAACGACATCAAGCGGGTCCTTGCCTACTCAACCATGAGCCAGATCGGCTACATGTTCTTGGCGGTGGGCGTGGGTGCCTATGCTTCGGGCATGTTCCACCTCGTCACCCACGCCTTCTTTAAAGCGCTCCTGTTCATGGGCGCGGGCAGCGTCATCCATGCCATGGGTGGCGAGCAAGACATTCGCAAGATGGGCGCACTGGGCAAACGGCTGCCGCAGACCTACGTCCTCTTCACGCTCGGCGTGCTGGCCATAGCCGGTGTCCCGCCACTCTCTGGATTCTGGAGCAAGGATGAGATTCTCGCGCATGCGTGGGCCTGGGGTGACTGGCACATCGCGCTGTGGGCCATGGGCGTGGGCACCGCTGGCCTGACCGTGTTCTACATGTTCCGCCTGGGGTACCTGACCTTCCTCGGCAGCTCCCGCGTCGAGCGCGACGTGGCCGCCCACATCCACGAGGCGCCGCTCTCGATGACGGCCCCCATGTCGGTGCTGGGCATCCTTGCTGTGCTGGGCGGCTTCATCCAGGTGCCTGGCTTCACGCAGCTCAACGACTGGCTCACACCGGTCTTTGGCACGTTCAGCAACGCCGGGCGTAATTTCATCGCCAACCCACGAAGCGCCGACGTGCCGTTTGAATGGGGCGCCTTCGCCATCCTGATGGTGCTCATCGTGGTAGCTTTCTCGGCCGCGCGCACGCTCTATCAAGCCGGACCACGGCCAAAGCTGAGCGTTGTCCCGGCACCGGTCTACACGTTCCTCGTGGAGAAGTGGTACTTCGACCGTCTGTACGAGCTGCTGTTCGAAAGGCCGGTGTATTGGCTATCCAGATTCACCTGGGCTCGGCTCGATAGAGGCTTTATCGACGGCCTTGTGAATGGAGTTGCCCGGGGTATCGCCACCACGAGCAACGATCTTCGTCCTGCCGAATCGGGCTTCGTGCGCACCTACGCCATGGCGCTCGTAGCCGGCGTCGTGCTCATTCTTGTTCTGGCAATAGGGCAGCGGTAGGGGAGGGGCTGTGCTTCAGTTCTTGCTGTTGTTGCCAATATGCGGCGCGGTCGCGGTCATGCTGTTTGGCGTCACACCTCGCATCGCGCTGTGGGGCGCATTCAGCTTCTCGCTGCTCTCGCTCGCGTTGGCCATCGCCGCCTTCGCAAAATACGCCGGCGAGCCGTTGACCTCGGGGATTTACGACGTGAGTGCACCCTGGATTTCGGGACTCGGCGTGAATCTCCACTTCGGATATGACGGGATGAGCCTCCTGTTCATCCTGCTTACCTCAATCCTCACGCCGGTAGCGATTCTAGTCGCAGGCTTCACGATCAAGGAGCGCCTCACGCTCTACCTGGCCTTGCTGCTCTTCCTGGAAGGCGCGCTTATCGGCGTGTTCCTTGCACTCGACCTCGTGGTGTTTTACTTCTATTGGGAAGCAGTACTCATCCCCGCCTACTTTCTCATCGGAATGTGGGGCGGCGAACGCAGGATTTATGCTGCGTTCAAGTATGTAATCTATACGATGGTGGGCAGCCTGCTGATGCTGGTTGGCATCCTGCTGCTGTATGCGCAGAGCCACAGCTTCAATCTCTTGTCCCTTACAGGTCAGTCCAGCGCCCCGATCGGCGGCACGGTGCAGGATGCGGCGTTTCTGGCGTTCGCCCTGGCATTTGGTATTAAGGCCGCGGTGTTCCCGTTCCACAGCTGGGTACCGGACGTCTACACCGAATCGGCGCCACCTACGGCCATTATCATGGCGGGCGTACTCAGCAAAATGGGGATCTACGGCTTCCTGCGTCTGTGCCTGCCACTGTTCCCCGACGCCTCCCGCTACTTCGCCCCGAGCATCATGGTGCTGGCGGTCATTGGCATCGTCTACGGTGCACTGCTCGCGCTCGACCAAACCGATATCAAGCGGCTCGTCGCCTGCAGCAGCATCGCGCACCTTGGCTTCATCACACTCGGCGTGTTCAGCTTGACCACCATTGGCATTCAGGGTTCGACGTTGCAAGCGGTTAACCACGGCATCATCATCGGCGCACTGTTCGCACTGGTGGCCATCGTGGCCGCGCGCTGGGGCACAACCGATCTCGCGCAGTTGGGCGGTCTCGCCACCAGAGCACCGATTCTTGCTGCCGTGTTCCTGGTGGTAACACTCGCGTCGCTCGGCCTTCCCGGGCTGAACGGTTTTGCCGGCGAGTTCCTGGTACTGACCGGCACGTTCCAAACGCACGTGGCAGGACCCGTGTTTGGTGTAGTTGTCTCGGTGATTGGGACCGTGGGCGTGGTTCTGGCAGCCGCGTACATGCTGCGCCTGTTCCAGGGGGCAGAGCATGGAGCGCTCGGCCCGGCAGGCGTGACCGGCCCAAGCGCCGCGCCAGCTGGTAGCACGGCATCGTGGTGGTCGGAGATGTCGGTCAGCCAATATGCTGCCCTGCTGCCCTTGATTGTCTTGATGGCGTGGATCGGCATAGCGCCGGGTGGATGGCTCGGCCCCACGTCCAACGCTGTGCATTGGATCCTCACGGCAACCGGAGGTCAGCCATGAGCGTCGATTTCACCGTAGTCCTGCCGGAGCTGATCGTGGCCATGACCGCCATAGCACTGGTGGTCGCGGACCTCATATTGCCTCGATCTCAGCGGCAGCTTCTGCCATGGCTGAGCATCGCCGGCCTTGCCGCCGCGGCAATAGACGTCTTGGTACAGCGCGACTCCCAGAAGACGGGATTCTCCGGCAGCGTGGTGCTCGATGGCTTCTCGCTCTTCTGTGACGGTGTGTTTCTACTCGCCGGCATATTGACCGTGTTGCTGTCGATGGACTACTTGGAACCCAAGCACATCAACCTTGGCGAGTACTACGTGCTCGTGCTCAGCGCCCTCAGCGGCATGATGCTGATGGCGGCCGCGAACAACCTCATTGTCATCTTCCTGGCACTCGAGCTGTTTTCAATCTGCCTCTACGTGCTGGCGGGCTTCGATCGCACGCGCGGCACATCTCAGGAAGCCGCGCTCAAGTATTTCCTGCTCAGCGCGTTCGCCTCCGCCTTTCTGCTCTATGGCATGGCGCTTATCTACGGCGCAACGGGATCGATTTCGTTGCCGACCATCGAGGCATTCCTCAAGACCGGGGCACCGGGAAGCGATCCCGTGCTGCTTGCCGGCGTGGGACTGATGGTTGTGGGCTTCGCCTTTAAGATGTCCGCCGTACCTTTCCATGCCTGGACGCCCGATGTCTACGAGGGCTCGCCAACGCCAATTGCCGCGATGATGTCGGTTGGCACAAAGCTTGCCGCGTTTTCCGCCTTTCTCCGGCTTTTCGCGGCAGCGCTGCCTCAGATACACGAGCATTGGGCAGTGCTGATCTGGTTGTTGGCGGTGCTCACCATGGTCATCGGCAACGTGGCCGCCATCGCGCAGACGAACGTCAAGCGCCTGCTGGCATACTCGAGCATCGCGCACGCCGGCTACCTGCTCATTGCGGTGTACGCCTCCAGGGCTGCTGTGACCGCCAGTGGCGTCTACACCGGAAACGGCAGCTCCGGCGATGGCCTGCCCAGCTTGTTGTTCTACTTCGTGGTGTATGCGCTCATGAATATCGGCGCTTTTGCCGTGGTCACGGCGCTTGCTCGTAGCGGTGAGGAGAACACCACGTTTGTCGATTTCGCCGGCCTGGGCATGCGCCATCCCTGGCTCGCCGGCTCAATGACCCTGTTCCTGTTCTCCCTTGCCAGCTTCCCACCTACTGCCGGATTCTGGGCCAAGTTCTATGTGTTTCAAACGGCCCTGCAGGCAGGGCACGGAGAACTGGCAGTCATAGGCGTACTGTGCAGCCTTATCTCAGTCTTCTACTACTTGCGTGTCGTGTACGTTATGTACTTTCTTACGCCTTCGGGCGAGCCCAGGCCGTTCACCGCACCAATCTCGCTATCGACGGTCGTCGGCATAGCTGCCGCAGGCACAGTGCTGCTGGGCTTCTGGCCCACCGAGCTCCTGACTGTGGCGCAAGGCGCGAAAATGGTATTTTAGTAATAGGAAACTGAGCGAGGTCGACACGGACTGCATTTGCGAAGGTGCAGGGTCCATTTTGGTGATGGCGTAGTCACTTTGGCATTGTAGACTACAATTAGTAGGTCGATAGGTTCTCGCTCGGTTAGGAGACACAGCTATGGTTGCGGCCGTCATATCTGGAGTCATAGTAGCCGTCATCATTGTCGTGCGCTCGAATCCAAGGCCCGAGCCGGTGCCGGTCAGGGTTCGGGCGGATAGAGCCCGCCGGCGCTAGCGGCTGGCTTGCCTGGTTCAGCGCCGTGGGTGCACGGTAGGTACCGCGGGGACTGACCTCCGTGGCTGTCCTCCCGGCCTCAGTCCTCCACGGCGATGGATCAAGATCGAGCCGGGTACGACTGTGCTAACTGGCTCGGCGGCCTGGCGACACTAAGGAACTAAGATACTACTATGGCCTATGAACCTGGTCCGGTCGCTAAGGCTTTTCTGGACTCCCTGCCGAGTGTCGACTTCAACAAGCAGGTGAGTGAAGCCCGCAAACAGTTGAGCATCGCCTTGCTCGGCGATGATGCCCTCGCTGATGCCCTGCTTGGCGTGCTGCGCCAGGGGCCTAGCGTCCCGCGGGATACTCGCGTTTTCTTGTGGAAGCATGCTGCAGGGGTACCGGCCCCGACGGAAGCAGGAAAGCCCGAGCTCGTAATCGTGTTCCCTGCCACTGAGGACAACGTCGCCGCGGCGAAGAGCGCCTTCCCCGGTGTCCAGGCCCTGCTGGTGAATACGCAAGGCCCAGCCAATGGCACAGGCCCAGACGATCCAGTTGTGCTGCCGAGCATGGACCCCGCCGACGTGAAACGCCTGCTCGTGCCGCGACTGGTCGACCGTCTCTGGGAACGACGCCTGGCACTGGGACGCGGAGTGCCAATCACGCGTGACTACATCTCCAAACGCCTGACACGCCTCGCAGCGCGTGACGTCAAGGTGTTGCTTGGCTCGGTTGCCGGCGCCAGCGGCGGGCGTAGCGGCGCGCCGACGCCGGCCACAGCCCAGGTGTTGATGCACCAGGCCGGCCTCATCGTGTCTATCGCCGCGGTAGCCGGCGAGCAGCTCGATGATCGCTCGCAGATCTTCAGGCGCGTCGCGCCAAACCTGCTCCCCACGCTACTACTCGACGGCGCCGAAGCGGGCGTCTCGAAACTCGCCGCAATGCGTGGAGGTGACAAGTACGCCGGCCTCCTCGGACACGTCGCGGCGTACCTCACCCGTCCGCCACTGACCGCATCGAGCACCTTCCTTGCGGGGACGGTGGCGCGCAGGGTGTTCCGCATTGAGGCATCCTCACCATCGGTCCTGGCCCGGACGCGTGACCTCAGCAAGAAGGCTCTTGGCGGAGCCGGCCAGACTGTCTTCGTAGCAGCCGGTGCGGTGGCTGCCAGGTTGAAGCTGCCTGGACCAGGCAAGAAGCCGCCATCAGACGGCAGCGACCCCTTCACCGCCGGCGATCCGCCACGTGCCGATGCGTGATCACGTCCTCATCCTAGGTAGCGCCCCGGTGTCGCTAGACCTGGTTCGCCACGTAGCCGATACGGCCCAAGTAACCATATGCGCTGACGGCGGGGCAAGCACCGCGCTCGTTGCCGGTATCACGGTGCACCTGGTGGTCGGCGACATGGACTCGATCTCCAGCGAGGCCGAGTGCCGGTTCGAGTCTGCCGGCGTCCGCTTCGTACGCCACCCGCGTGACAAGGACCAGACCGATCTAGAGCTGGCGCTCGATGAAGCCCTGAGCCTGATGCCGGAACGCATCACCGTCCTTGGCGCGCTGGGCGGCGAGCGCCTCGACCACACCCTGGGCAACGTGCTGCTGCTCGCGCAACCAAGGCTGCGCCACACCGACATCCGCATGCTGGACGAACGCGGCAGCGCATTCGTTGTCTGGGATCACCGGTCCCTGCACGGATCCCCCGGAGACTACGTCTCGCTGCTTCCGCTGACGCCGCAGGTTGAGGGCATCATCACCACCGGCCTCAGATTCGCGCTCCTTGACGACACCCTGGTTCAAGGGAGCACGCGTGGCGTCAGCAACGAGCTGACCGGCCATACCGCCATCGTAGAGGTCAAACTAGGCTGCCTACTTGTCAGGCACGAGCTAGAACCTGCGCCGCTCGACGCATCCGCTGCACCAAGGCGCCCCTAAAATGACAAAGGCAGTGCATTCCGCTGGTGATAGAGCGCACCCAGCCAGAGGAGCTGTCTGGCCATCGCCAAGGCGCCGTCTCTGCAGGGCATGAGAGTCTCGGGAGCGGCGCTGCAACGCAAGTCGGCAACCGGCACCTCAGCGACCGTCCAGCATGCGCTTCAGCCGCGCAATCTCTTCGTCTTTTCGGGCAAGTGCATCGACCAGGCCGTAGATCTCACGCTCGAGCGGCATGCGGCGTCCATCGGCAAGGTAGACCGCAGCCTGGGCGCCTTCGAGCGCGAAAGCCACGGGCGCCTGTTCGCTGTACCACCGGCCGTCCTCTCTGGGCCTCCATGCAGCATAGCTCTCATCAGCCAAACGCCACGCCGCAACTCCTCTCGGGAGGTATTCGCCAGTGGGATCCATGGCAATATACTCCAGCACGCCGGCGTGGGCGTAGCTGTATCCCTTGCCGCGCGTCAAATCGATGTCTGTCTCGTAGCTGGATTCGCTCACCAGTTCGATGATGAGCGCCGGTGGCCCGTCAACATCCAAAGTCATCGAGCCACGATACGGGTCCACCTGCGCCAGGTACACAAACACGTCAGGATAAGTGCGGTAGTATGAGCCATCGGGACGTCGGCAACCTAACAGCAGCGTCTGGCTGAGCGCCGTCCAAGGCAGCGGTTGGCCCGGCTCCTGGTAGGCACATGCAGCTTCATTGAGACCGGTTCTCAGGTTGGTGATCGTCGTCTGATGTAGGTTGGTGCCCAAGCAACTCACCTCAGTATCGTTTGGCGGCCAAGCCTCATCGAAGGATTGAAGGCGCGCGTAGTCCACGACCATTGTCCGTACTCCTCGCTGTCCAATGTACCTCATGTGGTCCACGCGTCAAGGCATCGGCGCTGGCACACCACGAATAGCCTTCACTCCGGTCGCGCCCGCCTACGCCTGCCTATAGACAGCCTTTCCTGCCACGACCTCGAACCAATTCTGGCACGGCCTGCGAGTCAGCGCCGCGCCTCCTTCCGGCGGGCCGTGTCGAGTAGCGCCTCGGCCGAGGTGGGCCGGAGTGCAGCACCAAGAGCCGACGGGGAGCAGCGCGTGATCAGCACGACGTAGTATGCCACTTGGGTATGGTCGAAGCCCGGCGTCAGCGACACGACGCGTGCATCGGGGCAGCTGCGGCGAAGCTCCTTGACGATATCCGTCCGCGAGGACTGCACGGCCACTGCCAATTTGCTCACGTGCGCGGGAGGCATGACCGGCTGGTTAGGATCATAGGTGGCGGGTGTCATGCCGCTGGTGAATTCGATCACCGGCATGTTTGCTGCTTCGGCCGCGGGGATCAGCACTGCGTACCCCTGCCCCGCAATGCTATGAATGTACCTGCCCAGGACGGTCGGCCTGCCATACATCATTTGCCACGTATTGAGATCGGCCGCGTATGCCCCAAAGTACTGCTGCCGGAGATGCCCGATCCCATAGCTTATCGGTACAAGCAAGAGGAGCATCGACATGATCAAGGTCGCTTCTGCCCGGCGAGCATGGCCGTCGGCTGTTCCTGGACTCGGTGCAGTCAGTCTTGCACGCAGCCACCCAGACACGTACAACGCCTTCGTGCTCAGCAATGGACCCAACACGGCCAATGGGCACGCCGCTATGAGAGCGGCGGGTATCATGGCGCACACTGTGCGCGACACGGAGGGCGCCTCGCTAGGATTGGAGAAAATGCCGCTTGCCAGGCTCCCTGCCAACCAGAATAGGACGAGCTGGGAGAACCAGTGGTTGAACCGGCACATGCACATTCCTAATCCTAGAAGGAAGCACGCACCCGCTACCGCATCCAGCTCCGGCTGCCCCAGTACGTTATCAATCGGCATGCGCGATCCCTCCATGGTGAACATGCCGGCGTAGGAGCGCAAACTCGGGCCCAGCGCACTGAAGCGATCGCTCCAGCTGGGCAACATGCCGAACAGCGACGTATCGCGCATACGTGCCCCGACGAAAGCAGCGTCGAGATGCAGCGTCACAATGAGCGGTAGGGCCCCGGCGACGCAGCCGATTGGCAGTAGCACAAGACCCGGCCAACTAGCGTCTCGAAACTGCCGGTCGTAGGCGAATCGCACCAGCAGCACACCGGCGAGCGAGGCTGCCGGAGCTAGAGCACCTTGATAAGTGAGTGCCGACAAGCCAAGACACAGTCCAGACAAGGCAAAGCTCGCGGGGCGGGGCGTGGTCAGGGTCCAGGCGACAGCAACGCCACACAGGCCAACTGCGGCCACCGCCCCGGAGCTAACCGTCGACATTCGTGACCATACCAGCGCCCATTGGCTAACAGCCAACAGTGACGAGGCGCTCAAGCCGAGCACAAGGCCACCAGCCCTACGACCGATGAGGTAGGCGCCTATCACTGCAATTGTGCCGGACAGCGCTGCTGCCAGGCGCATGGTGAACACGCTCATCCCGCCGATTCTGAAGATCAGCGCCTCGAAGTAGAGGTAAAGAGTTGGGCTGTGGCCAAACGTGTTCGGGCCAAGCGGCTGGAATGGCATAGATAGAAGTTGCCGCGCCGAAAGCGCCTGATTAGCCTCATCCCAGGTGACAGGTTCGGGCAGCACCGCCAGATGCCAGAGGCGGAGCGTCAAAGCCAACGTGACAATACACAGCACGGCGCAGCCTTCAAGATACCAGAGTCTCGGCCCGACAACCTTCGCTGCCCTGTCGCCGGTGATAGATACTGAACGATTCTCTGCTGGCGTCCGCTGCGGGCACAACAAGCACGCCACGCCCAGCACCATGCCGGCGATCCACACATATGCACCCCACGTGGAACTGGATCGAGTGAACACGTGTTCCGTGAACGCCTCACGGGTCCAGAGGAACGCGGCGACAAGCGAACACCCAAGGAGCACTGTGCCGGTGAGCAAGACCGGCCGCCACGATGTGCGCACAAGCCGGAGTCGCTCAAGTGCAAGAGGATTCGGCAACGCAGCAGCGAATGCAATTGCACCGGCAGTCGCCAGCCAAAGCCACGCCGGCGCCTCGGTTGGTATGACCGGAGACTGAGCACGAACCGCGCAGAGGACCGCCACGGCGCCGCCCACGACCATGAGGCTGGAGCGCATGTTGATGGCGGACGCCCTTACGGCTGGTTGGCCCTCAGCCAAGCGATCGCCGCCACTGGCAGTTCTCATATGCCGGTGCGCGGATCAAAGCCCGCACCCAAGCTGACGCGATGCGCCAAACTTGTGGGCGCTCCCCGCAACAGGCGCCTTTCGAGGTCAAGCATGATTACCTGCCTGCTGCCCGGTCGGCAACGATCTTCAGCCAGTTCTCGCATAGCTGGCGCGTTTGCGCCGCGAACCGCTCGTCCTCCTGGAAAGCTGTGTCGAGAAGCTTCTCGCGCGTTGTCGGCTGAGCGGCAGCACCAAGAGCCGCGGGATTCCACGTGCTCCACTGTGCCACCATCTCCGGGGTCACCTCTGGATGGAACTGCAAGCCGTGGCAACTGCCTAGGCGGAATGCCTGGGCACTATCTCGCGGCGAATCGGCGAGCAGCGTGGCACCGGCCGGCACATCAAACGCATCGTAGTGCCACTGCAGCGTGAGCAACTCATCGCCAAGGCCCTGGAATAGCGGATCCGCGCGACCGGCCTCGGTCAGCCGAATCGGGAAGTAGCCTATCTCTGCCGCGGGCTTGCGCCAGATCCGAGCGCCAACTGCCCTCGCCAGCAGCTGGCCGCCTAGGCAAATGCCGAGTACCGGCACCGCTCGTCGGAGCGCCTCTTGCAACAGGGCAACCACATCCGGCAGATATGGGTGCCGCGCATCATCCTCGGCATTCATGGTGCCTCCAAGAAGGACCACGCCGTCATAGCCCTCAAGCTCCGGCAATTGGTCGCCGCGGTACATGCGGGCAACCTCCGTCATGGCACCAAGTGCCTCGAGGCAAGCGCCAACCCGCCCTGCATGGGTATCGGCTTCAAATTGGATGAACAGGACGCGAGTCGACATCGGGCTCTACTCTTGCTTCTGTCGGGACAACGGCTCCCGCCCAGTGTACCATGCTCCCGTTTCCCAAGGCCCGCTCCCAAATGTGTTACCCTGCCAATAACATTGGAATAATGCGGGGAGAATGGCAATGAAAGTTGCTGACCGGCAGGGTGGCGGCATCTGGAATGCAGCGGTCGATGCCGTGGTCGTGACGCACTTCGAGGGAGACTCGCCTTCAACACAGCTGTCGGCGATTGATGAGGCGCTGGACGGCGCCATCGCTTCCATGCTCGACTCCAAAGAGTTCAAGGGGAAGTCGGACGAAGCCGTTGGCATTGTGACGCTGGGCAAGCTGCCGGCAAAGCGCGTCGTGGTCGCGGGTCTGGGCAAGCGTTCACGCTTCACCCCCGAGTCCGCCCGCCGCGCCGCGGGAAACGTCGCCAAGCTGCTGCGGAGGGCCGGGGCGCGCACAGCTGCCTTCCATATCGCTCCGGCAGAGGCGGTTACGGCAGAAGCTCTGGCGCGCGCCACTGTCGAAGGCCTGCTGCTCGCCTCCTACAGCTTCCATCGGTACTTCAGTACCGAACAGCAGGAATCGAAGCTTGAGTCTGTTGAGCTGTGGGGCCCGGATAGCACGGATCTGGAGCCTGCAATCCGGCTCGCGGAAACGCTATGTGCTGGCGCAAACTTCGCCCGTGACCTGGTCAACGAGCCGCCCAACGTGTTGCACCCCGTCGAGCTGGCCTCGCGGGCCGTGGCGCTGGCTG